>ERZ1643251.2705-NODE-2705-length-17608-cov-24.175867_pt1 | contig 17608 bp, 20 predicted proteins | sample MGYA00579261_ERZ1643251 | MGnify/ENA primary metagenome ERZ1643251 (study PRJEB29033, sample SAMEA4952267) | chicken gut metagenome | biome: Broiler Chicken; feature: Gastrointestinal Tract; material: Caecum | place: Ireland | collected 2018 | study: Broiler...
TTTTGTTTCGTTCTTTGCCAATATCAACCACCTCCTTTGCAAATGAAGAATATGCCTCTGCCACTTTACTGTTTTTATCGTAAGTGAATATGCTCTTACCTCGTGAAGTTGATTCTGCTGTTTTTACTGCAAGTGGTATTTGTGTTTCAAAGAAATTGAACATACTTCCATAATTTTCTTGTAGTTGTGTTTTTACTTCTTTTGATAAATTTGTTCTTTTATCTACCAAAGTCAGTAATACACCATCTACTTTTAAATCTGGGTTAATCTGTCTTCTTACTTTGGAAATTGTTTTTAATAAATGCGTCATACCTTTTGCAGCAAGAAATTGTGATTGAACTGGAATAATAACACTATCTGCACTAGCAAGAGCATTTATTGTTACCATACCTAAACTTGGCATACAGTCCAATATAATATAATCATAATCTTTTTTGATTTCTGACAAACAATTTCTCATAGTGTACTCCCTACTCATTGCATTGACTAATGACATTTCCATTGCCGACAAATCCAAATTAGCAGGAATTAAGTCCACATTTTCTTTATGGTGTAATATTGCTTCTTTTACTTTTATTGGCTCATCATTCATAGACTGTTCCATTAAGTCTGCTAATGTTAAAAGCAATTTATCTTGTTCATACCAACCCATATAAGTTGTTAAATCACCTTGTGGATCAGCGTCCACTAAAAGAACTTTCTTACCCATTTGAGATAATGCAACTCCTGTACTAAAAGCCGTTGTTGTTTTACCAACTCCACCCTTTTGATTAGCAACTGCAATTACCTTACATTGTGACATCTTCATCTCCTCCTTTCTTTTATATTTAGCCACCTTATATAAATAAGATGGCTATGTACTGCCATTTCAAGGCACAAAAAAAGAACTGATATTTTATTACCAGTTCAAAATATGTTATTTTTACATCTCATCATAGTATTTTTCTAACTCATCTATATTTTTAAAATACTTTAATCCCGATTTTTCTTCATTTATAAGCCAATCAATAAGTCCTTGTTCAAGTTGTAGTGCATAAGTATTTCTTAACAGTCTAATACATTCTTCATTATCTATCTTCGTTATATTTTGTTCTTGTTCATCAATTAAATAAAATGCTCTATTGTTCTTATCATAAGAGTATAAAAATCTTTGATTTCTTTGTGAAAACCAGTATCCACGATTATATTCCGGATATCTTTTACTATAATCTTCTATCATTTTATCTTTATCCTTTCTTATCTACTAATTTTATTAATAATTCATCAATAGGAGTTGTATCTTCTTTTTCTCTTAATAACTTGTTCCTTAATTCAACTAATCCATTCACAAGCATTCCGTATTCTAAACTATCTACTTTTAACTTTATTTTACTCATTTATGATCACACTCCTTTTTCTTATAAATATTATATTACTTATTAGAGAAAAAAGAAAATGTATAAATCATACTTGATATGGAATTTCTAATGTTTGAGGAATATTTAAAGTATTAGTATATTCTTCAAATTTATCTACTGTTTCAGTTTCCATTTTGTTTGTAACTTTAACATAAATATTATAAGTAGTTTGTATGCTAGAATGTCCTAATCTTTTTGATACTGCTTTAATATCTGCACCATTTTCAATTAACCTAGTTGCGTGCGTATCTCTGAAATCGTGAAATCTACTATTAATACCTAATTCATAATGAATTACTTTAAACGCGTATTTTGGCGAATCAGTTCCTAAAAACTGTCCATTTTCTTTAACAAAAACTAATTCAGCCTTTGGTAAAGCAACTTCTAATTCTGCTTTTGCTTCAACTAATTTTATTTCCTCTTTTTTAGTAATATCATTTAATACTCTCTTTTCATAATAATAAAGATATGAGTCGCCATAAAACTTTTGATTTTCCTCCTGCTCTTTTTTATATTCTTTTAAAGCATTTACTAAAGTATCACCAATAGATATAGTTCTTTTACTTTGTGGATTTTTACAATCTCCATAATACCAAACTCCAACCGAATGTCCTTTAGTAATATTTTTTCTTTTTGGTAATCCATATTGATTTTTTTTGATTATATTTTTATTTATAGTCAATGTCTTTTTATTGAAATCAATGCAGTCCCAAGTCAACCCATATACTTCAGATACTCTCATTCCTGTATAATAAGCAGTTAAAAATGAATAATAAATTGAGTGTGTTCCTTTAAATCTCTCCAATATTCTCTCTATTTCCTCTTGAGTAAATATGTGTGCAGGATCAGTATCAATTTTATCTATTCTTGGAGTATGAACGTGTTCTGCCGGATCAGTGTTAATATAATTTAATGTATAACACGCATACTTTAGAGAACCTTTAACAACTTTCAAAATACTTGCCATATAATTTTTAGAAAAAGCATATTCAACATATATTTTATTTATAAATTCTTGCAATAATCTTGTATCTAATTGCCATAATTTATAAAATCCTATTCTCGGCTTAACGTGATTCTTAATAATATTTATATAAGATATTGTAGTCGAATAATGCAAATTAAAACTAGCATAAGTATCTATCCAATAATCTAAAAAATCTGCATAGGACATATTTTCTTTTAATTGTACTTTGTTTCCATTGTAATAATAATCATTATAGGCTTTTGCTCCCTCCTTAAATGCTTCTGATTTTGTTGAATAACCTGACTTCGTTATCCATTTTCTTGTTCCATCAACTGTTGCTATTTCAAATCGGTATTCATATACCTTTCCACGTTTTCTTACGCTTACCATAATTATCTCTCTCCTTCACTAAAATATTTAGTGAAACGGAAAATGCCAGCATTTCGAATGCTGACATTTTAGATAACTATGTCCACAAATTTGTCCACGTAGATTCTCGTTGATATATAAGGGTTTTCTTTCCTTTTGTCCACAAAATTAAATTTATGTGGACAAATCGTGGACAACTGTCCACTGTGGACAAAATTTTCGATTTTTTTGATTTTTATAAATCCTTATTTTATAAGGGTTTTACGCATTTTTACCACAACAGTTTTTGTACTTTTTGCCACTTCCACATGGACATGGATCATTTCTACCTATTTTATTCACCCTCTTAGGAGCAGCTTTTTCTTTTTCTTTCCCATCATTTGCTTTTCCATCAAGAGTTTGTTTTCTTACAACATTTTGTCTAATTTCCGCATTTAGTAAGAATGTAGCAGTTTGTGCTTCAATTCTCGTAAGTAAATCTTCAAATAATTCAAAACCTTCCATTGTATAAGCTTGAACAGGATTCACTTGACCATAACCACGTAAACCAATACCTTCCTTTAAGTGTTCCATAGCACTCATATGATCCACCCAATTAGAATCAATAACCCTTAAACTAATTGCTTTCTCAAAATCGCTACTTACAGGAACATCTTTAATCTTATCTTCATAATCTTTGATAACTAAATCAGTGATAAACTTCTCAGTTTCTTCATCATTTAAATCTTTAATATCCACAAACTTTAAATTATTTTTCTTCAAATAATTATTATTTATATATTCTGTAATATCATCTTTATCAGCTTCTGTTAAATACCCCTCTGGTTCAATATGACCTACACAAACATCATGAATAACATTTTTAAATGTTTCAAGCACTCTCTCATGGATAGAATCCATATCAAGTATCTCATTACGTCTAGCATAAATAATTTCTCTTTGCTCATTTAATACATTATCATAATCTAACAAACTTTTACGAATATCATAGTTATTTCCTTCAACTTTCTTTTGAGCAGACTCAATAGAACGAGTTAATGCTTTACTTCTTATCGCTTGATCACCAACACCAAGACTTTCTAGCATTGATTTAATTCTATCCGTACCAAATCTTCTCATAAGGTCATCTTCAAAAGAAACAAAGAATTGACTCATACCAGGATCTCCCTGTCTACCTGCCCGACCACGCAATTGGTTATCGATACGACGAGACTCATGACGTTCAGTTCCAATTACACATAAACCACCAAGTTCTCTCACGCCTTCACCAAGTTTAATATCGGTACCACGACCAGCCATATTTGTGGCAAGAGTAATAGCGCCCTTTTCTCCTGCTTTTGCAATAATTTCTGCTTCTCTCTCATGATTCTTAGCATTTAACACTTCATGTTTCAAATTAGCTTTTTTAAGTAAACTACTTAATAGCTCATTGGCCTCAACACTAATAGTACCAATAAGTATTGGTCTACCTGTAGCATGTATTTCCTTAACCGTATTAATAATTGCCTTATATTTAGCTTTTTGATTCGCATAAACAAGGTCTGCTAAATCTTCACGAATAACAGGTTTATTTGTAGGAATCTGTATAACATACATATTATAAATATTACGGAACTCTTCTTCTTCTGTTTTAGCAGTACCAGTCATACCAGATAACTTATTATACATTCTAAATAAATTTTGGAATGTAATGGTAGCCATTGTTTTAGTTTCAGTATTAATCGTAACTCCTTCTTTAGCTTCAATTGCTTGATGCAAACCTTCACTAAATTGTCTACCTTGCATTAAACGACCAGTAAACTGATCAACAATAACTACTTTATCATCTTGAACAACATAATCTACATCTTTTTTAAACCCATAATTAGCTTTTAATGCTTGAGTTAAATGATGTACTAATGCTGTATTATCAATATCATATAAATTTTTTAGATGAAAAAACTCTTCAACTTTTTTACTTCCTTCTTCTGTTAGAGAAACACTTTTGGTTTTAGCATCAATAACAAAATCATCAGTTTCTTTAAGCCTTTTAACTGCTCTATCAGCATCAATATATAAATTATTAGACTGCATTCTTCCCCCTGAAATAATTAAAGGAGTTCTAGCTTCATCAATCAAAATAGAATCCACTTCATCAACAATACAATAATTTAAAGGACGTTGTACTCTTCTTTCAGCTTGTACAACCATATTATCTCTTAAATAATCAAAACCAATTTCATTATTTGTAGAATAAGTAACATCAGCTTGATAAGCTTCTTGCTTCTCTTTAAAGCTCAATTCTCTCATATTAAGCCCAACTGTTAATCCTAAGAATCGATAAATATTACCCATCCATTCTGAGTCACGTTTTGCAAGAAATTCATTAACTGTAACAATATGAACACCCTTACCAGTTAAAGCATTTAAATAAGTAGGCATAGTCTCTGTCAAAGTTTTACCTTCACCAGTCTTCATTTCTGCTATATTGCCAAAATGTAGAGCTAAGCCACCAAGTATTTGCACATAATAAGGCTTCTCACCAATTACACGATAAGCAGCTTCTCTTGCTGTTGCAAAAGCTGGAACAATTAGATCATCAAGAGACTTACCATTTTCAAGATCTTTCTTAAATTCCTCTGTTTTAGCCTTTAATTCATCATCACTTAATTTAGAATATTCAGGATCTAAAGCGACTATTTCATCAGCTATTTTCTCAAATCTTTTTAACTCTTTATATTCTGTATCAAATAGTTTTCTAAAAAAACTCATATATAATCACCTTCCATAACAAAGATTATACCATATTTACCATAAACTAGTACACAAAAAAAATAAGAAACAAAGAAAAAAGCAAACATTAACGGGTCATTCCCTTTGTTTGCCCTTCTTCCAAAATATTTTTTCTCTGTTTAAATTCTATTTTACATTAATAATGCCATAATTTCCATCACGTCTTTTATACATAACAGAAACACATTCTTCATCAACATTTTTAAATACAAAGAAATCATGATTTAAAAGTTCCATTTGAAGGATTGCTTCTTCTTCATCCATAGGTTTTGTATCAATATTCTTTCTTTTAACAATTTTTGATTCTTCAACTTCTTCATCATCATCCAAAACTGAAAGATCAAACTGAATAATATTTTTATACTTATCATTTAATTTAGTTTTATTTTTACGAATCTGTCTTTCTAGCTTATCCATAACTAAATCTATAGCTGCATACAAATCAGCATGTTTTTCCTCTGCTCTTAAAGTAAACTTGCTTGTTGGTACAGTAACCTCAATAATTTGCTCATTATTCTTAACACGAATAATTACACTAGCTTTAATATTCTTAGCACCTTCAAAGTACTTATTAAGCCTTTCCATTTTCTCAGTAATATAGTCTTTAATAGACTTTGTAACTGCAATCTTATCTCCCCTTATATTTAATTCCATAAAATCACCTTACCTTCTATGAACATTATAACACACTAGGGAGAAAAAAACTACTAAATTAAATAGTAGTTAATTCTTTTTCGCATACATCTACTGCTTGTAAGCCTTTAGAAGTCTCAATTAATTTAAAACTAACGATAGCTCCTTCTTTTAAAGTTTTGTAGCCTTCTTTAATTATAGCAGAATAATGAACAAAAATATCTTCAAGATCTTCATATTCAATAAAGCCATAACCTTTTTCATTATTAAACCACTTAACTTTACCGATCATCATATCACACCTCACCTTCCTACCTCGTATTAAAAATAACACAAAAGCAAGTTTAAATTCAAGAAAAACCGCTCGACAAAGTTTGCAACCAATGTCATATCCTGAGTTATAAACCATTCCAAAGATACCATATTTATTTATAAAATGATACACTTTTGCACCAAACCACAACTATTAAGTTTTAAAAGTTAAAAATATAATTATAAGCTAAAATAATTTTTTTTAAAACACTCAAAAGATTACTTAAAGCAAACAATATTTTTTTCTCAATAATATTGAGTTATACTTAACATGCAGTGAGGTAGTATATGAAAGAAAAATTTGTAAATTCATCCATAAGTTTTATATCAAAATATCAAGAATGTGATGATTTAAAATTAAAACGTTTAAAATATGGATTAGAAGGTATATACAGTTTAATAGTAAAAACAGTAGCAATATTAATTATTGCCTGTTTAACAAAAACATTAAAAGAAACTGCACTTTTAATGCTGTTTTATGCAGGTATTAGAACATTTAGTTATGGAATGCATGCAAAAAGTAATTTAGCATGTTGGATTACAACTCTCATAATTTATAACGGACTTCCAATATTAATTAAATACCTAGAAATTTCTGATGTATTTGGATATATAATTTTAGGAATAGCATTAATCTCTATAATATTATGGGCACCTGCTGATACACCTAAAAAACCACTAATAAGAAGAAAACAAAGAATAAGATGCAAAGCACAGTCAATTATAATAATTTTAATCTATTCTACAATATACATATTTTGTAATATAAATCTAATAAAAAAATCTATAGTTTTTGCCTTAATTATTCAGATAATATTTATAAATCCCCTAACTTATAAAATAACAAAAACAAAATTTAATAATTATAAATATTATAAAAAATCATCAATTACGGTTTAAATTATTTATATAAATTTAAACAAATATAGTAGTAAAGGAGGTTAAAAAGTGTTAGGATTATTAGCAAATCTATTAAGTGGAGTTGCAACAGCATCTACTGCTACTCCATATACTATATTATTTGTTTGGGATGAACCTGAATGTCCTGAAGAATTAATATAGCAATATAAAAAACGCATAGAGTTTATTTCATGCGTTTTTTAAATCTGTTTTTTTGCTATTAATTTAACCACAAACATATCATTTATAATACTCACTTTAGTACTAACTTCTGCATTTCTTAAGACTGAATATAATCCAAATCCTCTCTTCTTTCCTTTAGTAGAATAATTACTACTTCCTAGTTTTTCTATATCCAAATTGCCAGAAAAAGTATTTTTAATCTCTATGAATATACTATCATCATCCTCATATAAATTAAGTATTAAAACTTTTTCATGACTTTTCAAACAAGAATCTATTGCATTGTCCAATAAAACCATTAATTTTTCAACCAAAACATTATATCTTCTAGGTTTTAAAACATCAAAAATATCTACATCTATACTATTATTAATTTTTATATGTACATTCCCAATATAAGAACATAATTTTTGATTAATAATTCCATTTAAACCATACGGAATATCTTTAATTTGCCTAGAGTAATCAATATTTTTATTAAAATCATTTATAAAATCATCTATCAAAATTCTAGCCTTTTTATTAGAAACAGATTTTACACTTAATAATTTAGCAATTAAATTATGTTTAAAAACACTGTATTCCACACTTGCATCAATATAAAAGCTATTATTTGTTCTTAAAGTCTTAATAAAAAGTTTCTGTTCTAATTCACTATATTTAAAACGCAATAGCAGTACAAGAACAAATATTGTCATCATAATCAAAAGCAACGCAAGTAATCCAACACTTAAGTATCTTATATTAATTGCCATGACAATAGCTAGAATTAAAACAAATAAAGCAAATATAATTAATAACAAGTCTAAATATTTAATTCTAACAAAGAAATTACACAAATTAGCAGTCAATCTCTTAATTGATTTACTATTAGCTAGTAACACAATCATTAAAAATATAAAAAAAGAAGGAAGCATTACAAATATATCGCTATAAATATTGATATGAAAAGCATAATATAAAATTGCCAAAATTAACATAGATAAACAGTCCAACAATATTCCATAAAACCAAATAATAATTAAATAGAAAACAAATTTTTTAAAATTTTCATATTTAATCGTAAAAAATAATATAGGACAGATAAAAAGGTAAGAAAATGTATTAACAATTTTAATATTAAAATAATTTAATAAAGCAGCAGTTAAAACACCTAAAATTAAAACAAAGATATTTTTAAATCGAATTTTCTTTTCAGCATCTGTAAATTTATAGTAAATATAATACATTCCTAATAAAGTAAAAAAACTCATAACTGCCCACACAATAAACTCAATCATTACTCATCATCAACTTCTTATTCATTTTAGACAATAAATAAACTTTTTCACCAGTATCTAGCACAAAGTAACCCTCTTTAAAATTCTTTTCTTCTATCCTATATTTATTAACAATACAAGATCTATGACATTGAACAAATCTATTATCTAAATGATCTAACATTTCTTTAATAGTCATAGGAACTTTATATTTATTTGTAGGTGTTACAATAATTAATTTTCTTTCCTCAGTATCTCTATAAATATAAAGAATAGCTCTATAATAAATATTTAACTCAACATTATTAGCATCATACTTAAACATTTTATTATCAAAGTTTCTCTTTAAGATATTTTTAATTGCTTTTTTAAATCTCCGATCAAAATCATGAAACTTTTCAATAAAATCAAAAACTTCATATACACTTCTATGAGTACTTTCAAACATCTTATCATGATTAGTAATAAAAATAATTTCACTTTCCCAATCTACTTCTCTAATCAATCTAGCAATAGAAATACCACTAACTTTATTTGCTAGCTCAATATCTAAAACATAAATTTTATGCTCATCAACATTTTGAATTTCTGTCTTTAATTCTGAATTAATTTTAGAAAAACTAACAATTTTAGCATCATCTACAATTTCCTGAATTAAAGACTTAACATGTTCAATTTCTTTTACATCATCATCCACTACTACAAACTTTATCATATACCTCACTCCATACCTCATAGTCAAAAAGCATGTTATCATGCTAGTTTACTAATAGTAATTATAGTATAAAAAGCAAATATTGTCAAAAAAATATGATGTTAGACACCATATTTTTTTACTTTTAGTAAACTTTTTGCAACAAAATCTTGATATTGATCAATATAATAAATATTTACTAAATCAGAAGAAACATTAGCAACATTTATATTAGAGCCAAAAAGAACAACATATTTTTGATAATAATCTTTAAAATAATCTATAAGTTTAGGTAAATCTTTAAAATAAGTTAAATCTAATAGAATAGGTTTATCTAGATAAAAAACAATATAATCACTAAATACTCCAATGTACGTATATTTTTTATGAAACAATTCATAAATATCTATAAATACTACTTTAATAAATCCCATTTCAACAAACATACTTTCTAGATAATACAAGTCTCTTACTGAATAATAAGCATCCCTAACTACATAAATCTTATCTCCAAAAAGTTTACTTTTAATTTTTTCTTTCTTTAAAATAGCAAGAAAGCTTTCCATAAATTTAGTCCGATCAACAACCAATCCCTGATAAATACTATCTAGTTTTTTCTCTATAATTTTGTTTTGATAAACAATACAAATAACATTATCATAAAAATAAACAATAAGCTCTTTCATTTAATCACCCTAAACTATATTTTTTTCTTGTCGCTTCTCCCCCTCTAATATGTCTATTTTTATTATGTTCGAAAAAAATTTTTTTAATCTGTAAATAAAGTCCATAATCAAAAACCTTTAAAGCTTCATTCATATGTCGATGTAAAACACTTTTAGATAACCCCAAATCTTTCGCGGCCTCTCTAATAGTTTTATTGGTATTAATAATATAATTTGCTTCTCTAACAATACTATTCATAAAGAAAAAAACCACCCCATAAAATATATGATAGAAAGTGGTTATTCATTCAAATCTTGAACACTCATTAAATAAAATTCTTCTGGATTAAGAAGTGTACCATTATAATAAACTTCAAAAAGTAAATTAGAAGCACTATCAGTAATATTATTTTCACCAGAAGTACCAATAATATCTCCTTGACTTAAAACCTCACCCACTTGAACATTTACTTCACCCAAACTATAATAAATAGTTCTTAAATTAGATGTATGTTCTATTTCTACAACATTTCCTAAAATATCATCTTCTTTAATATTTAAAACGGTCCCATTTAAAACGGCTACACAATCAAAAGTCTCATCTGCCTGATACAAAACACCCGTATTTTTCATATAAGTATCTTGAAAATAAATCAAAGATTGTTCCTGATCCACCGCTGATGCATTAACATCATAAAAATGTGTTTTAATTCTTACAGCTTCACTTGTATAAGGTTTAATTATTTTTTCTGGCTCTTCAACTGTCTCTACAACAGTTTGAGTAACATCCTTTATCACATCAACTGAATAAAGATAATTAGGATTAACCTGCATTAAACTACTAACCAAACTAACTGCCCCAAAAATTACAATTAATACAATTACATACAAAGTTGGTAATACATACCCTCTTAATTTTCTATGCTTCAACATTATCACCTTTCCTACTATTAAGGTGAACAAGTTTTATTAATTTATACTACAATTTAGTAATTTCTGTATCTAAATAATAATATTTCAAAATATCTTGATAAGTATATCCATCCGCTGCCATACCCTCAGCTCCATACTGACTCATACCAACACCATGACCAAAACCAAGTGTTTCAATAGATACGTTATCACCACTTACCGTAATCGTAAAATCAGTTGATCTTAAACTAAGTTTATTAAATACTTCTAATCCTGTAAACGTTGTCCCATTAATCGTAATACTACGTACATAATGATTATTTGCACGTACAACATCACTAATATTTATAGTATCGCAAGTAATTCCTAATTTAGAGCAAAAACTAGTTTTACTTAAAGTATATGTTGAAGAATAAGCACGATAATTTTTATCCCAAGGAGACTCTACACTAACTAAATAATCTTTATCTTCCCGAAAAACAGTCAAAGCATCATCAGTATATCCATTTGAAATAGCAAAATAATAAGTAGAAGCAATATTTCCATCAAAAGTTAATATTTCCCCTTCTGTAGCTAAAACAGCATCTTTGACTCGATTGTAATAATATAGAAAGTCATCTCCCCATTTATTTCTCATCGCCTCCATAGTCAAATATACTTGATCATTTATAGTGGTGCTAAGAACATAATCATTATTTATACTCATCTTATACATAGCAAAAGTACGTGATGCAACAGCCTGAGCTTTTAATGCTTCCATACTAAAAGATGCTGGCATTTCTCCTGCTACAACCCCAATAACATAATCTTCCAAATCCATTGCAAACGCTTCACTCTTATCAGAATTATTGCTAAGCATAACCTGAATACTTTCTTGATCTTCTTTTCTATCTTCAGATACATCTACAGGTACTTCTAAAGAAATATTCTCTACTGTATCAGAATTTAATACAGCTTTTTCTTCTTCTGGTGTAGTAAGTATTGCAATAGGAATTAATATTAATACTGCTAAAACAAGTAATCTATTCATACGTATCTCCTTTTATCTAATTATATGAAGAGCCAATATAAAATATTTATACAAAAGATTGTGTTTTTTATAGAAAAAATATTGTAAAAACTCCCCTTTTTAAGGTATAATAAATACAGGATAAAGAGGGATTATCATGAAACAATTATTAAAAAACATGTATGTAGATAATAAACGTATATTACTTAGATGCGATTTTAATGTACCTATGACTGGGGGAAACATCACAGATGAAACCAAAATTATAAAAAGTTTAGAGACAATTAATTATTTATTAAATAAAAACTGCAAAATTATTATATTGAGTCATTTAGGTCGCGTAAAAACAGAAGAAGATAAAGCAAAAAATACTTTGATTCCTGTAAAAAATACTTTAGAAAGGCTTTTAAATAAGCCCATAAAGTTTGCTAAAGATATATTATCAGAAGAAACTAAAAATATGGCATTAAGTTTGCAAAGTGGCGAAATATTACTTTTAGAAAACACAAGATTTTTAGACATACCAAACAAATGGGAAAGCGAATTAAACTTAGATGTAGCAAAGCATATTGCCTCTCTTGGCGAAATATTTGTTTTTGATGCTTTCGCTGTTGCTCACCGAACTCATACCACAGTTGTAGGAATCCCTAAATTTATACCAAGTTGTTTAGGTTTTTTAGCCTTAAAAGAAAAAGAGATGTTAGACAAAATAATCATAAATCCCGAAAGGCCATTTACAGTCATCATGGGTGGAGCTAAAGTAGATGATAAACTAAAAATTATTAAAGCTTTATTACCAAAATGTGAACATTTATTAGTAAGTGGGGGAATTGCTAACTCATTTTTAAGTACATTAGGTCTCAATGTAGGGGCATCTCTAAAAACAGACAATCCAAATATAATTAAAGAATTAAAAACACTTATGTTAACTTACAAAGAAAAATTTGCTTTCCCCCTAGATGCCATTGTAACAACAACTTATAGTGACAAACCAACAATAAAAAATATAAATAAAATTGATACAAATGATGTAATCAAAGACATAGGAACAAAAACGCTTCAAAAATATAAAGACATCATAAATAATAGCAATACCATATTCATAAATGGAACTATGGGAATCTACGAAGAAAAAGAATTTGCCAATGGGACAACAGAAATATTAAATATCTTAAAAGAAAAGAAAGAAAAAGTAGTAATAGGTGGGGGAGATGCAGTTGGAGCCACTAACACTCTAGGATTTAAAAACATATTTCCTAATATTTCTAGTGGTGGTGGTGCAACTTTAGAATATATAGCAAATGAAACCCTTCCAGGTATTGATGCGATAGGAGAGGAAGACGAAATTGAAGTACTTGATTTGTAATCTAAAAGCGAATAAAACTTATGAAGAAATGCTGGATTATAAAGAAGAACTTATCAAAACAAATTTAAATTCTTTAAATTTCATTTTTGCCCCAAGTTCTATATATTTGCCATTATTTAAAGGTAGTTCGATAAATTTATGTATCCAAGATATTGCTTTAAATGAAAAATTAAACTTAACTGGAGACATATCTATTCATCAATTAAAAAGTTTAGATGTAAAATATGCAATAATTGGTCACTATGAAAGAAGAAAGTATTACAAAGAAACAGAATATGAAATTTTAAAAAAAATAAAAGATGCTTTAGAGCAAGAAATTAAAGTGATTTATTGTATTGGTGAATCCAAAGAAGAAAAAAATAGAAGAGTAGAATATCAAGTTTTAGAAAGACAAATTGCCCGTATTTTTAATAAACTGAGCAATGAAGAATTGAAAAATATAATTATTGCTTATGAACCAGGATATTTAATAGGAAATAATAGTACTCATAATTTAGCAAAAATAAAAGAAATGATACAGTTTATTAAACATTTAACATTGGATTATTATCAAATAAATGTACCTGTAGTATTTGGAGGAAGTATAAACAAAGAAAACATAGATTACTTACTAAATTTAAATATTTTAGATGGATTTATTATCTGTTCATCTATCTTAAATCCCGAAAATATCACCAAAATTATTCAAAAAATGACAACTCAGTAACAGTTGTTATTTTTTTCGACATTCCTCGACAAAACTTTACACAACTAGACAAAAGATTTACTAGTATAATGTCAATTTATGTGCTATAATAATCTTGCGTGTAGTAAATAATAACTAATTGAAGGAGAACAAAAATGGAAAATGTAACAAGAGTTTTAGTAGTAGATGATAATGAATCAATCACTGCTAGAATCGAAAAACAATTTAGTAGTCACGCAGTAATCAAAGTAGTAAAAGTAATCAACAATGGTCATGATGCCTTAGATTACATCATTAACCACAAAAATGAGTATGATATCATATGTATGGATATCATATTACCAGAAGTAGATGGCTTAACCATTCTTGAACGAATGAAAAAAGAAAACATCAAGAAAAAAGTAATTGTGTTAACAAGTTACAAAAAAGAATACACAATCAATATGACCAACAATTATGGAGTTAGCTATTATATGTTAAAACCATTTAGCATGCTAGCTCTAGAAACTAGAATAATTGAATTAGCCAAACGTGAAAACTTAAAAGCTGTGGAATTAAATGAAAGTGAAAAAGAACTACATGTAGCAATTAGCAAAATACTACACCAATTAGGAATACCAAGTCACATTAAAGGTTATATCTATATTAGAGAAAGTGTCTTCTTATTCTATAAAAACAGTGATAGTTATGGTGGAATCACCAAAGAAATATATCCTGAAGTAGCTCTTAGATTCTCAACTACTGCTTCACGTGTAGAAAGAGCAATTAGACATGCAATTGAAGTTAGTTGGAACAGAGGAGACTATGATTTAATGGAAGAAATATTTGGCAACAGCGTTGCTTTTGAAAGAGCAAAGCCAACCAATTCTGAGTTTATTGCAACTATAGCAGATAGACTTAGATACGATAAAAAATTATTACAAGTATGAAAGGGGATGCAAATCCTTTTTTTCGTGGATATTTGTATTTTTTGTAAAACTATGTTATGATTATAAAGAAAAAGGTGAAGATATGCGAAAAATATTAACTGTTATTTTAGATGGGTTTGGCTATCGTGAAGAAGAATATGGAAATGCAATAAAAATGGCAGATACCAAAAATTTTGATAAACTTTGGAACACATATCCACATACAACACTGTATGCATCAGAAGAATATGTTGGATTAAATGTTGGTGAATTTGGAAATAGTGAAATAGGACATATGACAATAGGTGCAGGAAGAAAAATAATGCAACACGGACCCAGAATTACAGAATTTTTAAAAAACATTAACAAAGACAATTTATTATTTAATGAACTATTAACAGAAGCACAGGAAAAAACTGTTCATATAATGGGATTATATAGTGATGGCAAAGTTCATTCTAACTTAGAACATTTCCTAAATATGTATGAAATTCTAAAAGAAAATCATGCAAAAAAAATCAATTTTCATCTAATCACAGATGGAAGAGATACAAAAGTAGATGCTGCTTTAAACTTTATAAAAGAATTAGAAGAAAAAATAGCAAATGATCCCAATGCTGAAATAGCTAGCATTTGTGGTAGATACTATGCTATGGATAGAGATACTAACTATGATAGAACCAAAATATATTATGACCTACTCACAAAAGGGATTGGTATTAAAGCCAAAACAGCAACAGATGGAATAATTAGCTTATACAAAAAAAATCAAACAGATGAATTTTTATACCCATTAATTATTAATCCAAATGATACAATAAAAGATGGAGATATTATAATATGGATGAATTTTAGAAGTGATAGAGCAAAACAAATATTAAGAGCATTCGTCAATAATAATTTTGAAGAATTTCCAACTTATCAATATCAAGATTTAAAAATATATAGTTTTTTTCCTATAGATAAAGACATCAAAACAATTAACTTTTTAGAAGATATAAATGTAACTAATCCATTAGGAATATATTTAAGTACTTTAGGAATTACTCAAGCACGCATTGCTGAAACAGAAAAATACGCACATGTAACATACTTTTTTGACGGAATGTACAATGGAAAAGTAGACAAATGTGATAAAATATTAATTCCATCACCAAAAGTAGAAACATATGATTTAAAACCTGAAATGAGTGCTATAGAAGTAGCTAAAAAAGCAATTCATGCTATGGAAAAAGATACAGATTTTATCTTTATGAATTTAGCTAATCCTGACATGGTTGGACATACTGGAAATCTAGAGGCAACAATGAAAGCAGTAACAACAGTAGATGTATGTTTAGAAAGATTATTTGAAGTAGCAGAAAATAACTTTTATACCATGATCATTTTAGCAGATCATGGAAATGCGGATATTATGTTAGATGAATTTGGAAACCCAGTAACAACCCATACTACAAGTAAAGTGCCATTTATCATTACAGATTTAAATGTAGAACTTAAAAAAAGCGGAGACCTAACTAATGTAGCACCAACTATATTAGAATACATGGATATAGCTCTTCCTGAAGAAATGGCTAATACCCCATCACTCTTAATAAACAAATAGTGTTGATAACTTACAAATTTTCAACACTATTTTTTATTTTTTAACATTTTTAAAACATCTTTATCCTCAATATTTAAAACTTGAATAATTTTAATTAACATCTCAATCTTAGTACTACATATATTAGCTTCAATCCTCTGTAAATGTCTAGTACTGATATCTAACATCTCAGCTAGTTGTTCCTGAGTTAAGCCTCTTTTTAATCTATATTCTTTAATCATATACTCACCTTATGACTTATTATGTCATATTAACAAAATTCTATCAACGACCCAAAATGTCGCTTTTTGTATTGACATAATTTCAAAAATAAAATATAATACGCACGACATAATGTGTCTTATAAATATAAGATTTTTTTAATAAAAAGTAAATGAAGTAGAGCTTCACAGGAAGGAATAAGAGTTATGAAAATAGAAACTTTAAATAGAAGTCACTTAAAAAGAAATATTATTATAGCAGTAATCGTTATAGCTATAATAAGTGCAATAATCCTTACCTTTACTAGAGCAAAATATAGAAGTTATAGTGTACCATTAATAAATGGAACAATAAATTATTCAGCAGCAGACTTAAATATAGTAGCGATAACAGTAGATGGAGAAGAAGCAGATACAATACCAACAGGGAATTATGAACTAACTGAAGAAAGTTATTGTGAAGTAAATGGTAATAGAGATGATAATATTAGTCTAAGTTATGATAATGATACTCAAACATTAAATGTAGTTCCATTTACAACAAAAGGAGCAAAATGCTATTTGGATTTTAAAACAGCAACAACAAAAAACGTAGAGACAGTATTAGGAACAATAAAAGTAAATTTAGATACACCAAATTTTAGTAAGACAAGTTGTAGTAGTGGATGTGGAGAAGCAACAGTAGGAATATATGAGACAACAGATAATGATGGAACAAGCTTATCTACGGACAGTTTTAAATAAGCCAAGTATTTATGCGGGGTTGTAAGC
>ERZ1643251.2707-NODE-2707-length-17600-cov-5.991280_pt1 | contig 17600 bp, 19 predicted proteins | sample MGYA00579261_ERZ1643251 | MGnify/ENA primary metagenome ERZ1643251 (study PRJEB29033, sample SAMEA4952267) | chicken gut metagenome | biome: Broiler Chicken; feature: Gastrointestinal Tract; material: Caecum | place: Ireland | collected 2018 | study: Broiler...
CGCAGATTCTGGGTCATCCAGCAAGCGCCGTTGATGTAGCGGGCAGTATACTCATTATCGTCTCTTTTATCTTTGACCGTTAAGTCAGCGTCAGAAGCTTGTGATTGGCAATCAGAAAGAGTGAGGTCTTGGATGTAGACAATAGCTCTCGGTTCTGCCGTTACTGCCACGGTGAGAGCATTAGAATATGCGCCCGAGGCGGTAGTTGTGTCTACCTTCGCCCCAAAGGACAAGGTGTAGGTGTCGTTGGCGGAGTTAGTAGCGGAGGTGTCCTTGGTCTGGATCGGTGTGGAGTTATTGGTGGGAACGGCGGTGTAGGTCGTATTATCGTTCGGCGTAGACGTACCAAGGTTGTAGCCCCAAGTGTTAGGCTCGAGGCTACTTAAGGTTAGGCCAACATCTCCTGCGGTAGCGTTGATTTGGGAGATGTTGGCAGAGATTTTGGGTTTGAGGCTGTTATCGCCGTCAGAAGAATATAGGTAGAGGCTATAACCAGCGCTGTCGGTGGTGGTTACTGTGAGGTTGGCGGTGGCAGTGGTGGTTGCGCCAGACGGGGTGGGCAGAACATCGTCAAAGTCAATGGAGGTTGGGAGAGAGATTCCGACGGTGGGTGTTGCGGCATAGGTAGAAATGCCTGAGTTATCCTCCACCGCCGAAGCCTCTGGTTGGGAAGCAGCGGGAGCAAACAGCATCGCCGCCAAAATCAGCAAAAACGCCGCACTAGAGCCAGCTAGTCCCGCATAGCTCAGTCCGGCTAAATGTTTGAACTTATTTCCGTGTATCCTTAACACCGCTACCTCCTATTTCTTAGTGCTGCGGTGCTATGATAAAAAACGACACCGCATTGGGTGTTCAATCCACAATTCACATAAGAGCAACGCCCTACATGTATATGCGGTGCCGTTTATTAGCGTCGCATATAATGCGTGAATCGCAGATTGAACACTACCATTATAGCATAGATTTTGCATGTTCCAGAAAAATCGGAGCGTTTTGGGCTGGAGTTTTCCACAGGATCACAATCGACAGAGAACAAAAGTCACGCCATAATTTTGTGCTTGTTGTAATTTTATTTTTCAGGTAGTAACGTTTTGTAACGCTAACATTTGTTTGATTATCCAGATGAGGTGTGATATAATAGACACACTAATTTACACAGGATTACTATGATGGTGGGGTTACGACTATGGCTGTAAGCTACAAAAAACTGTGGAAGCTTCTCATTGACCGAGACTTAAAGAAGAAGGATCTCGAAGCAATGGCGCAAGTGAGCCACTATACGATGAACAAGCTTACTCACGGCGACAACGTCACCACCGATGTGTTGGGGCGGATCTGTAAATCCCTTGGGTGCTCACTGGACGATATCATGGAATTCATAGACGAGTAATTCGTTTTCAAGCTCTTTTTGGCCATAGAAAGAGGTGGCGCAGTTGGCAAAGAAAAATGATGACTTCTTTTTGGAGAAAAAATCTTGGTCAGTAGTGAAAGACGAGCTTTTAGGATGCTACTTCAAGCCGTATGTCTCTAAAATCCTACACACTAATAGGCCCTTAGTCTATGTCGATTGTTTTGCCGGTAAGGGGAAATTTGCTGACGGAAACAATGGGTCACCCCTGATTGCGCTAGAAACTATTGATCAATGCTGTGCCAGCACTACTATGCAACGGCCTCGGATCGAAGCTACATTCATTGACCTTAACTATGCCGAGGATCTCCGAAAGAATCTCTCAGCATATCCGTGGGTCAAGATTGTGTCGGGGAAATATGAGGATAATATTAAATCCATCTTACAAGGGAAAGAACACTGCAACGTTTTTCTCTATATAGACCCTTATGGGATCAAGGCACTGCAGTGCTCCCTTTTTGACGATTTTGCGAAAGGCCATTTCAACTCCATTGAGCTACTAATTAACATGAACTCGTTCGGATTTATTCGAGAGGCTTGCCATGTGTTGGGCGCAGTTTTTGATGACACGGCACTGTTTGCTGATCTGGTAGAATATGAGCCTACTAGGATGGACATCTCGGAAAAATCCATAAACGAACTGAATGAAATTGCAGGTGGAGATTATTGGCAGCCAATCATAGAGTCATATAAAAAGCAGGAAATCAATGGTTACGATGCTGAGGCTCTGTTTGCTGAAGAATATTGTACTCGGCTTAGACGAAGCTACACCTACGTTCTGAATATGCCTTTGCGGATCAAAAGAGGCCAGCGGCCTAAGTATAGACTGATTCATGCAACAAATCATCGTGATGGTTGCCTACTCATGGTCGACAATATCTGTAATAGGTGGGAAGCGCTACAGGAAATCCAGTCGGGTGGTCAGATGCTCTTGTGGGCAGAAAACGTAGACAATCAGGCTGTAGATGAAGATGACATTGAAGAAAAAACCATTGACCATTTTTCTCAGTATAACAAACCAATATCGCTACATGACGCATTAGCTATGTTTTTTATGAAGTATGGGCCAATTTGCTCTACCGGAACTGTTAGAACAATTCTCAAAAAGCTAGAAGGAAGCGGGCGACTGTCAGTAGACCGGAACCCAGCACTGACGGGTCGTGGGAAAAAGGCCACCTTTATGACAGAAGGAAAAGGAAAAAAAGTTTCTGTGAGGTGGATAAGGTGAAGATTAAGAAGTTTATACGGCGGAAGACTCTAATTTATAAAACCGAAGTTGAATACGGCGACTATACGATGAATCATGTGCTTGGCTGCTCCCACGGATGTTTGTATCCTTGCTATGCATATCTGCAAAAGAAACGCTTTGGCGATGTTAAATCGTATGAAGATTGGTGCGAACCGGCGCTTGTAGAAAACACTTTGGAGTTGCTGGACACAGAACTTCCGAAATATAAAGACAAAATACAAATGCTACATCTCTGTTTTACAACCGATCCGTTTATGTATCGATATGATGAAGTACGGGATATGAGCTTTGCTGCCATTAAAAAGATAAACGCCACCGGCGTTAAGTGCTCTGTCCTAACAAAAGGCATACTTCCTATTGAATTGGCTCAATTATCAAAGGATAATGAGTATGGTATCACACTAATCTCATTAAACGAAGCATTTAGAAAGCGGATGGAACCGGGCTCCGCACCATGGAAAAAGAGATTAGCTGCATTGAGAGCACTTCATGATGCGGGGTGCAAAACATGGGTTAGTATCGAGCCTTATCCGACACCCAATATAGTAAAACAAGATTTAGCGCAATTGCTCGAGGAAGTTAGTTTTGTAGATCGGATTATCTTTGGCCGAATGAACTACAGTAAAGAAGTTACCGCATTTGCTGACTACAAACAGTTTTATAACGAATGCGCTACTCGAGTAATCCAGTTTTGTAACCAGCATGATATCAGTTATCACATTAAAGATGGAACAATCACATCTTAACTGATATAATCTTAGTGAGATATTTGACCTGTCGTATGTAGCGGCAGGCTGTGTCTCTCTCGGGCATGATTCTTATTCAGGAGTAAAGATGTCATGGTTCTAAAAATGATCTCCGAGGAAAAAGATGGACATATTGTCCACCGAAGATATTTATGCCCTTGTGGGAAGGGGTATATCAAGGAAGAACAAGACTACACGCCAGGGCATCGAGATGCTTTTGTATCCATTGAATGCGAAACTTGTCAAAAACACTACAAAATTGACTATGGAGGTAGCAGCACGACTTGGAGATTATATCGTGACTATACAACTTATTATCATAATCAGAGCTCTAAGTTAGGAGGGAGCAAGATGGCGAGAAGATCACCATATAGTAAAGTAAACAAGACTAACCAGATACGCGCTGACCATGTCAAAGGAATGGGAGATGTTGTATTTAAAGGATTCCAGTGCTTAAACCCTGATTGTACAGAGTTTATTTTTGTGCGTGAAGATGAGATTGGTGAAGATTTTAGTATCACATGCCCTGCCTGTGGCTATGTCCATGAGTCAGGCGGAGAAACAAAGTTTTATGATTATTCTATGGATGTGAATGATGAGAACGGCGTACCGGTTTCAGTAGCAACGGGATCGTTTACGATCTACCACGACGACTATATCGATGAAGCAATGCGGTATAAGTATTGTATTGTTTGTAACACTATAAAGCCGCTTGATTTCTTTGACCACCATTCATCGCGTACATCTGGCCGTCAGGGAGAATGCCGCCTCTGTAAGAAAGCATATAACGAAATCAAGAATGGGACGAGGCTTAGTGATCAGCATAGAGAAGCGGCACAAAAAAGGCGGCTGCTTCTGGACGTTGCTGGAAGCCCGAAGATCAATAGTCGTGAAATTGAAGAACGGTATAATCATAAATGTTTCTGCTGTGGGAAAGATCTTAGCGCAGTAGCAGATAGGCACGAGAAGCCACTGGATCATACGCTTCCTGTCTACTATCTTTGGCCGCTGTCTACCGAAAATGCCACCTTGCTTTGTCGTGACTGTAATGGCAGCAAATCAGGTGCATGGCCGTCGGAATTTTATGATGATGCCCATCTGCGGAGGTTATCCATCCTGACGGGATTTGATTATGATCTTTTGGCTGGGAGGCCGCAGTACAACCCTGCCGCCATTGCAGCATTGCATGACCCAGAGAAAGTAGATGCGCTTCTAGTTAAGTTTGCTGGCTACATGCCAGAGGTGATCAAGCTACGGAATCGTATTCTCAGGGATACTGGATTTGATTTCTTCTCGGTATCAACAACAATCTCTGACGCATATATTCGCCAGGCCGATAGCCTCTTATAGTCAAATTGCGGGTGGAACTTTGCTAGATTCCACCCGCAATTTCATTTCTTCTGTAAAAACAGGAACTGATGCCCGACGGTTGCACCCTTGTCCTTTATGCCGTGCTTTTCGACCGACTTTACATCTTCGCAACCGCGATATGACTCATTAAACCACTGGCTGGCACGGAGTGATAATTCTTCTGCCATATCAATATGGTCTGTCTTTCCAAGATGCAATATTACTTTTCCGGACGGTTTTAGGACGAAGGCGCACATTTCAAAAAACGAATAATACACATCGAAATCTTTTTTCTGCTTTTGATCAAGGAAAACCGACTCGGCATTTTTGTAGTCCTCGGTTTCCCAACCACAAAGCCATAGCCGCATCCAATTCTGCATATAAAATCTTATGGAATCGGCAAATGGCGGTGAGCAGATAATAGCATCCACAGAAAGATTTCTTGATATTAATTTGCTATAATCTCCGTAGATGGCTTGACCTGTTACAAAACGCTCAAAATCCCCTCTGCTGTAAGCGAGAATAAGCTTATTCCTGATATGTTCCACAACATTTTTATAAACAAATTCTCCTTTCGGCGCATACGGCGTCAAAGGATGAGATGTTCTTGACAAAGCATATGGCCTATTTCCATGGAGCACATGTAGAAAACAGGCAAACACCATTGCTTCTTGGGGTGCTAAACTATCAATGCGACTGGTAAAAAACCTCCGCGCACATAGTATCTCCCGGTATGTGTCTGGGTGAAAATAGTCAGGCAACTTTCCATTAAAGCCAAATGATTTATATTCTTCTTCGTCTTTGTCTATAACGGAGGAGTCTATGTTTATCTTAATATACTCCGCCAGCTCATCCATGACTTTTTCGCAGTCCTTGCGGAGTGGCTTTTCAAGCTTGGCTTTAGTGACAACATAAGCCAGTTCACTAAGATCATTCCCGATGCCGACACGCCCTTGCAGACAAGCCTCGAATGGAATTGTCCCCACACCACACAATGGATCAAGAACTACTTCGCCGGGATTGGTGAATCGCTCAATCATGAAGTGGGCAATGGCTGGCTTCAATTTTCCGTGGTAGGAGCATAGGGAATGCCACGGATGCCCCCAATTACGGCCAGAATAGGGGCTATTGTGATAGGGCATTTCTTTTATAAACATTTCTGCATCGTGGGCAAACCGCTGGGTAGATGTATTGCCTTTGTGGAGCCGGAACTTTAACAACCGCTGAGAAAGAACCATGCCGTTTTTGGATCGACGTTCACGCAAAATATCTTCAGAATATAGTTCAAAGCCATAGCTTTCGCAGATAGAGGTTAGAATACTATGCGTGGGGATATGGACACCGGCAAATTGAGAATCGCCGATATCCATTATAAAAATCCCGTTATCTTTCATGGCATGCATAAGGCGTTCAATAACTAATTCCATATCATGAAAATATCCAGCGACCATGGCAGGGATACGCTTATCGTACGCAACAGGCTCTAACTGATCAAGGTAGGGCTGAATATATCTCGGGTTTTCAAATCCTACATTTCTCTTGGATACATTATTGATACCAGCAATGATTCCTTTGGAATGGAGATTTGGTAGGTCTTTCTCAGTAGTAACAAACCCAGCAAGTTTTAACTCGAGCTTAGTGTTTCTCACATAATTTGTGCCATTAAGATACGGAGGGGACGTGATTACGCAATCAATCAAGTCTTCAGCCGTAATGTCTCTGGCGTCTGCACTTAGACACTCCGTATCTGCAAGTATTGGGGCATCTATATTATCAATATCGGATATCGCATCTTCGATCTTCTGCTTAAAATTAGAGACAATATCCTTGTCACACTCATGTTTTTCATTCGCTTTTGCGAAACGCAAGTCGCCTTGGCGAGTCATTTTTGAAGCGCGTACAATTACAGAGGCCAATATGACCATTGCGATTCGGTATGTGTCTGGATCAGGAATCTGGCTGACTCGTTTTTGTAAATCTTTGATTTTGAGCAGGACATCATCCTCGAAATATTTCTCAAAGCCATCCCACGTTGCGGCTCTATTGCGTCGGCGATAGTGATACTTGCTAAGAGAATCTAAAAAGTCTTTCAGGTATTTACTACCAACGCCCGATTCCCTTAACCTCTTAACACAGTTGATTTTCGCTTCAATTACATTACGCATAAAGGGATTGGTTTCGCTATAATAAGAGTTGATTCCATACTTGGATGCAACCAGAGTAGTGGTGCCTGTCCCACAGAAAGGGTCATAAATTGCACAAATATTCTCTGGCCCAACTTCAAGGATTAAATCATCAATCAGACAAGATGAATAACCTTCTAAGTATGAGTACCAGCGATGAATTGGTTCTTCTTTGTTTAAGGCGAAGGTTCCGGCTGCGGCCTTTGAATAGGTTTTACTCATGATTAACCTCTTTCTTGGGCGCACAATGCTCGACTACATCTTCTACTCTGCAGTCAAAGTAATTACAAATTCTGTCGATCACCTCGAGTGAAACGATCTCGCCCCGACCCATTTTGTCTATTGTTGATTTTGAAATACCCGTGGCTTGCATTAGCTCCTTTTTATTCATCTCTTTGTCGATAAGTAATTTCCATAATGGTTTATAGGTAAACGCCACTGCAGTCACCACCTTTTGAAGACCATATTAGCAAAAATGTATTGAGAAGTCAATATATAAGTGCTTTTATCGAAATAAATTACCATGCTCATAGCTGATAGAGGTTCCCCTCCATACAGGTCGTGATATGAACTATGTAGACGATTGATGCTTGTCCTCCATTCCGCTATTTGGTAAAGCGCCATGCTCCCTAAAATACCGCAGCACTGTATGATAATTAATCCCAACCATCTTTGCGATCTCTTTCATGGCATATCCCTGATTGCGGAGTAAAATCATCTTCTCGACCAATAGTTTCTTGTCCGCAATGGAATGGCTGACGGTGATGCCGTTGCGCCTCAAAGCACTACGGATAGTGCATTTATGGCATCCGTAGATTTCTGCCAGCTTATTAGCCGATACGCCTTCTTGATAGCGGATAATCACTTCTTGGATTTCTTCTTCTGATAAGTATCTTGGATGCTGTTTTAGTTCGGTAACTACTTGACCATCTTGGGCAGGTGGTGATACAATAGCCGTGGGAGTAGCGGAGGGCTTTGTATCAAGCAAAGCTCGAAATTTGTTCGAGTTGGCCTCCGATAGTCCCACCAGATAAGAACGCTGACAAGGATCCAATATGTGCCTTGTCAGCGTTTTTTGTAACCCTAGTTTTACTACAGCCCTTTGAAAGGGAAAATTCATGATATAGTCGTGCCATCATGTACCTTGACTGCCAACTTCTAAGCTGGCAGTTTTTATTTTTGTGCTCTGCAACAAGCTTACTGCACCGAAGATATAGCCAAGTTGAAATCCTAATTTTTCGTGGTGTTCTGTAAAAACGCAATTCACACAGGATGCTGTCATTCGGACTGATTGAGGATTTGCTGTTATAGAGTCTTGCTTGAGATCGCCCTTAAAGCCAACTCGTCATTTTATGCTGAAATATATATCAAGAAAAATTGATGTAATAGTTGACAGGAGAAAGATTTATGCATATACTACAAACATATCAAGAAATATTGATATGAGGTAGCGCATGGATACAGTATACAAGGCTCAAGCCAAGGTGTTCAAGGCCTTTTGCGATCCGAAACGGCTTGCCATTTTGGAGCAGTTGCGCAGCGGTGAAAAGTGTGCCTGTGTTTTGCTGGAGCCCTTGGACTTAACGCAATCCGGACTCTCTTATCATATGAAAATCCTCTGCGATTCCGGCATTGTTGTTAGCCGCCAAGAGGGGAAATGGACACACTACCGGCTCAGTGAACCGGGCAGAGATGCCGCTGTTGACTTGCTGAAAAAGCTGACTACGCCGGATCTGGAGTAGGCAGAAACCTGTCATTGCTGAGGGGGCGTGAACGCCATCTAAAATGGATGGCGTTTTTTACGGCATGAAATATCAAAATAATTTGATGCGTTTCAAATTTGACCGTGAGGTGCTACAAATGGGAGTTTGGGAGTTTATTCAAAATCAAGTATTAGGCATGAAGTGGCTTAACGAGTTGATCGGAATGGGGTTGTCCACACTGGGTTTGGATATGAGCGGACGCATTGGAAGCAGCATCCAGTTTTTTATTTACGATGTACTGAAAATCACCTTTTTGCTCTGCGTGCTGATTTTTGCCATCTCTTATATCCAGAGCTACTTTCCACCCGAACGTAGCAAAAAAATTCTGGGGCGCTTTCATGGCGTTGGGGCGAATCTGGTTGCCGCGCTTTTGGGAACTGTGACTCCGTTCTGCTCCTGCTCGTCTATTCCGCTGTTTATCGGTTTTACCAGTGCGGGGCTTCCGCTGGGCGTGACCTTTTCATTCCTCATTTCTTCTCCTATGGTTGATCTGGGAAGCCTTGTTCTTTTAATGAGCATTTTTGGAGCAAAGGTAGCTGTCGTCTATGTATTGCTGGGCCTAATCATCTCCGTCATTGGCGGTACCCTCATTGAGAAGCCGCATATGGAAAAGTATGTAGAGAGCTTTGTACGCTCTGCCGCAAGTGTGGATATAGAGCCTTCAAACTTAACCTTTAAGGAACGAATGGCCTATGCCAGGGAGCAGATGCTTGGCACATTCAAAAAGGTGCTTCCATACATTCTGGTTGGAGTCGGCATAGGGGCCGTGATTCACAACTGGATACCGGAGACTTGGATTGAAACGATTCTGGGGCGTGACAATCCTTTTGGTGTGATTCTTGCGACCATTGTGGGCGTTCCTATGTATGCAGATATCTTTGGGACAATTCCTATTGCCGAGGCACTTCTTGGAAAGGGGGCGCAATTGGGAACGGTTCTTTCCTTTATGATGGCGGTAACCACGCTCTCGCTGCCTTCTCTGATTATGCTTCGTAAAGCAGTGAAGCCCAAGTTGCTGGCTCTGTTCATTGGAGTGTGTGTGTTCGGAATCATTCTGGTGGGTTATCTGTTTAATGTGTTTCAGTTTATTTTAATCTAAAATAGGAGGTATTTATCATGGGACTGTTTGGCAAGAAAAAAGAGCAAACAAAAAACTGTTGCTGCGGTGCCAGCTGTGCGCTTGAAAAAATGGCGCAGGCAGAAACTGCAAAAGCAACTGTGGGTGTAAAGGTGTTGGGTTCCGGCTGCGCAAAATGCAACGCGCTGGAGGATGCCGCAAAAACTGCCCTCGCAGAGCTGAATATGGACACGACCATCGACCATGTGACGGATTTTGCTCAGATTGCCGCATATGGTGTGATGACCACGCCAGCACTTGTGGTGGACGGCAAGGTGGTATCCTATGGCAAGGTTTTGAAAAAAGATGAAGTGAAAGCACTTATCCAGAAAGTCAGAGGGTGATCTCAATGAACGCAAAACCCAAAGTCGCCTTTATTTGCGTCCATAATTCCTGCCGTAGTCAGATTGCCGAAGCTCTTGGAAAGCACCTTGCGGCTGATGTATTTAAAAGCTATTCTGCCGGGACTGAGACAGTGCCGCAGATCAATCAAAATGCCGTGCGGCTGATGAAACAGCTATATGGCATTGACATGGAGGAGAGCCAACGTAGCAAACGGTTGCTTGAACTGCGCCTTTGGATGCTGTGGTGACTATGGGCTGCAATGTGAACTGTCCGTATCTACCGTGCAAGCATCGTGAGGATTGGGGGATAGCTGATCCCACAGGACATGACGATGTTGTGTTTTTACAAACGATTCGCACGATCGAACGGAAGATCCTTGACTTGAAAAAGCGGTTGATGTAGGGCATGACCAGGCAGCCTAAAGGAACAGATTTTATTGTGCCCGTGCATGCATACCAAGGTACAAAAGCACAACATTGTGGAGCGGAACTCCCTTGTTGTGCTTTGCCGCTGTGTGCAACATAATAGAATTGGCATCTCTGAGTGAAACATAATGGTTAATCCTTGTGCGCTGATAAAACGATGCGATAGATTTCCGTTCTAAGGCTTTTCCTGCTGACCAATATCCCAATAATAATATGAAAAAGCTGGTTTATTTCTTAATGCAGATGGAAGATGCTCAATGGCAGGGGCTTCTGTGCTGCCTGCAAAAGGCGAGGCTTAAAATGCAGCAGCGGTTCACTGTGCTCTGAGAATAAAGCGCTACTTGACGCAAGAGGAGTCAAATGCTATTCTTATATCATAAGTAGTAAGTGATAAGTAATAAGTAAATTAAGGATGGATGGAGGATCCGCGATGAACGATCTGTCGCTTGCCCAGCAGTACCTGCTCTGCGTTCTCAAGAAAAATGGGAAATTTCCGGGCATTGGGATTGAAAAACCCCTTTGTTTTACCGCATCCTGCGTGCTGGAACTGCTGATGGATGATGTGCTTGCATTTGGCGGAAAGAAGCTGCGCGTGCAAGGCCCATTGCCGGAAGAAAAAGCATATTTGCGCCCCGTTTATGATATGGTTCATCGGAAGCAGCCGGTTAAATTTGAAAAGGTGGTTGAAGCATTTTCCGTAACGTTCACCGGAAAGGCCATGAATGCGCTGGTTGACAGCGTTGGGGAATCGCTCGTTGCAGCGGGCTGCGTGCAGAAAGAAACGGGGGGCCTGTTTGGCGGCGGAAACCGCTATCTTCCGAGCGCATCCAGGGTGGATGCCATCGTGCAGAACATCCGCGCGGAGATTTTGGAGGATGGGGCGCTTTCGGAAGACATTGTGGCGTTGGCCGCCCTTCTGCATAAGAGCGGGGAGCTAAAAAAGTATTTTTCCGCCTATGAAAAGGAAGATTTTAAAAAGCGGATGCAAGAAATCAAAAAGAGCCCGCAAAATGAGATGATCCAAAAAGTGATGGAGTATATTGACGCCCTGCTTGCAACCATCATCATAGCGTCTACCTAATATTTCGGGAGGTGGCGCTATATGGCAAGGCAAAGGAGCATGGAAGCCATTCTTGCTTCAGAATCTGTTACCATCGGGGAATTGGTCCGCCTCACGGGAACCCGGTACAGCACGCTGAAATTTTATACGGAAGAAGGCTTTCTCCCGTTTCGGCAGGAAGAACGCGGGCTCACGCGCAGATATCCGCGAGAGGAGGCGGTCCACAGAATTGCCTGGATCAAACAGATGCGGGCAGAGGGCAAAACCATTCCGGAAATTGGGAGGATCCTGCAGGAAGCAGGAAAGAAACAATAGCGTGCGCGCAGGTTGCGGGGTCTCGCTGCAATAGCTGCACGCCGCCAGAACTGCCACGCTGCGAGCATGGCGTTCATGCGACTGCGAATGCCCTATAAGATTTATGCGCGGGTAAGCTGCAAAGGGAGGGCAAATGGGACCAAGCGCGGCAAAGGCCAGCGTACGGCAAACTGCCGAACCGAACACTTTTCTCATGTCCTTTTATCGACATCAGTTCTGTTTTGAACCTGCCATTACTTTGTGCTATACTTTAAAAACGCATTGTTCCTTTGTTCTAAAGAAATGGTAGCGCTGCTCGATGAGACACGGCTTCCCTGTTGTTTCTGCGCGTGCTGTGCTAGTAGCGTGATGCAGCCGGCAGGAATACTGCAGCATCTAAGGTGCAAAAAGATGCAGAGCCGAAACGGCACGATGGCTGCCGCGCATGGCCATGGGGCTTGCTTAGGCAAGATGGAAGCACGCTGCAAAGATGGGGGGAGGAGATACCCGAGAGAATCGAGCATTACGCTGAAAATGGGGAATGTATGCCAGAAAAGGAGGAGCCCTGGAAGATCGGCGTTATGCAGTCCTGTACGGATTTGGAGGGACAACTGGGATGGAGACGCTTTTCTATGTGTTTTGCACCAGCCTGCCGGTACATGTGTTGACCCTGTTTCAGTATTGGGAGTACCCATGGCGTTCCAGGCGGACGGCCATCGTATTGGCTTGCCTAAACCTTGTGCTGAAGTCAGTGGTAATGGTGTGGGTGGTCAGAAAAGGCATAGGCATCGGTTTGGTGGAATCCCTTTTTTCTTTGGTTGGCTATGGCATCTATTGCTTCACACTGCGCATCGATCGTTTTAAACTGCTGTTTTCCTGCGTGCTGTTGTTGGATTATACGGTGGTGGTTCGGGGAATTGGTTCTTTTCTGGCCGTCCGTTTGTGGGCTGCCTCCGTGCAATCCTGGCAGAGCAGCCTGCTTTGCGCGCTGGTGTATTTGCTGAGCATGCCCTGGATGCTTCCCTTTTTCCGCCGGACCGCCCAGCTGATACGCTATAGCAATGCGCCTGCATTCTGGAGGACCATCTGGCTTGCGCCGGCTTTTACAAGCGCTGTTATTTTGATTTATACCAACGCATTTGATGCAGAAAACGTAGGGAATTGGCGGTTCCTTTTTGCGAGACTGAGCCTGGTGGCGAGCATTTTCGTGGTATTTTTCTGGTTGCTGAAGGCGCTGGAGCAGATGCGGCAGCAGGCGGCCCGGGAGGAACAGAACCGCCAGAACGAGCGCATGATGGAGGTCCAGCGCGCCCAATATGCAAACCTGCAATCCTATATGGAAGAAATTCGCAGGGCGCGCCACGACTTGCGCCAACATCAGAATATCATGCAATCCTTTCTGGATGCAGGCGATCTGGACCAGCTGCGGGCGTATTTGCATGCACAGAATGTGCCCCGGCCACTTGAACCCATGCCGCTATATTGCAGGAACTATGCCGCAAATATGCTGCTGAATTATTATGCAAGCCGTTTTGTGGCAGAAAATATAGCCTTTGAGTTCCAAGTAAGCCTGCCGGAGCGGCTCCCCGTTTCGGAGCCGGATTTTTGCGTTGTGCTGGGCAATCTTTTGGAAAATGCCTTGGAGGCCTGCTCTGGAGGCGAAAAACCGTATGTTAGGGCGGCAGCGCGAGCGGTGGGAAACGCGCTCACCATCGTCGTGGATAACACGGCACCTGTGCAGCCGCACATGGAACCGGATGGCACATTCTGCTCCAGCAAGCATGCCGGAAGCGGCGTCGGCACGCAATCAGTGCGCTATATTGCAAAGCAATACGATGGGACGGCGGATTTCCGCTGGGAAAATAACATGTTTTTTGCCTCGGTTTTCTTGAACGCGCAACCGGATGCAGAGAAGCAATGAAAAGTGCGCGGCGCAAAAAGCCTGGTGCCCAAAGGGGCTGCACGCGGCCAAGCGTATTGGCGTTGCCTGGGGGGAAGAGCAGCCAAGCGGGCTTTCCCCACCCGCTGCAAAGCTGCTGAAGTTAAACCGCAAAAGCAAATGAAATGGAAGCAAGCGGCGGGATGTTGGCGCTGCCCTTACTCCAGCATGTTTTGTAGCAGCGGTTTTGTGCGCAGATAGTTATTCAAATAGAAAAGCTTGGCGTTTGCGAGGAATTCGCGTGCAAAGCATAGCAGAGGCAGGAGCGCCATAGTATCTCCAGGGCGATAGACGCGCACGGGGCCGTCGCCCATATCGATGCTTTCCGGGAGAACCCACTCCAGCGTGCAGAACTCTTCCAACAGGGCGAAGGCTTCGCCTTCCGAAAACTGCAATGCATGCGCGGTCGTGCGCACAGAGAGCAGCGACTCCTTGCAGGAGCAGATATAGGAAAGCAAGCGCAGCTTGTTTTTATCCGCAAGCAGGGAGAAAAGCGCAGCATATTCCTCAATGCTGGCAAGGAGTATTGCATGCCCATTTTTAGGTTCCGATATTACGAGAAAATCTGAATATTTGCAGAAAACAGCGAATTGCGCGCAATGCTTGATTATACATTTTACATTGTGAAAGCATGGGATGCGGATGGCCTGGTACGCAATGAAGGCTGGCTTAAAGGGCCGTATACAATTTTCAATTATTCACGCAATTTCTTCCGGCCTGCAGCAAACCTGCAGGTGGATTGGACGTTTCCCATCGATTATAAAGAACTGCATTTTCATAATATCATGCCTGAAACGCAGGCGATGAAAAATCTGATTGACAGGATCAAACCGGCCTTTACTTATGCGCTGCACAATGCCGGGTTTGGCGGTGTATATTGGTATGTTACGGAGGATGTTCCCGCCCTGTATCCAGGGCTGCGCGAGGCAGTGGAACGCCAGGGGATTCCGCTGCACCTTGGGGAACCGGAATCCCCTGCAATTCCGCAGCTCGCACCTGCCGTGCTGCTTGCGGAGGGGATTGAAGCCGAATATGATTATTTCGAGCGTTTTGGTGCAAAAAACATTCCGAAGATCGTAACGAGCGGGACATGCAGCGATTCCTACTCCAAACAGAATTATGGCACGTTTACCTTCCTCACGGAGATGCCATACTTCTACGATGCGCGCATTGCGGATTCAACGCCTGCGGCTGTTACGCGAAGCGCCGCAGTGATTGAAAAGATCGATTGGACCCTGGAGTCCAACCGGCGCATGAAGGAGATTCTTCAAGGATCTGAGCGCTATATGGGAGAGAAAAACCCTTATCTTTGCGCGGTTCATGACGCGCTTGAGGATTCGGGGCTGGAGCCCAACCGGCGCATGGCGCAGGAAGACCCGGCATATCAGCGGCCTGCAACCCAGGCGGAGTATTTTGATAATGTGTTGGTTACGCAGTTTTACCGGCTGCTTTCCTATGGCATGCTTATTCGCGCTCACGAATATGCCCTTGCGCGCACTTCGGACAAAGCGGCAGAGACAGCGCTGCAGCAGGGGAAGGAGAAGGCGGAGCGGCTTCATAGGGAACTTGCGGATGCCCTGGAAGAGAAACTCGATTATTCTGTGATTCCGATTCGCAAGCTCATCAACATTCAGCTTGAGTGCGGCTTAAAAGCGGCGCAGCTTATTCACGATCGGTAATAAAAAACCAAATTCACAAGAGGGGCTGAAAATTTTTCGGCCCCTTTTGCAGAGACAAAAGGTGAAGATCCGCTGCAGGATACCATGATGTAAAATGTTTGATTATACTGTTTTTTATGCAAGAATATATATTTTGCCGTCCCAAATTTGAATTAAAAAACGATAATTATTATTGAAAGGATTACACTTGGAGGCGGTAAATATGAACGCAGCGGAAGAACTGTTAGGCCGACTCGGCGTAGGGCTCAACTACAAAGGATGCAAAAGGGTGACATTCATTTTAGAGCGTACGCATACAAATGAGGAACTGCTTTATAACATGACGGCATTGTATCGTGAAATAACGCTGATCTATGGATGTACCTGGTATGCAGTGGAGCGCAGCATTCGAACGGTGATTCAATGCGCATGGGCACGCAATCCCAAACTCCTCATGGAAATAGCGGGATATCCGCTCCCGGCAGCCCCAACTTCGGCAGAGTTTATCGCAATTCTGCACGGATATCTTGCGCGGCACGAAGGTACCGGGGGCTTTATTCATGAATGCTCAACAGGTAAGCCGGCTGCATTACGCAATTCTAACGACTCCAGGCTGCTTAGCAATAAAGGATAAGCATGAGCAAATCTGCCTTTCGGATATCAGCTTCCAGGAAGCGGAACACGACCACTTGTGTATCCCATGGAGCGACCCCGAAAAGCTTTGGTTCCATTCTCCGCTCAAATATGCCGATCGGGTAAAAACGCCCCTGCTGCTGCTTCACTCGGATCTGGATATGCATTGTTGCATGGTGGACGCGCTCCAGATGCTTACAGCCCTCAAGTACCATGGAACGGAGTGCAGGCTGTGCCTGTTCCATGGCGAAAACCATGATCTTTCCCGTTCGGGCATGCCTAACAACCGGATCGCAAGGCTCAAGGAGCTTTCCGCATGGTTCCGGCGCTGGGATGTTTCGGAACGCCCGAAAAAAGGCTGAAACAATCGGGAACTTCCTTTAGCTTGCGATTGTGCCGCCCGGCGTGCTATGATGGCCGTAACAGGACGCAATTGCAAGGAGATGCAAAAGATGAAAGCGGATTTCCTTTCGGCGCTTGCAGCCTATATTCCACAGGATGCGCGAGAGGCGGAGGAGAAGGATGTAATTCTAAGCTATGCGCGGCAGTTCCCGGATACGGTGCTGCTGCGGGAGAACCGCGTTGCGCATATCACAAGCTCCGCGTTCATCGTGAATGAAGCAGGGGACAAAATGCTGATGGCCCATCATGCGCAACGGGGCGTTTGGGCATGGGCGGGCGGCCATGCCGATGGCGATGCGGACCTCATGGGCGTCGCCCGGAAGGAAGCGGAAGAAGAAACGGGCATTTTTGGCCTGCGTTCCCTCATGCCGGGCATTGCCTCGCTGGATGTGTTGCATGTGCATGGCCACATAAAGCATGGGCGGTGGGTGAATGCGCACTTGCACCTTTCTGCTGCCTATCTGTTTGTTGCGGATGAAACGGCGCAGCTCTGCGTTTGCCCAGGCGAGAACCTTGCGGTTGGCTGGCTGCCGGTGGCGGAGATTGATGCGGCGCATTTTGATGCAGACGATGTCTACCTTTATGGGAAGCTTGCAGCGCGCGCCCGCGCATTGCTTGGCTGCATCACGAAGCGGTAACTGCCGGATGAAGGGCGTGGCATGCGAGCTATTTTGCAACCTTAAACGGCGTGCGGCCGGAATAGCAACTGCTGCCGTTAAGGCCGCGGGGCGCTCCGGCAAAACGGACGTTCAGCGCTGCGCAAAAAAACATCTTGTAACGCGATTGGGGGTGCCTATGCAGGCTGCCATAGGATAGGATATAGCCTACGAGGGTCAGAAACAAAACGCTTAGGAGCCTAGCAGACAGAATGCTGCATGCATCCGGCGGTTGCATGTTGGAGAGAAGCGGATTGCATTTAAAAGGTGATGCTATGAAAAACAAAAAAGTTACGCTTGTTCCATTGGAAAAGGATGACAGAGAACAGTTTATTTTGGATAACCAGTGGGCATTTAAATACGGTGCCATGT
>ERZ1643251.2709-NODE-2709-length-17592-cov-15.861664_pt1 | contig 17592 bp, 34 predicted proteins | sample MGYA00579261_ERZ1643251 | MGnify/ENA primary metagenome ERZ1643251 (study PRJEB29033, sample SAMEA4952267) | chicken gut metagenome | biome: Broiler Chicken; feature: Gastrointestinal Tract; material: Caecum | place: Ireland | collected 2018 | study: Broiler...
CCGGGAAATTGGACTTCGGATTGACGGAAAATCCGTTACGGTCTCAAAGAAAACAGCGCAGAAGTGGAGGAAACCAAGAGGACAGTCGGAAGAGGTCTTTGACGGGAATGTGACTACATATAGCATTGACGGCTTTGAGCAGAAGCAGAAAGACTTTCAGAAATGGCAGGAAAACATCGCGGACCCGGATGTGCTTCTGATGTGCTCTAATGCGAGGCCATTTTTGAATGCCGTTCAGAAATCTACAGCAGAAGCGCGAAAGATTCTGGAGAGAATGTCTGGATTTAAGGTTGAGGATTTTGTAGCGCAGAACCCGGAGTATGCGCTGGTTGATGAAATTACAAAAGGCCACAGCGTAGAAGAAGCTATTAAGCAGGCGAGAAAAAATCTAAGCGCTCAGAAGAAAGCGGTTGAAAAGGTAAGGACAGAGCTTTCATACGAAAAGAGCCGCAATACATCTGGCGATATAGAAGTGTCGGATTTAGAGCTTGCTATTGCCGATTTGAACAGGCAGCTTTCTGATCTGGACAGACAGGAAGCCGAGCTGGACGAATTAATAAAAGCCTATGACAACAAATCGAATGAACTTCTTTCATTGCAAAGCAAACTCGACCAGATAAAGGCAGATGCAAACAAGGATATTACAGAGAAACGTCAGGCAGTAAAAAACGAGATAGCGGAACTAACAGCGCAGTATAAAGAAAACGAAAACGCTTTAAGTTTGGCTGAAATGGACTTGAAACATGCCGGGATGGGGAAGGACAGATACACGGACGAACTGAAAAAAGCTCGTAGCAATTGGAAACTGCAAAAGGAGTCTGAATTTGATACGTCCGAACTGGAAAGCGAAGAGAATGAAACGTTTGACGAAAACACGTTGATTTGTCCGAAGTGCAGACAAATTTTACCGAAAGAACAGGCAGAAAAGCTCCGCTCGGATTTTGAAGATAAAAAAGCTACCCGAATAAAAGAAATCAAGGCGGCAATGGCTGAATTTGAAGAGGCGAAACAAAAAAAGCTTGAGCAGATAACCGAAGATGGAAACAAGGCGGGTGAGGGATTCAAAAAAGCCGAGGCGTTAGAGACAGAAGCCCAAAAGAAAATCGAAGCCATTAAGGGCGTTATGACCGGAATATCTTTGCGCCTACAGGAAAAGGAAAAGGAGCTTTCGGAAATTCCCGAATACATAGACGTATCGGACAATAAGGAATATCAGCAAACAAAGGCTGAAATTGCCACTATCAAGGAAGAACTTACAAGGCTGAGTAACGGTTCAGAGCAGCGTTTTGCGATACGGACAAAGCGCAACAACATTCTTTCGGATATCGCCGACAATAAATCAGCGATTTTGAAGCAACAGGCAGACGCAGAGGAAAAGGAACGTCTTGTTTCTGAACTTGAAGCAAAGCTGAAAGATGAAGTCCAGAAATGCGCTGATATTGAGAAGAATATCGACACGTTAATGAATTTCTCTATTAAGAAAAATAAGGCTCTGGCAGATAAAATCAATACTCATTTTCGGCATTTCAAGTTCAGTTTTTTGGATTACACGATTGAGGGAAATCCAGTTGAAACATTGAGACTAGTATGCGATGGGACGGATTATTTCGGTGGCCTGAATGGCGGAGATCAGAGACTTGTAGAATTAGATTTATGCAGAGGTCTGCAGGAAATCAACGGTCTGTGTCTTCCGATTTGGTTGGACGAAGCGAATGCGATTGACCCGGAAAGAATTCCGCAGGATTTGGAACAGCAGTTGATTTGTTTGGAAAGGGCAAATTGCGGGTTGAAAGTTGAGGTAAGTTAGTAATGAACATTTCGAGAAGGACTCTTATCAAGATAATAAATGGAGATGAGAGTGAGATTGAAAAACTAAAAGAACGACTTGGGTTTCAAGAGAAAAGAAAATGTGCTTGCTGTGGGAAATTATTTTATCCAGAAAATCGTTCCAATGAAAAATATTGTAGTGAGTGCAGATTTTCTGGATATTATCAAACGATGTCGGAAGAGCAGAAGAAACAAAGGCGTGAATATAAAAGACTCCATGCTCTTTATATGAGAGGAAAAATTACGCAGGAAGAAATGAAACAGAAATATCAAAAATTTATAGAAAGTGAGGAGGATGAGATATATGAAAATTATTGAAATTTCTAAAAATCAGGAAGTCGAAATTAAGACGAATCCGGATGGAACCCAGACGGTTGAGATTAGAGACAAGGGATCTGATAGACTTGGAGATTTGAAGCCTGGAGAACATTTTAAAATCGCAGATTGGGTTTTTATTGTTTTGCAGCACGATGAACGCGGGACATTGGTGATTTCAAAAGACTTATTGGCCGAAAATGAAGAGTTCGGAGAAACAAGGAATTATAAAGAGTCAAATGTAAAGAAGGTAATTGAAGAAAAACTCCTTCCCGTTGTAGAGGGCGCTGTAGGAAAGGACAATATTGTTTCTCATTCTGCTGATCTCACATCTGTTGACATGCAAAATGAATTTGGAGAAGTAGATTGCCGGATGCGCCCGATTTCTTTTGATGAAGCTCGTCGATATAATGAACTTCTGGTAAACAAAAAGCTTTCTGACTGGTATTGGACATTAACCCCTTGGAGTACGGAAGCGCGGGGGTGGAAGTATTCTATGGCCGTTGTTTCCCCGCCGGGCGATGTCGGCGTCAGCCACTACGACCACAGCCACGGGGTTCGCCCAGTTTGTATCTTAAATTCTAATATCTTTGTATCGAAGGAGAATTGAAATGAAACGGACAATCGAAGAGCGTTTAAAGAACATCGAAAGTGAAATCGAAACAATTAAGAGGGAAATTACTGGAAAGAAATTTTTCGGGAAAAGAATTGGGGATACATTTGATCTTATCGGCGTTCAGTGGAAGGTATTAGACATTACCGGAGACGGATATGTTTGTATGGCCATGGAACCGGTACTTGAAGGCGAAGAGTTTGATGCAAGCGGGAACAATTGGGAAAACAGCAAATTGCGGAGCAAGCTTCATGAGAAGATTCTTCCTAAGATTAAAAACGAAGTTGGAAATGAAGGTGTTATCAAATTTAAAAGAGATCTGATTTCGCTGGATGGACTCACAGAATATGGAGACTGCATGGATGAGATTTCTTTAATAAGCGTAGACGAATATCGGAAATACAGAAAACTTATTCCAAACAGCGGAAGAGAATGGTGGTGGACGATTACTCCATGGTCAACCGCCGGAAACAATGACAAAGCGTGGGTAGCCGTTGTTTCCCCGCCGGGCGATTTCAGCTACGACCGCTGCCACCGCAGCCGCGGGGTTCGCCCATTCTGTATCTTTTCATCTAAACTCTTTGAATCAAGGAATGAATAATGGCAAGAACGGATTTGCAGGTCATATTAAAGGCTAAAGATTTGGCCGAACATACGCTTCGCATCACTTCAAATTGTAATAGGTATCCAAAGAAATATAGATTTTCGCTTGTGGATAAGATGCAGATAAAATCATTGGAGATTTACGAATCTCTTATGGAAGCAAACAGAACGGATATTAGGACATACAAAAGAGAACGAAGCGAACTGCAGACAAGGGCAATCACTCATTGTGATGAATTGCTTTTCTACATAGAACTCTCATTTAAGTTGAACATTATTAATGAGAAGAGCATGGAATATTGGTCAAAAATGGTGAGTGACATAAAGCATATGACAATTGCCTGGCGGACAAAAGACAAAGAAAGATAAAAATATTTGGGTTTTGCGCCGCATAGCCGTTGTTTCCCCGCCGGGCAATATCAGCAACAACAACTACAACAACAGCAACGGGGTTCGCCCATTCTGTATTACAGACAGTCGGAGTAGGCAGAAAGCCGAAACCAGAGAAGATACAAAAAGGCGCAAGACCCTTCCGCAATGGATAAATATAAAGGTGTTTTGGGTATGGATAAGGATATTATTACTGATTTCGGAAATCTGTATAGAGCATATGTAAAGGCAAAGGCAGGTAAACGAAGAAACGGAAGCTGCGCGAAGTTCCAAACAATGAGCTTGGACGGATTGAATTTGCTCAGAAAACAGCTTTTGGACGAAACATATAGCGTTTCTCCGTATAGCCAATTCATGGTTTATGAGCCAAAAGAAAGGGTAATAAAGTCATGCTCATTTAAAGATAAGATTGTGCAGCATTGTTTATGTGATAATATCCTGCATCCATATTTAAGGAATGTTTTTATCAGAGAAAATGTAGCAGGTCAAACAGGTAAAGGCACACTGTTTGGAATGAATGTTCTCAAAGAAAACATGCTGGATTTCTTTAAAGAACACGGCGTTGATGGATGGATTCTGAAATGCGACATTAGGAAATTTTTCTATGAAATTGATCATGCGGTTTTGAATGATATTGTGGATTACTATTTTTCTGATCCATATACCAGATGGCTGAATCATTTGTTTATAAACAGTACAGAAAGCCCGGGTCTTCCGCTCGGAAATCAGGTTGCGCAAGTATATGCATTGCTGATATTGGATGGCATGGACAAGTTTATTACCGGAGATCTGGGAATACAGTACTATGGTCGCTACATGGATGATTTTTACTTGATTCATCATGATAAAGAATATTTGAGATACTGCTTGGAAGGCATTCGATTAATGACAGAAAGTTTGAATTTGCAGCTGAACCAAAAGACACAGATTGTGCCGTTTAAGAATGGAATTCTCTATCTGGGATTTCATCATTATGTAACATACGATGGAAAGTATATTAGGAAATTGAAATCGGATAAAAAGCGCCAAGCAAAGAAGAAATTCAAAAAGCTGGTATATCAGGTAAAAACAGGAGAAATTTCAGTAAAAGAATTCAAAATAAGATATGGTGCATGGAAAAACCATGTATCTCATGGTAATTGCAAAAAGCTTATATTCAGTATGGATAAATATATAGCAGAATTATTAGAAGAAAGCGAGGAAAATTAAATGGCAACAAAACAGGAAGTTATGGAACAGGGAAAACAGCAGGCAGGAATGGTAGTCAATAATGCGTTTATTGACGGATTAACCGCACAGCTTAACGAAAAATGCAAATACGGCATGTCATTTCCGGAGGACTACAATCTTGCGAACAGTTTAATGGGGGCATATCTCACGCTTAAGGAGACAAAGGACAAGAACGGGAAACCGTTACTTGAAACATGTTCTCAGACGAGTATCGCAAACAGCCTTATGGATATGGCGACTCTCGGGCTTTCCGTTCAGAAGAAACAGGGATATTTCATTGCATATGGTGGTCAGTGCCAGTTCCAGAGGTCATATTTCGGAAACATCACGATTGCAAGACGTTACGGCCTGAAAGAGGTCAATGCACAGGTAATCTATGAGGGAGACAAGTTCCAGTATCACATTGAGGACGGCATTAAGGTACTGGACAAGCATGAGCAAGATTTTATGAACATTGATACAGATAAGATTATCGGTGCTTATGCCGTGGTTGTTATGCGGGACGGATCAAAGAGTCTGGAAGTAATGAATATGAAGCAGATCAAACAGGCGTGGCAGCAGGGATATGGTTACAAAGAGGGCTCCGGCACTCACTCAAAGTTTGGGGATCAGATGGCAAGAAAGACGGTAATCAATCGGGCGTTGAAAGATATTATCAATACTCACGGCGACGCTTTTGTGCAAGAGGCAGATGAACATACTGAAGATGTGAATCCGGCAGATAAGATCGTGGCAGATGTTGAGTATGAGATTTCTGAAAATGCGAATAAGACCGAATTCGTCATCGCTGAAACTCCTGCAATCGAGGAAAATCCCGATCTGAAAACCGTTGCTGATGTGACCGCCGGAGCGAAAGAGAAAGAGCCGGTTGGTAAGGACACAAATGTCTCTGCCAAAGAGAAGAAAGAACAGCCGTTACCCGACTTCATGACTATGGAACAGTAAAAAATATCCGGCGGCTGAAAGTTTGGAGTAAAGGAGAAAGGCAACAGATATTTGATAATTGACAGGTGCGGAAATAGTGAGCCTGAAAGAATAATAAGAAATCCTCAAATTCACTCTGCATACAGAAATAAATCACAGGTACGGCTTAAAGTACACCATGATGTCAGGGATTTGTCGTGAGGAAAAAGCAGTAATGCGCTCGACCCTATAACACGGTTTTATAGTAGCCAAGGATTTCCCGACTGTATGTATTTTATAATGTGGGTTTCAATTATCGAATGAATGTTGTTGAGTAACCGGAGTAGCCAATAAGTGAACGTGCTTTAGATATGGTTCTGCCGGGATTGAAAGGAGAAAGTGAATGAAAATATTTATTTTATTGTCAATGATTTTCTGTCACATCATAGATGATTACTATTTACAAGGATGGCTTGCCTCTGCAAAACAGAAATCGTGGTGGGAGAAAAATGCTCCACAAAAATTATATCAGAAGGACTATCTAATGGCATTGTTCATGCATAGTTTTAGCTGGACTTTTATGATTATGCTCATTCCTGGTTTGTATTCAATATTATTAGGCGGAATTTGGTATCCTGCTCTTTATATTGGAAACATCATAATTCATTTTATTGTAGACGATTTAAAGGCTAATAAAAAGAAGATTAATCTTATTCAAGACCAGTCAATTCATTTATTGCAAGTGGTAATTACGTGGTTGTGCTATTTCTACATATATTGAAAGGAGCAAAGTGCATGAAAACCATAGCAGAAATCAAAGAAAATCCAAAACTGGAAATTAAGCAGACAAGCATTGACGGCGTTGCGGGTATTCTTCACATGACCGGATTGCGGAAATGCACGTTCATAGCAAGCTGGGGCGGAGGATGGGAACATGTTTCTGTCTGCCCGTCCAACAGGCTACCAGACTGGGATGAAATGTGTGCAATCAAAGATATGTTCTGGAATGAGGATGAAGTGGTCATGCAGCTTCATCCGGCGAAAAGCAACTACGTGAACCTTATGCCGAACTGTCTGCATTTGTGGAAACCGATAGGGCAGGAGATTCCGGTTCCACCGACTTTATATGTGTGAGGTGAGATTATGCAAGGAATGATGACATTAACCAAGAAAGACCTGATTGAATTTGTAAATGAAAAGTTTGCAGATAAAAGAGATGATGACCCTGTGGCTTCTTTCTTTTACTGTTCGGATGGACATAACGCTACACAGCAGCAGTGTATTTTGTTCAGAGAGGCGGTTGAAAACAAATGAAATACACTCTTGAAATCTCTGAAAAGCAAGCTGAAATCATCAAGATTGCATTGGAAGAATACTTCCGGCTGCGGATGAACCAAACATGGGATTTTGCAGACAGTCTTTGTTTTGAAGATTTAAAGAAAAACCACACAGACGAAGAGTTCAACAAGTGCATCGAGAACAGAGATATGTTCCGAGATGAACTGGAAAAGCTTTTGAACACAGTTCATCCGCTACAGTTTCGGGGAAATAAGTTCCGGGAGCAGACAATCGAAATGCTCCGGGCGCAGGATATTTGGCAGGTAATCCGGCACGGGCTATGGAAAGACAGGCACGGTGACAAGGATGATTGGTGCGTGGATAGCAGGGAGCCTATGCCAATGACGGGCGAACCGTTGCCGAAGATGGAAAGGATGGAAGGATAATGGGGTGTGTACGAACAATTACATATGACAGATTTCCGAAACAGAAAGGCAGGGATTATAAGTATCCTCAATTTGCTGTTGGAAGCCGAGTAAGCGTTTGCTATTACTACGATACATCAAAAACGCATTTAGGAACCATTGTTCGTGATGACTGCGAAGAGCCATACGAAACAATTATTAAGTTAGATAATGGAAGATATTTGCGCGGAGTAGAGTGCCAGTATTCCTATATTGACGATTGGAACTATAATATGGATTCTTGCCCGCTCGACACGAAAGTCAGGCTGTTATCTTCTGACGATTGCATGTTACTTCCGCAGATGGAATTTGTCGGAACGCTTACGGACAATGGGAATTATATTACAAGAGGAAAATGCTATAAGGGCGATCCAGATTATTTCTATCGGTCGAAGATTGTGGCGTGGAAGCCGTATAGAGAGGAATGGGATAAATGATTGGAACAATCGAGCAGATGATAAAGGACATGGAGCATGGGGTTTATGACTTCACAAAGGACGGAAAATGTTCCTCTTGCGGATCATGCTGCAGTAATTACCTTCCCTTATCATCAAAGGAATTAAAAGAAATCAAGCGGTATGTGAAGAAATATCATATCAAGCCGCAAAAACACTTTGCGCCAACAATTGAACCAACTTTGGATTTAACCTGTCCACTTCGGAATGACACAGAACGGAAATGTATGTGCTATGAGGTGAGACCGCAAATATGTAGGAGTTTCCTGTGTTCTAATCCTAAGAACGAAATATGGGCGACAAAGCAGGAGTTCCATGCAAAATATCGCGTGGTGGATATGAGAAAAGAGATTTGGGAGGAATAAATGAACGAAGTTAAATCAGACGTAGAAAAATTAGTACAGAAAGAACTGAAATCTGCAAACCAGAGGTTCCCGATGTTCCGGTCAGACCATGAGGGGGCGGCGGTGATTTTTGAGAAAGTTGAAGAAGCAAAGGATGAACTGAAATCAATCAAATCGGTATTTGAAGAGTTGTGGTATACAGTGAAATCAAACGAAGATAACGAACCTTGGGTAAGCAGAATAAAGGAATATTCTATCAATCTTGCCTGCGAAGCAATCCAAGTAGCTGCCATGGCGCAGAAGTTCATCGACAGCCAGAAAGAGAGGGAGAAGAGTGAGGGTAATTAGTCAAAAAGGAATGCCAGTTATGACCGATATTCCATATGAAAAAGTGGTGATTTCTCAGTCGATGATAGAGCCGAATAAAATTGTTGCATGGGATTTTTTTGGTGGCGAAGACAACATCATCTTGATGGCAGAATATTCCACACCAGAGAAAGCCGAAAAAGCTATGCAGATGCTTCACGAAGCGTACACCGGAGCGCCGTTCATCATGAAGAATGTGGAAGTTCCAGTGGGTTTTGCGGAGCAGTTAAAGAATATGAGAAGCGGATTTATTACGGTTGTGGATCACGGTGATAACGTGAGAATTGAGCCAATTAACATTGTGTTTCGGTTTCCGCAAGAAGATGAAATATAAGGAATGGCTGAAACAGCCGGTGGAGGAGTGATTTTGCGTGATTGATTTTGGATATATCAGGGTAAGTTCCAGAGACCAAAATGAGGAACGCCAGAGAATACAACTTGAATTGCAAGGTATAGCCGAGCCGAACACCTATGTTGATAAGCAGTCTGGTAAGGATTTTGATAGGCCGCAATATAAAAAAAATGATAAAACACATGCACTCAGGCGATTGCTTATGGATAACCAGCATTGACCGGTTGGGGCGCAATTACGAAGAGATACAGGAGCAATGGAGGTATTTGACGAAAGAAAAGCGAATCGACATTGTGGTGCTAGATATGCCCCTGCTAGACACCAGACGAGGGAAGGACTTGATGGGAACCTTTATTGCCGACTTAGTACTTCAGATTTTATCATTTGTGGCTGAGACAGAGCGAAGAAATATTAAACAACGCCAGGCAGAGGGGATTGCGGCGGCAAAGGCAAGAGGCATTAAATTTGGCAGGCCTCCAATGGAATTACCAAAAGAGTTTAATGCGGTCATCCAGATGATTGAGCAAGGACAAATAACTCAACAAGAGGGCGCAAAGCGTTTAAATATGCCAATAACAACTATGAGATATAGATGGAAAGGCAGGTGATATAAAAATGCTCTTGAAAGTGATTTCGACAGGCTCACAAGCCGGAAACTGCTATGCGCTGATTGCGGATAATGGGGAGATACTTCTGCTGGACGCAGGTACTACCTATAGAACCGCACTGAAAGCAATAGACTACCGGATTTCAGATGTGAAAGCCTTGCTATTGTCACATGAGCATTCTTAGTCTGACCACATTAAGAGCTTCCGGGATTTTATGAAAGCCGGTGTGCAATGCTATGGATGTGATGAGTTACAAGAGAAGCTGGAAACCGTGTACGGAGAGAAAATAACCGGACTGCCGGAAAAGCGATCTGTAAGGATTTCTGAATGGATAGTGACGCCGTTTTGCCTGCCACACGACAACACGCCGAATTTTGGCTTCTTGATTGACTTACCAGATGATGCCGGACGGTTGCTGTATGCTACAGATTTTGAGTACCTACCATACACATTTAAGTCACTGAAAATCAACTATTTCTTACTTGAGTGTAACCATCAAGTAGACCTTGTAGACAGGTCAGAAACGAAATATGAACATTCATTGAGAGGGCACAGCGAACTTGAAACTGTTAAGGAGATAATCAGGGTAAATAAAACGCCGGATATGCGGAACGTCATTCTGTGTCACTTGTCAGACGGTTGGAGCGACCCAGACCGCATGAAGCGAGAAGTACAGGAAGTTGTTGGGAAGTGGGTTCGGGTGGAAGTTGCAGAGAAAGGGTTTCAATGTGAATTGAGTAAATATCCGTTTTAGGGAGGAGATAAAAAATTGAGTAACACAACATTTTACGGGCGTGTCGTCCGAGATATTGAGTGCAGGTACACAAGCCAAAATATAGCAATAGCACGGTTCAGCATTGCCGTGAACAGGAAATATAAGAGTGAGGATAAGAAGGCAGATTTTTTCAATATCACAGCATTCGGAAAGAAAGCCGAAACACTTTCACAGTATTTCCGGCAGGGGAGCCGGATTGTGGTTTACTGCCATCCGCAGCAGGAGCAGTACACGAAGCAGGACGGGACGAAGGTTGATACAGTCAGCTTCATTCTGGATGAATTTGATTTTGTTGATACCAGAGCAGAGGGCGGTATTACGGCTAATCAGAATCCGAATCCTGCTCCAGAACCGACACCGCAAGGCGAAGATTGGATGTCTGTCCCTGACAATTTGGATGACGAAAGCCTTCCATTCAATTAGAAAGAGAGGAAAGTGATATGAACATCATTCTTGATCCCGGCGCGTTTATGCCGGAGTTCGCACACAAAACAGACGCAGGAGCAGACCTGAGAAGCCCGGTTGAAGCGGTTGTTCCGGCACACGGATCAGTTGTGATTGATACCGGAGTGCATGTAGAAATCCCGGAAGGATATACAATCTTTCTGAAATCGAAGTCTGGACTGAATGTAAAGCACGACTTGATCGGAACAGGCACAATAGATAGCGGATATACTGGAACCATCAAAGTAAAACTATACAACTTAGGAGATACCGATTATCAGATTTTGCGTGGCGACAAAATCATCCAGATGGTCATTCTGCCGTGTGCATACTGCGAATTCACACAGGTTGAAAAGTTTGCAGAGACAGAGCGAGGAACCGGCGGCTTTGGAAGTACGGGGAGGTAGTTATGGCGAAAGGGATTATTGTACTGGATGAAATTCCGAAAAGATGTGCAGATTGTCCTATTGAATTATATGAAGCAAATCAATATGGAGATAAGTATAGCTTTGAATGCCCTTTTGAGTATAAAGGTTATACAGCGGATGTGAGAGAAACTAAAAGGCTTGGCTCTTGCCCGATAAGACCAATTCCAGAAAGAAAGATGTGTTCTAAATCAATTTGTATTGTAGAAGATGAATACAATCAGAGAAAAGGTTGGAACGATTGTTTAAATGAATTATTGGGGATGGGGAAATGAAAGAAAATCCTGCGAACGCCACAAAAGATACCATGTGGAAATTTTTAATGGATAAAGGGCAGAAATCCAACATACCGGCATTGAAGGAATATGTATATGACTTAATTCAAATGACTACGCAGAAAACAGCGGGGCAGAGAAAAGCAAAAGACCATATAAGCTGGGACGAACTTGATATGACAATTATGAGCATTGTGATTGAAGCAACAGCACTTGTACTATCTGGTGATTTAGATGAAATAGAAGGGAGCGCAGAAAAATGAAGAAAACACAGAAAGAACGGTTAGATGAGCTTTTTAAACTGATAAATAAAAATCCAGAACTTCCCATTCTCCCTATGGTAGACAGCGAGATTGTGGCAGATGATGGGTATGCAAGATGGACTGGAAGCTGGGGAAGTGCAGAAATTACAGAATACATAATTGGAGACGAAAGAGTCTATTTCAAAGATGACGACGACCCAGAAACAGTTCTGAACGACTGCATAGGTGGAGTTGATTATTGGGAACAGCCGGAAGATGTAGTTGAAAGAGAATATAACAATCTTCCGTGGATTAGAGCGATTGTAGTAAATATTGATTTGCCGGAGGTGTGATATGGAACAATGTTGCGGAACGTGCAAATTCCACCGCACAGACGACAATGGCGAGTGGGTATGCACGAATGATTTGAGCGAGTATTACGCACTGGAAACAGAGTACGGCGATACCTGTGATGATTGGTGGGGAAGGGACGAATGAAATTTATAGATTTTTTCGCCGGAGTTGGAGGATTTAGGCATGGACTTGAGCTTGCAGGACATAAATGTGTAGGCTTTTGTGAATGGGATAAATTTGCCGCAGCAAGCTATACATCTATGCACTTGATAACAGATGAACAACGAAAATATCTAAGCTCATTGACCTTGAAGCAAAGGCAAAAGGAGATTTTAAAAAATGAATATAGAAACGGCGAATGGTACGCAAATGACATTAGAGCAGTGGATGCCGGAAGCCTGCCCGAAGCAGACTGTTGGTGCTTTGGAGCGCCTTGCCAGGATTTCTCCATTGCAGGAAAACGGGCAGGACTGGACGGTGACAGATCAAGCCTTATACGAGAAATTTTTAGACTCTTGGAAGAACAAGAAGAACAAGACAGACCTGAATGGCTTATCTATGAGAATGTTAAGGGAATGCTTTCTTCAAACAGAGGACTCGACTATCTGTCAATCCTCTCTGAAATGGACAGACTTGGGTACGATTGTGAATGGCAGAATATTAACTCAAAATGGTTCGTTCCACAAAACAGGGAGCGCATATACACTATCGGACATCTTAGAAGATTCGGTAGAGCAAAAATACTTCCTGTCACGGGAACAGATGGAGAAAATAGTATTCAGCAATTAGGTCATAAAGAAGCAGAAAGAGAAAACCCGAATGCGTATAGAGTATATTCACCAAATGGATTGTCTCCTTGTCTTGGAACAATGCAGGGCGGTGGAAGAGAACCCAGTATAGCATTTCCTTGTTTTGTAGATATGACGATAGGAAAAAGGGTGAATTTAACAGAAAATGCAAGAACGCTGTGTGCGAGGTATCAAAAAGGCATGACAAATCACGAAGGAACGACTTCCGGCATCGCAATCAAGATAATAGGAGAAGTTAATTCTTCACAAGACGGTCAAGTGCATGATATTTCTGGAATTGCTAAATGTCACTCTGCTGGACACAATAATTCTCCAAAGATCGCAATTCCTATAACAGATGTAGCACATGTTGAAAAAAAACAAAACGGAAAACGGTTCAAAGAAAACGGCGATCCGATGTTTACGCTAACGGCACAGGATAGGCATGGAGTAGGAATAGGCGTCAGATATACGGAAAATGGGTTCCACTTATATCGGAAAGATAAAAAGAAAAGTACACTATTCAAGGAACACATGTTACCTATCAAAATGGGAATGTGCAATGTTTAGGGACTACACATGTGCCGATGACTATGGAAAAGATTGGCATTATAGACCCACAAGGCAGAAATAAAAAAGAGGTTTCCCCAAAAGATATTCGCCCTACATTAAGGAGTGAAACACATGGCAATCTGCCGAATGTGTGTGTCAATATACATGAAACTTCAAATTATGGTAACGGAATCTACGTTGAAATGCCCGAAGGATTTATTGTATACGCTATCTGGTACGAAAAAGAGCACTGTTACATAACAATCCGCAAATTGACCCCAAAGGAATGTTTCAGGTTGCAAGGATGGACAGATGATTATTTTGAGCGCGCTGCGTTTGTGAATAGTGATAGTCAGTTGTATAAGCAAGCGGGTAATGGAGTGACGGTAAATGTTATTCAGGCGATAGCGGAAAAGATGGGAAGTGATACCAATTAACAACACCAGAAAGAACATAGCAAGAGCGAAAGCTATTGAAGCCGAGAACCGAAAACGACTTCTCAGACTCAATCCAGAGCTGAACGATAAAAGCGGAATATATTTTCTGACACGGACTGACGAAAATGAAATTTCTTATTTTTACATCGGACAGGCGGTCAATATAATTTCCAGATTATGTTCACATCTAACAGCGTATCAACATATAGATTTGAGCATTAAGAAACGAGGATTTTATTCGGAAGACAATCCGTATGGGTGGAAAATAAACTTTATCAATTATCCAAAGGATGAATTGGATAAATGGGAACAATATTGGATTCTTGAATACACAAAAAAAGGTTATCAATGCCGATACAACAAGACAGCAGGCGGTCAGGGAGAAGGAAAAGAGAAGATTAACGAATTTAAACCCGCTCGCGGCTATCGTGATGGCGTAGCGCAAGGCCGCAAGTCAATGGCGAAGGATATTTCCTCAATTATCGACAAGCACCTGACCGTCCAGCTTAAACCGGACAAGCAGCATAACAAGGTATCACAGCGGGCGTTTGAGAAGTTTAAAGGGCTTCTGGAGGAAGGTGCAGATAAATGATGGATTTCTATAATCAAAAGCACGCAAAAGCAAGGAAATCTCATAAGTGCGAGTTCTGCGGAAAAGAGATTGTTCCCGGCGAAACCTATTCTTACGAAAGCGGTAAATTTGACGGGGATTTCTTTGTAAGAAAATTGTGTGAACCATGCTTTACCATGCTGGCTGAATTTATAGATTATACTGGCGAAGATGAGTTTCAATGGGACTGGATTCAGGAGTGGATGCATGATGAATATTGCAAAGATGACTGCAAAGATAATTGCGAATATGGTTTCTCGAAAGTGCAGTGTTGTCCGATTGTTAGAGAGAAGTTTAAAGGGTTGTTGTACGAAAGGAGTTATGAGGAATGAATGACGAAAGGTTAATTCCAAAATCGCTTATTCACATACATGAAGAATATGCAGAACACGATTGGGAAAGAACAGAAAGCGGCGAAATTGATGATATGGCAATGAGTGTCGGCTATCATAATGGCCCATTCTGTAAACGATGTTGGTATACGTTCTGCGTTCTCTGTGACCCAGATGGATGGAACAAGGAGCCATGTGTGATAGATGAATACCGTTGCCCGAACTGCAATCATCTGCTTTCTAAAAAAGATAGGTTTTGCGGTTATTGCGGTCAGACAATATTACATGAGGGTGACGAGGCATGAAAATCCATTATCAGTGTAGTAACTGTGGCAAGCGTTTTCAGACAAGCCCTATTCCGGGAGTACCGGATGGAATGTATTTCAGCGGTTGCCGAGCAGTAGGAGACGCATTTTACTGCGAAGACTGCGTAAAAACATGGGCTGAGCGGAACGGGGATGAATTTGACCGCCAGCACAAAGACCCGGAAGAAATGTTTGTAAAATGGTGGAACAGAACTGTTGATATGCAGTGCGCCAGGATGAATATTAAGAAATACCGGGTTGTAAGCGGGATGTATGTGGAGGACTGACATGCAGGAATTAGAGAAGATTCTGGAAGAGATAGAGCAGAGAGTGAATTATTGCAAAGAACATGCCACGCTTGAATATGTGGATATATGCGCCGGACTTCGTGAAGCGGAAGACATTATTCGCAAGCACATGAATGACGGAAAATGCGGAGAGTGTAGTCGCCGCAAATGGTATCAGAAAGGGTTTGAGGACGGAAGTAAAAATAATGACAGCTGGGTATCGGTTGATGATCGGCTGCCGAAAGACGCTGAAAGTAAAAAGGGAAAGAGACAAAGAATGACAAACGCAGACAGAGTCAGGCAGATGGACGACGATGAGCTGGCGGATTTTATAATTAAAGGTTGCATAGGAGAGAAGAGAGCATGTTGCAGTCATGATGAAACGGTTGAGTGGTTGAGATGGGAGGATTCGATTTCGAATGGCGAGGGATAACGTTATGACAGAGCAGGAAGCGATTGAAGTATTAAAAAACAACTATCCAAAAATGTGCAAGATGGTAAACGGACGCTATCAGGGCGGATTTGATAACACAGAAAGCGATTTTGGGCAGGCCTTAACTATGGCAATCTCCGTCCTCAAAGAAATTCAGCAGTACCGTGAAATCGGAACCGTGGAAGAATTGACGGATTTTAAAAACATGAAAGTTAGGTTGGAAAAATATCATGCAAATATAAATGTTTCCAGGTTGATTGAGTGTTTTATTGAAACAGTTTTTGAAAATACAAAACATGAAGGATTTATAATTTTGACTAATCAAGAGGCAAAAGATTATGAAGCATATTGTAGTATTGGTACCGTAGAAGAGTTTCGGGAAGCGGTGGAGAAGCAGAAGGCGAAGAAACCAAAAGATAGTCTTAAAATCAATCCAGTGATTGACGGTAATGGCGCTTATGTTGATGCCGATACGACTATATATCTTTTATGTCCGAATTGCGAAGAATTAGTGGGAATAGGAGAGAATTGCGATAACTATTGCCGGGAGTGTGGGCAGAAGATTGACGGAGAGAATTTGGAGGAAACGGAAGATGTCGAAGGTGAGATGCATACTTGCAAAATCCAAAGTAAAGAGAAGGGGGCAGGCAACTGTTGAGTGGTATAAAGACGGAGTGCCGCAATATTACTGCTATGGATATATCGATAAAATGACAGACGAACCCCTTTCTGAATGTAAAGAGTGCAGGGATTATGTCGGAAAGGCGCAAGAAGATTTAGAAGCATGGAACAGAAGGGTAGGTGAATAGGATGAGTAATTGGAAATATTGTGGAGAATTATATGGCACGATAAATTATATAAAGGGCGATGAGTGGCTAAGACTTCTCTCTGAATTTGATAAAACAACAAAGAATATTACAATTTCACAAGCGAGGTGGGAAAGTAACGGAGCGCCAGTAATGGTTCCTCAAAATCATCCTGCAAGATATTCAGCCCAATATGGTTATTTTCAAAATGAATGTCCTACATTGGGGTTCGATGATGTCAAATGGATTGCAGCTAAGGCGGAAGAATTATTCGAAGGGGAGGGTATATCAAGTGAGTAATGATTTAATCAGCCGGGGAGCGTTAATTGAGCAGTTGGAAAAACAGTGTGGTAAAAACACATATATAATTCCAGACTTTGCATGGGAAACAATAGAAAACGCACCAACAGCCTTTAACAAGGAAAAGGTGATTGAGGAATTAAGAGAAATGCAGAGCCATTCCAAATTGTGCAAAAATCAATGCGGCTTTACAAGCACAGAATATTTTGATTATATGGGTGCGGAAGTGGCATATGGAACAGCTATTGAGATTGTCGAGAAAGGTGGGACTGAATGAGAGAAATACTATTCAAAGCAAAGCGGAAGAATTGGCGCGAGCTACCGAAAGAGGAATGGTGGGTTGAGGGAAGTTACCATCATCAAACAGATTATTACGGAGAATCTTGCGACAAACATTATATCATTGATGGAACTGAAACTGATATGGAAGGGTATGGAGAACACTATGAAATTGATTCGGAAACCCTCTGCCAGTACA
>ERZ1643251.2710-NODE-2710-length-17590-cov-5.134360_pt1 | contig 17590 bp, 19 predicted proteins | sample MGYA00579261_ERZ1643251 | MGnify/ENA primary metagenome ERZ1643251 (study PRJEB29033, sample SAMEA4952267) | chicken gut metagenome | biome: Broiler Chicken; feature: Gastrointestinal Tract; material: Caecum | place: Ireland | collected 2018 | study: Broiler...
CAGAAGCGGCGCATGCGCTCGAACCCGGCCAGTTCGCCGCAAACGTGCTTTGCCTAAGGGAAGCGCGGTTTTCAAGCTGGCAGCAGGCACTTCTTGCGCAGCTTTCGGAAAGCGGGGTTCCGCTTGTTGCAGTGCTTCTGGGCGGGCCTTATGATGCGGCGCTTGTGCAGAAGGCGGATGCGGTGATCGCCGCATATGAATACACGCGCCTTTCGGCGGCCGCTGTGCTTACGGCATTTGAAACAGGGCGCTGCGACGGCCTTTGCCCGGTGTGCTTGCAGGGCGTTTGAGCATGGAGCGGGGGCTGCGCAGGAGGCACATAGCCTAAGCCTTCGCCAAAGGAACCTCCAATGCCGGCCTGCCGCGTGCCTGGTGGTCCGCATGCCTTCCTTGCGGGTGAAACGGGGAAGCATGTGCTGCGCGTGAAAGCATGAAGCATGTTTCGTCGCGTAGCCCGGTTGGAACATCGCCGTTCCGCAACCTTTTCTTGCAAGAAGATGCCCGTAAAAAAGCGAAAGGCCGGACGAACCCGAAACGGTTCGCCTGGCCTTTTTGAAATAGAATGGAATGCCGGGGCATGGGAGATGAAGCCAAACCCTTGCTTTGCCTTGGGCGAGTGGGCATGCATATCCCATTGCCTCTCTGCTTAGAGGCGTGGCCTCAACATGGAACCGAATACGCCCGCAGAAACGCAGCAACCATGGCCTGCTTTTTGTGAATATCGCTCCGCTCTGTTGGATCCATTTGCCCCCGTAAACCCCTGCCTTTTTCAAGAGAAAAGAGAAGCAGGCCGGCTTTATGCCGAGCCTGCAAGCCAACCTCGTATGTTTTGGAATATCCTTTGCCATCAAAACGCCTGTGTTTGGCCGCATGTTCCCTTTTAAAGAGCATTCAACTTGCTGAAAAGGAAAAAGCTGGCTCCTGCGCTTTATGCTGCTTGAAACGGAAAGCATTTGGAGCATAGCATGGTGCAAAACTCCGGCAAAGGGCGGACGGACAAGCGCCATGGCGCTTCGCGCGAAAAAGCCGCAATGCGTGGCAGGCAGCCCGCCCGAAACTATTCGAAGGACAATGCCATGACGCGAAACATGCGGTGCCTGCGCGGCAATCGCGGGCGCCGGCAAGCCGTCATGCGGTTTCCTTACCCTGGCAAAGGATGGGCGGAAAAGCGCCATGATGCTTCGCGCGAAAAGGGCACAATGCGCGGCAGGCCCGAAACCATCCAAGGGACGATGCCATGACGCGAAACATGCGGTGCCTGCGCGGCAATTGAGAACACCGGCAAGCCGCCATGCGGTTTCCTTACGGATGGTGGCGCAAAGCAGGGCTTTTCGGTTCGCTTGAAATCTGAAGCAGTTGCGCGCTGGGAACAGGGCAATCCTGTTACCCGATGCGCTCGGGTTCTTCCTCCTGGCCAAACAGGGCGCGCTGAAGCGCTTTGCCCGTGGGCGTCGCGGCGATGCCGCCGCGGGCGGTTTCCCTTAAATCCGGGGACATTGCGCGGCCCACGCTCTTCATGGCCGAGACCACTTCATCGAACGGGATGAGGCTTTCGATGCCAGCGAGGGCAAGGTCCGCGGAGAGAATCGCGTTTGCGGCCCCAAGCGCATTGCGCTTGATGCAGGGGCATTCCACGAGCCCGGCCACCGGGTCGCAGACGAGGCCCATCACGTTCTTGAGCGCGATGGCCGCCGCATGCAGCACCTGCGAAGGCGTGCCGCCGGAAAGCTCTACAAGCGATCCCGCAGCCATGGCGGCGCCCGTGCCGGTTTCCGCCTGGCAGCCGCCCTCCGCACCGCTGATGCTGGCGCCGCAGGCGATGAGCATGCCGATCGCGCCTGCGGTAAGCAGGCCGCGCAGCAGCGCGTCGTCGTCCCAGCCCCGGGTTTTCGCCAGCGTAAGGAGCACGCCGGGCAGGATGCCGCTTGCGCCCGCCGTGGGCGCCGCTACGATGCGGCCCATGGAAGCATTGACTTCAACCACCGCCATGCTTGCGGCGACGCAGTTGGCCATCACCTCGCCCATGAGCGCCCGGCCGGCATAGCTGCACAGGCGTTCCGCATCGCCGCCGGTAAGCCCGCTGATGGAGCTTTTTTGTTCGGAAAGCCCCTGCTCTACAGATGCGCGCATGGTCGCAAGCGTTTCGCGCAGTTCCGCAAGCACCGTTTCGCGCGGCATGTCTGCAAGCGCCAGCTCGCGGCGCAGCATGACCTCGCTGATGGGGAGCGCTTCCGCGCGGCAGAGCGCGATCAAGTCCACCCCTTTGGTAAACAGGTACGCTTTTGTTTCGGATTTCATATCGTAAATACCTCCGTCGTCTGCGGGCACCATTCAAGGATCAGCTGCCGCGTGCGCTCGAGCACGGGCGTGTCGGTTTCAATGACCATGCAGGCATCGGCCCGGCGCGCCTGGCGGAACACGCGCATGAATGCAACGTTGATCTTTTCCCGCGCAAGGATGCTCGTGACGTCGTTGATCACGCCTGGCACGTCCGTATGGCGCACGATGAGCGTGGGGTATTCGCCGGAAAGCTCCACCGCCATGCCGTTGATCTCCGTGATGCGGATGTTCCCGCCGCCGATCGAAGCCCCGACCACTTCGGTCACCTTGCCATCTGCGCCGGTGATGCGGATGCGCGCCGTGTTGGGGTGGTCCGGCTCTTCATCGCTGAAGGCAACGCGCACGGCAACGCCCGCCTCTTGAGCCAGCAGCATGGAATAGCGCAGCCGCGCATCGTCCGGCGCAAGGCCGAGGATGCCCGCAATGAGCGCTTTGTCCGTGCCGTGGCCGCGCCCGGTCGTGGCGAACGAGCCGTAAAGGGTGAGATCGGCTTCCTTTACATCCCCGCGCGCGATTTTCCAGGCCATGTGGCCAAGTTTTGCCGCGCCCGCAGTATGCGAGCTGGATGGGCCCACCATGCGCGGGCCGATGATGTCAAACAGGCTGAAATTCTGCATAAACACACCTCTGCATCGCTGAAAATCAAGAGCCCCCTCTCATAGGGGCGGTAGCATAGGAAAACGCCGGTTCGGTTCGGCACCGTATGTTTATGTTTTGGCGCAAGGCGGACGGGCACAGGCAGGGCAGCCGCCCTTCCGGCGCCGGGGCTGCAATTGGCGCTGCATCCCCGAAGCGGGCAGGCGCGCGAAAGAGGGACAGGCATGCCCGCTGCATCCTTTTTTCCGGCGATGGCAATGCAGCTGCCCGAACCTGCTCCCCTTTAGGGCGACAGTCTCCCGGGCCAGCGCCCCGAAAAGGACGGCGCCTTGCAAGCACGTCGCGCACGATGGCCGTTTCAAATCCGAAACCGTGCCGGCGGCCTTGGCAAGGCCGGCGGAAGGGCAGCGCGGCGGCCGGGATGCCATGGTGGCTGATGCGCCGGCCGGGAAGGCCCTCGCATGGCGCGCGATTCCGTGCCCGCAGCAGCCGTGCGCCTAGGCTTCCGGTTCAAGCGCGATCATTTTGCCCTCCAGCCGGGCAAGGTAGCTCCCCGGGGGGAAGTGCAGCACGAGCCGCACGGCGGTGAGCGCAAGCGCATCCGCCCGCATGGCGCGGTTCCAGGCGCGGTCGCCGTAATGGTCGTCCCCGAGGAGCGGGTGGCCAAGGTGGGCCATGTGCGCGCGAATCTGGTGCGTGCGCCCGGTGATGAGCTCGATTTCGCATAGAGCGCTGGCGCCGTCCGTGCGCAGCACGCGGTACTGCGTTAGAATTTCCTTTGCGCCCGGATGCGGCGCATCATAGAGCACAACGTGTGCATGGGCCGCGTCCTTTTTGAGCCAGGCGCGCGCCGTGGCTTCCGAAGGGGAAGGCGTGCCGCGCACGGTGCAGTGGTAAAACTTGCGAATGGTGCGGCTGCGGATGGCTTCGGAAAGCGCCGCTTCCGCTTCGGCATTGCGCGCAAAAAGCACGAGCCCGGCGGTTGCAACGTCCAGCCGGTGCACCGGGCGCAGGGGGCCATAGGCTGCGCAAAGCCGTTCCTCCAGCGTGTCTGCGCCTCCGTCCGCCATGGCTACGGCCATGCCCCGCGGCTTGTCCGCAACGAGGATGTCCGCATCCGCATAAACCACGCGCACGCCCGAGGAAAGCCCGGCGAGCTCCGCTGCAAAGGGCGCCCAGGCGCCGCCGTGCGGCAGGGCTGTAAAGGTCATGGGTTCCTTTTTTGTGGGATGCTCGAGCGTAAGGGAATAGGCCCAGAGCGCGATCTGCTGTCCGGGCTTTGCCGCCGGGTTGTAACGCTGGTCGCCCCAGATGGGGATGCCGGCCCCGGCAAGCTGCACGCGGATCTGGTGGTGGCGGCCGGTATAAAGATTGATGTCGAGCAGGGAAAGATCGCCCGCTTGCGCCACAAGGCGGTAGGAGAGGGAGGCCGGCTTTGCGCCGGGCGCATGGGGCGCAGTTAGGCGCGCATCGCCGGTTGCTTCATCGCGGGCAATCCAGCCTTCAAGCTTCGCTTCCGTCCGGGGCGCGCCGCACACCAGCGCGCAGTAGCGCTTTTCGACGCCTCTGTGCCCGGCAAACGCCGCGCAGAGCCGCGCTGCCGCCTTGGAGGTGCGCGCAAGCACCAGCACGCCGCCCACGGGCCGGTCCAGCCGGTGCACAAGGCCCAGGTAAACCGCGCCGGGCTTGTTGTATTTTTTGCCGATATAAGCCTTGGCGCGCGTGAGCAGGTCTGCATCCCCGGAGGAATCGGCCTGCACGGGGAGGTTGGGGGGCTTTTCCACCACAAGCAGGTGGTTGTCTTCATAGAGTACGTTGCACATATGCTTTGCAAAAGGCCGGCTGCGCGCCGGCCGCACTGGAAATCAACCGCCTCTGCCGGGTGGCGGAGGGCAGTTTAAAAGGCGGAAGGGCCTAACCGCATGCGGCGCGCTCCGTTTCCGCCATGCAATCCACTCCCCTCAAGCTTCCCAGCGGCCGCTTGCGCCGCATGGGAGCACCAGCGCGCCGCGCGCGATGGGAAGGCCGACTTCGTCCGCCGCGATCCTGCCGCCGCGGCCCTGGAGCGCCACCTTGAGCACGCTTGCGAGCACGCTTGGCGCGAGGCCCGTGGTATAGGAATTGATGAGGAAAAACCGCGCCCGCGGCGAGAGCAGTTTCACGCATTCGGAAACGAGGGGGTAAAGATCCGCCTCGATCTTCCACATTTCGCCGGAAGGGCCACGGCCATAGCTGGGCGGGTCCATAAGGATGCCATCGTATTGCCTGCCGCGCCGCTGTTCGCGCTGCACAAACTTCATCGCATCATCCACAATGAAGCGCACCGGCGCATCCGCAAGCCCGGAGGTGGCGAGATTCTCCTTCGCCCAGGCTACCATGCCCTTTGCGGCGTCCACATGCACGGTTTCTGCGCCGGCCGCTGCGAGCGCGCAGGTTGCACCGCCCGTGTAAGCGAACAGGTTGAGCGCGCGGAACGGCTGCTCCTTGGGGAAGCCCGCTGCCTGCACAACGCGCTGCATCCAATCCCAATTCACGGCCTGCTCCGGGAAAAGCCCAGTGTGCTTGAAGCCCGTGGGCCGCACGCGGAACGAAAGCGCGCCGTAGCGGATCACCCAGCTTTCGCGAAGGCTGCGCACGAATTCCCAATGCCCGCCGCCGGAGGAGGAGCGCACATAATATGCATCCACATCGGCTGCATCCCGCGCCATGGGCCAAACGGCCTGCGGGTCGGGCCGAAGCAGCGTTACGCTGCCCCAGCGTTCGAGCTTGTTGCCTCCGCCGGCATCGAGCACGGCAAAGTCTTTCCAACGATCGGCAAGGTACATAGGATTCTCCTTTGCATAAAGCGGCATGTGCCGGGCGTTATACGCCCGGCATCATGCTCAGCAGGAAGTTTGAACGGTAGAAAAAGTGTGCGAAAAAGGATTCGTTGATAAGGTTTGTTACGAATTCCAGCTTGCCTGCAAGGAATACGAGGCCGATGGGCACCAGCATAAACAGCAGGAACAGCGCAAGGATGCCGCGCACGAGGCCGAGCCCGCCGCCCAGGATGCCGTCCCCTGCGCGCAGCTGCGGCAGCTTCCAGGCATAGTCCACGCCGCCCATGATGAACGCGAGGATCACGCGCACTACCGCAAATATCAGCAGGAACACCAAAATGTTGATGAACACGCACACGATGGTCTGGTTGAAGTAATCACCGAGGGTTGTTACGCCTTGATCTGCAAACGCTTCGCTTGCAACGTTTTCAAGGATATGCTTGCCCATAGGATAGGGGACATCCGCGTTGGAAACGATGGTGTTGAGCTCCGCAGTTGAAAGCGCGGAAATAGGCGTGCGTGCCAGCTCCGCATCGTTGATATATTCGCTGCCCTCCGTGTAATAGAGCATCATATTGAAAAGCGATTCGCTGTTTTTCACGGCCGAAGATGCAAATGGGATGCACAGAATTCCCACCAGCCACGAAACGATATAGGCGCCGATGGAAAGCAGCGTGGAAAGGAACCCCTTGTATATGCCGCTGAGTAGGAACACAGCGAATACGGCAAGGATGGCATAATCCAACAGGTTCAAAAGCAGTCCTCCTTTCTTTTGGGAACAGGAAGCCGCGCCAGGGCGCAGGCAGAAAGCATTCTAAGGGGTAAATGCGGCATGCGCATCAACGCAGTACCATCATGCGCATCTGCGGCCCGCGGCGGAACAGGATGCGGGAATCCGAAAGCTTGATCGCTTCATCGCAGGGGACTTCAAGCGCGGTTTCGCTTTGCAGTGTTCCACTGGCGCTGTAAGTGTATACGGTGTCGTTTGTAACCGCCATGAAGCGCCCGCCAATCACAAAGCAGGAATGCGTGCCTTCGGGCAGCGCAACGTTGCGCGCGGTTGCATCTGGGAGCTCCGCTTCCGAAACGCTGATGAGCCGCACGGAGGAAAGGGTTTGCGCATCGCGCGCAGCGAAGAGGAACAGCGGTTTTGTGCCGCCGCTCGTGGAATCGAGCGGGCGGTAGCCATAAACCAGCAGGCGGTATGCTTCGGAGGTGATCGCCTTGTCATAGCGCAGCAGGTGGTTGGTGCCAATTACAAACAGGCTGTTCCCGGTAAAAGAAACGCTTTCTACAAGCTGCGACTGGAGCGTGATCACGCCGGACATCGAAGCGCCGGCGCTGCCGTAAGTGTAGGTGGTAATTGTGGATACGGGGATGGAGCCGGAAGTGGCAAGCGAGAGGGTCCAGAGCATGTCGGCATCGCCAGCCTTGCAAAATCCGTAGTTCATCAAGAGCGCATCCGTAGAATCAATGGAATCCACAAGCGTTCCTGCGGCATCATACACCAGAAGGGAAACAGATTCGTCTGCGGCCTGCCGCATCACGGCGATGTGCTGCGTCCCGCACGCTACGGAGAGCACCTGCCCGCCCGCGTCGATCATCTCGGAAGCACCGATGATGTGCACCGCTGCGCCGCCATAAATGGCGGTAATGGATTCCGAGGATACCAGCGAAACATCGGTGGTGCTCAGCGTGAGCGTAGAGGCGTTTTCGGGATTGGCAAGATCATAATAGCAGAGCTGATCGCCGGAAATATAGTAGAACCCATTGCCGGTGTATACCCATGGATCATCTGCGGTGAAGGGAAGCTCTGAGAGCGTGCCAAAGGTACCCCGATCGCGCACGAGCAGGAAAATCCCCACGCCGGCTGCTGCTATGAGCACGAGCGCGCCGAGGAGCAGAAGAAGCCGTTTGGCCGTAAAGCCTTTGTCTTTTGCAACAAGAACCCGTTTTTTGCGCATGGCGGCCCCTCCTTTCTTAGGGTGTATCCTGCCCGATGGGATCCGGCGCAAGCACGGCAAGCGCCCCGGGCAATGCTTCAAATGTAACAGGCGTTGCGCTGCCGAGCTCGCCATCCAGGTTAAGGGGCAGGCCGGGCGCAGCCACCGCCGTTACGCGGCGCGCCTTGAAGTACAGGATATGCTTGGAGTTCAAGTGCTCTCCGCGCACATAGCGCGGCAGCAGCCGCAGGAATGCAATGCGGCCAATGCCTTTTAAAATGCAGATGTCAAGCATTCCGTCCTCAGGGTCGGAAAGCGGCGCAAGGCGCATGCCGCCAGCGAACTGGGTGCCGTTGCATGCGGAAAACAGCAGCGCTGTGGTATCGAAGCATGCGCCGCCTTCCGGTTCCACGCGCACGGGGATCGGCTTTAGGTGAAGCAGCGCCTGCAATACGCCCAGCATGTAAGGCAGCATGCCGTTTGCGTGTTTTTTGTATTTTTCCGTATAGCGCACAACGTCCACATCAAAGCCGAAACCGGAAACATTGATGAAAAACGCATCGTTTGCGCGCGCCGCATCCACGCGCCGGGGCGAGGCCGCGAGCAGCGCTGCCACCGCGCCCGCCGTGTCCTGCGGAATGTGGAGCGCCTGGGAAAAATCGTTGCCTGTGCCAAAGGGAAGAATCCCCATTGCAGCATCCGTTCCCTGGAGCACGGATGCAATCTCGTTCACGGTGCCGTCTCCGCCCACTGCAACGATGCAGCGCTCGCCCGAGGCAAGCGCCGCGCGGGCAAGCTCCTGTGCATGCAGGTGGTATTCGGTAAAGGCGAAGGCGTAGTTTGCGCCTGCCGCATCCAGCAGCGCGCGTGCGTGCTCAAATTCGCGCTTCCCGCGGCCGGAGCCGGAAATGGGATTTACGATGCAATAATACCGCGCCTGCATGGTTCAGTCTCCTTTGGGCACAAGCATGGGGATCGCGCCCGGAAGCAGGCGGAAGGTGACCGGGGTGGAAGAGCCAAGCTCACCATCCAGATTAAGGATGCAGGCCGGTTCGGAGGCAATCTGCAACTCTGCCGTGCGGAAATGATGCACGATGGGGTGCCCCATATGCTTCCCCTTGATAAACCGGGGCAGCAGGGAGATAAACCGAAGCAGGCACAGATTTCGGATGACCAGCACGTCGAACAGGCCATCGTAAAGGTCTGCCGGTGGAACGGCGTGCATGCCGCCGCCGATGTACTGGCCATTGCCTACGACGACAAGCACGCTTGTAAAAGTTTCACGTTTGCCGTCATGCGTCACAGCAACCTGCATCCGTTTTAGATGGGAAAGCGTGCGCACGATGCCGAGCAGGTAGGGGAGCATGCCGTTGAAGCGCTCCTTATAGCGCTCTGTATTTAAAAGCACATCCACGTCAAACCCAAACCCCGAAACGTTGAGGAAAAAACGGTCGTTTGCCATGCCGGCATCCATGGGGCGCGTGTAGCCCGCAAGCAGCACTTCCACGGCTGACTCCGGATCGCCCGGGAAGCCGGCAACGCGCGCAAGGTCATTCCCCGTGCCAAATGGGAGCACGCCCATTGTTACGCCTGTGTTGACCAGAACGGATGCAACCTCGTTTACGGTGCCATCACCACCTACCGCAACGATGCAGCGCTCGCCTGCGGCAAGGGCAGCCTGCGCCAACGCAATGGCATGGCGTGGATGCTCGGTATAAGCGGCCTCATAGGCCACGCCACGCGCACGCAATAGTGCTTCAACGCGCGCAAAATCACGCCGGCCGCGCCCGGAGCCGGAGATTGGGTTTACGATAAAATACAGTCGGTCCATAAGCCTCCGCACTTCCCGCATGCCTGCACACGGGGACAAACAAAATCATCCACCTTCAATAATAATCCAAACGCCGTCAAAAGTACAGACGGGTGTTGTAAATTTCCTGTGACCTTATGCGGGAAAGCATGCGTATGCCGGTTGCTTCACAAGGGAAAAAAAGGTATAATAAATGTGCTTGATGCGCCGAAACAAGCGCAAATTTGCTGCGGCTAGCGTAAAAAGGAGAAACCAGTATGCATTTCACGAAGCTTCATGGCCTTGGAAACGATTTTGTTACCTTTGACAACCGCAATGGCGCCATTGCGGAAGAAAAAAAGAACGCGCTGGCTGCGCGGCTTTGCCATCGCCGCACGGGTATCGGCGGGGATGGGATGATCCTTGTGGAAAACTCGGAAACCTGCGATACGCGCATGCGCATCTTCAACAGCGATGGCAGCGAAGCCGAAATGTGCGGCAACGGCGTAAGATGCTTTGCAAAGTATGTGTATGATAACGGCATTGTAAAAAAGGAGCGCTTCAGCGTGGAAACGCTTGCAGGCCCCATGATCGCCGACCTTACGGTTGAAAACGGCCTTTGCACGCATGTGCGCGTCAACATGGGCAAGCCCTTCTTCAACCGCGCTGAGATCCCCGTCGTGGGCGAGGGCGAATGCCAGCTCCAAACGCTCAAGGCGCTCGACCGCACCTTTACCTTCTCCACGATCCTTCTGGGCGTTCCGCACACCGTGGTGTTTGTGGACGATGTGCTCGGGTTCGACTGGCAGAAGTACGGCGCCGAAATCGAGCGCATGACGGACCTCTTCCCGCGCAAGACCAACGTGAACTTCGCGCAGGTGCTCGATGAGAACAACGTGCTCGTGCGCACCTTTGAGCGCGGCTGCGGGCCCACGCTCGCTTGCGGAACGGGTTCCTCCTCCGTGGCGGTGTGCTGCGCGCGCGCAGGGAAAACCGGGCGCCGCGTCACAATCCACCTGGAGCTTGGCACGCTTGAAATCGAGTGGGCGGAATCCGGCGAAGTGTTCATGACCGGCCCGGCAGCGCTGGCGTTCTCGGGCGAAGTTGCAATTGACTAAAATCCGTTGTGCCGGTTCCCGGCGCGGGTGATGCGGGCTGCGGGGGAAATCCCCGCGGCCCCTTTTGGGCGCACGCAGATGCGGTGCGCCAGGATAAACCATGCTTGAATGAAGGAGACGGAACATGCATTACACATTTTACCCAAAGGGCGTATGCTCGACCCAGATCGACCTCGATGTGGACGAGGCGGGCCGCGTGCACAACATCGCCTACACTGGCGGCTGCAACGGCAACTTGAAGGCGCTTTCCGCGCTTGCGGAAGGCTTGACGGTGGAGGAGGTCGTCAAACGCCTCGATGGCATTACCTGCGGCTATAAGGGAACTTCGTGCAGCGATCAGCTTGCGCGCAACCTAAAGGCCGTGCAGAAAGAGGCATAGGATGCAGCCGGTTTCGCGTGAGGTGCTCGCGCGCTGGCAGGTGCGCAAAACCAAGCGCCAAAAGCGCGCATTTGAAGCCTTTTTGCTCGGCGCCTTGCGCGAGGCTGGCTATGCGGATGCGCGCGCGGAAGCATGCGGCAGGCTCGTTAAAAGCCGCAACTTGATCGCGGGTGACCCGGACCGGGCCAAGGTGATCTTTACCGCGCATTATGATACCTGCGCCGTGCTTCCCGTGCCGAACTACATCACGCCGATGAACCTGCCGGTATGGATTTTCTATCAGCTGCTGCTTGTGGCCGGCATCTTTTTTGGCGCAACGGCGCTCGCGGCGCTCACTTGGCTGCTGCCGATTCCCGAGGCGGCGCTTTATGTTGTTTCAACGCTTGTGTATGTGGCGGCGGTGTGCTTTGCGTGCATCTGGATGGTGGCGGGGAAAGCGAGCGCGCATACGGCAAACGATAACACCTCCGGGGTGATCGCGCTGCTTGAGGCCGCGCTTGCGCTGCCGGAGGAGCGGCGCAGCGAAGTGGCGTTCGTCTGGTTTGACAACGAGGAAAGCGGGCTCTTCGGGTCGCGCGCGTTTGCGGCGAAGCACAAAGCGGTTGCGCAGCGCACGCTGCTTGTGAATTTCGATTGCGTTTCGGATGGCGACACCCTCCTCGTGGTGCTGCCGCACCGCATGCGGGAGGAGCCCATTGCCGATGTGCTGCGGGCAAGCTTCACGCCCCATAGCCCCAAAGAAGCGGTTTTTCCCACCACGCGCCGCGCCTTTTACCCATCCGATCAGATCAGCTTCCGCCGGGGCATCGGCGTCGCGGCGCTCAAGCGCGGCAAGCTTGGCCTCTACCTCGACCGCATCCATACCCGGCACGATACGGCGTTTGACGTGGAAAACATTGCTTGCTGCGCGGACGCCATGCTCCGCCTTGCAGAGCGGGTTTAAACGGGAAACAAAAGTGTAAAATGGAGGCGTGCTTCACAAAAGGCAGGCCGTCCCATTGCGCAAAGCAAATGGAATTGTTGCAGGATAATATGCTGGAAAGGCATGCTATCCTGTTTTTCATTTTTGTTGACGGAGTCAAACTCTGACGTTATACTTGACTAAGTCAAGAAAAAAGGAGTGGACTGCCGTATGCTTCAAACGCTCGCCCATTATGCTACTGTGTTCCACCGGAGCTTCACATCGTATACAACGCAGCGGCTTCAGCAGCTTGGATTGAAATTTGGTTCACTGTTTCCGGTGCTCTATGTGGGGAAACATCCGGGCTGCACGCAGGCGGAGCTAACAGAAGCGCTTGGGCTGGATTGGGGCTATTCCCAGCGCAGCATTACGAAGCTCGTGGCGGAAGGCTTCCTTACCCGGGAAAAATCCGGCCGGGCATACCACCTCAATTTGAGCGCGAGAGGGCAGGAAGCCTTTCGGGTAAGCCACCAGGTTTTTTTCGATTGGGATGAGCAGGCATTAGCGCCTCTGGATGAGGCGGAACGGGAACAGCTGTTCGCCCTCTTGGCAAAAGTTACTGGGAAGGAAGCGAACGCTGTATGCTTGAAACCATAAAAACCCCTTGAATTACGGTGGGCTTACGTTGAAAAATGCATTCCTGTCTGGCTACCACCCTGGGCCTGCCTTAGGAGGAGCTAGCTGATGGAGCGGCTGAAAAATAGCTGCAGGGACTGCATTAGGATCATCATAGGGGATGTTCCAGTGCTTCCCCATGGATTTGGCCCTTCCCTGTATACCAAAAGGAGATTGCCTGTGCCGCCATGATCCACCAGCCTATCGCCGAGCCGGCCTGGCCCAACAAGGTCCTCTTCGGGCAGGCCGGTGGGATTCAACGCCGTCAAAGCGTGCCTAAAGGCATCATAGCCTACCACGGTGTCCATTGCATTTATGAAAGGAGAAATATACAATGCGCTATGCTATCGTTTACAGCAGCCGCACAGGCAACACAGCCATGCTGGCCCAGGCCATCCGGGAGGCACTTCCCCGGGAGGAATGCATCCATTTCGGCGAGCCTACCCCCCAAGCTCTAGCTGCGGAGACCCTCTATGTAGGCTTCTGGACGGATAAAGGCACCTGTGATGCACAAAGCGCCCGTTTTTTGCAAAGCCTAACCAATCAGCGGGTATTTTTGTTCGGTACTGCGGGATTCGGGGGCGACCCCAACTATTTTGAGCAAATTCTGAGCCGGGTGCAGGCAAATCTGGGCCGGGAGGTGGAAGTTGTGGGAACGTACATGTGTCAAGGCAAAATGCCCCAGGCGGTGCGCACCCGCTATGAAGCTATGCCGGACAGCCCACGTCGCACTACCATGCTGGAAAACTTTGATCATGCAGCGTGCCATCCCGATCAGCAGGACTTGGCGCGCTTAAAATCCGCTGTGACAAAATAAACGCGCGTTCTCCTCATTAAAAATTGCCCTGCCATTACGAGGTATATTAAGGCGTCTATAGGTGTTTGCAGCATGCAAGCGTTTTGCGTGGCAGCTTCTTTAGGCGCCTCTTTTTCCTTTGCGCGTGTGCCCGTGCCGCTTGGGCTAGTATGCGCAAGAATGCATGCATGCCCGGCGCACACCGAAAAGGCGTTTTTAACGAAAATGTGCTTTTTTGTTGTGCAAACGGTGGCATAGTGCAGAATCCGGCGAGTATGCTTTCCCGGTTTGTGCGGATACTAAGCACAAAACGGCAAGGAGGAAACGCAATGGAAGAAAAGAAAAACGGCAGACTGCCCATGGAGCGCATTACAAACGCATATCGCTGCGCGCGGCTTCCGCGCATCCCTTCGGATGTGGAAGGCTGGTATACCGGCATAGACGAGGATGGGGAACTGCCCGTGCAGGATGCGGACGACCTGTAGCCTGCGGCAAAAATTGGCGCTTGCCAGGATGCGGCATAGCGCAGCTTTCAACAGCTGTGGGCAATGGCCTTTTTAAAACATCGGAGCTTTTCGCGCAGCGGGCAACCCTTGTTTTCCAAAGCATTTGCGGGTTCGTGCGGCAGCATGCCGCATCCCAAAGCGTGCTGAAAACCAATGGTGCATGAAGCTGTGCCCCATGATGCAAACGGGAGGCTGGAACTCCCGTAAACAAGGAGCCTCGAAATGCCCCGCTGCGCCAGCACAACACGGCCTCGGCCCAAGCGGATTGCAAAAACCAATAGGCTTTTTTAACAGCTTATCCCCCGGAGCTTTGCCGGGGGATATTTATTTGCCAAAAACCGCGCGTGAAGCTGTGCTGTGAATTGTAACGCATGCTGCGAAGTGCTATAATATATGGATGAAATATACGGGCATATGCCCAAGCATTTAGGGAGGCAGAATGGAAACGCTTTCTCCAGCCGCCCGCACCTGGGCGGAAATCGATTGCAATGCACTGCTGCACAATTTTAACATCGCAAGGCGCACCGGCAAAAAAGTCATGTGCGTGATCAAAGCGGATGCGTATGGCCATGGCGCCGTGCGCTGCGGCCGCTTCCTTGAGCGCCATGGCGCGGATGCATTCGCCGTAGCCTGCCTGCAGGAGGCGCTGGATTTGCGCGCCGGCGGCATCACCCGACCCGTGCTTATTTTGGGGCACACGAGCGCCGAATATGCGGCGCTGCTTGCAGCCAACACCATCACGCAGACGGTGGTGGACGAATCCGCCGCCAATGAGCTTGACGCGGCCGCGCGGGCGGCGGGCGTCACGGTGGATGTGCACATCAAGCTGGATACGGGCATGTCCCGCGCAGGGCTGCTGGCGCAGGGCGAGGAAAACGGCATGCAGGCCGCGCGGGCGGCCGAGCGCATCTGCCATCTGCCCAACCTGCATGTAACGGGCATGTATACGCACTTCTCCGTGGCCGATACGCCTGCAGAAGATGCGTACACCGCGTGGCAGCTGGAAAACTATATGCGGGTCTACCGCTATCTCTCGGAAAAAGGCCTTCGGCCCGAAACCTGCCACACCAGCAACAGCGCCTGCATCCTGGCGCACCCGGAAACGCAGATTGACATGGTGCGCGAGGGCATCATCCTCTATGGCATGTACCCGGACAGCGTGCCCCAGAAGGGCGAGCTGCGCCCGGTGATGACGCTCAAGACCCGCGTCTCCCAGGTGCGCGCGCTGCCGGCAGGCACGACCGTGAGCTATGGCCGCACCTATCGCAGCGATGCGCCCTTCCAGACGGCCGTCATGTTGGCAGGCTATGCGGATGGCTATCCGCGCAGGCTTTCCAATAACACCACCGTCACCATCCACGGCAAGCGTTACCCCCAGGTAGGCCGCATTTGCATGGATATGTGCATGGCGAACATCACCGGCGCGGAGGATATTGCGCGCGGGGATGAAGTTACGCTTATCGGCGGGGATTCCATCACCTGGGAGGAGGCCGCAGAGAAGGTCGGCACGATCAACTATGAGCTGACCTGCCTGGTCACGGCGCGCACAAAGCGCATCTATTTGAACGAAGACTGATCCAATGCGAAATTAGAAAGGAGGGAGGCCTATGCCCGTTTGGCTGTGGTTTGTGCTGGGCGCGGCATTGCTTGCCCTCCTTGGTATATGCGCGGTGTCCGTTTCCGTTGTGCAATATCTGCTGCATCAGCCGCGGGATACCCGCGCAAACGCTGAGGCCAAGGAGATCGAGCGCGGAAACCTTGTGCCCGGCGAGCTTGCGGCAATGCCGCTTGCAGAGTTTACGGTCAAGAGTTTCGATGGGCTTTCCCTGCGCTGCGCCTGGCTGCGCTCAGGGCAGGAGACCCGGCGCGCAGTCGTGCTTGTGCATGGCTTCGGCAGCCGGTATGAGCATGTGCTCAAATACGCCAAGCTGTACACGGCGCGCGGCTATGATGCGCTGCTTTTTGACCACCGGCACTGCGGTGAAAGCGAGGGGCGCCGCACCACTATGGGCTATTTGGAGCGGCATGACCTCATGCAGATGGTGGCGCTTGCGCGTGCGGATAAGGGGGAAGGGGCGCTCATTGGCGTGCATGGGGAGTCCATGGGTGGCGCAACGGTGCTGCTTGCGGCCTGCATGGAGCATCCGCCGGATTTCGTGGTGGCGGATTGCCCTTATGCAGATCTTACGGAGGAGGCGGAGTATGACCTGCATGCGCTTTTCCGGCTTCCGCCCTGGCCGTTTATCCCGCTTGCGAGCCTTCTGATGCGCGCATGCGGCGGGTTCTTTTTCTCTGAGGTTTCCCCGCTGGGCGAGATCCGGGCGCGCGGCGGCCTTCCAGAGGTTCCGATCCTTTTTGTGCACGGCACGGAGGATGCGCTTATCCCGTTTTCGGCCAGCGAGAAACTCTATGCTGCAAAAAACGGAAAAAAGGCGCTGCTGCTGGTAAAAGGTGCAGGGCATGCCCGCAGCATCGTATGCGCACGCGCAGAATACACCCGGACCCTGTATGCTTTTCTCGATGAATTTGCGGGTGGGCCCGCATGAACGATACAATCATGTTAGAGGAGGAAATCATGAAGAAGATCTTTATCAGCGCGGACATTGAAGGCACATCCGGCATTGCGCACTGGAACGAGACAGAGCGTACCATGCCCCACGAATACGATTATTTCGCGGCGCAGATGACCCGCGAGGTCGCGGCGGCCTGCGAAGGCGCACATGCTGCTGGCGCGGAGGAAATCCTCGTAAAGGATGCGCATGACAGCGGGCGCAACTTGAACCCGGCAAAGCTGCCCGAATATGCGCGGGTGTTCCGCGGCTGGGCCTGCCACCCATATTCCATGATGTTCGGGCTGGACAAGAGCTTTGACGGCGTCATCTTCACAGGCTATCACAGCGCGGCGCAGATGAACTGCAACCCGCTTTCCCATACCATGAACACGGGCAACAACTATGTCAAAATCAACGGCGAGCTTGCGAGCGAGCTGATGATCAATTCGCTTACGGCGTCCTATGTGGGCGTTCCGGTGTATTGCGTCACGGGCGATCGCGGCCTTTGCGAATGGATGCAGCGCATGAACCCCAACATTGCTGCCGTGCCCACGAGCGAAGGCTTTGGCAACGGCACGCTCGGCATGCACCCGGAAGTTGCGGTGAGGACCATCAAGAAAACGGTGGAAGATGCCATGCGTGCGCATAAGCCGGAAGCGTGCATGTTCCCCATGCCGGAGCGCTTCGTGGCGGAAATCAATTTTAAAGAGCATACGCGTGCGACCCGCGGCGGGTTCTACCCCGGCGCACAGCAGGTGGATACGCGCACGGTGCTTTTCGAGCATAACGACTGGTGGGAAGTGCTCAAATTCTTCAGCTTTGTGCTGTAAGGAAATGCATAAAAGGGCGTTATGCGGTGGGATAGACGCCGCATAACGCCCTCATTTGAATTTTGGACCTGTGAGGGCAGCGCATTGCGCCGCCCTCACTCCAGTTATAGGAAGCGGGCGCTCGTGGCACAGGCGCCACGGGGGAAATTAGGAGCTCAGAAGGCCGGCAGCCCGCATGTTTGCCAGCAGCTCGTTGAACTGCGTTACAATATCGGCCGTATCGGTTGCATCATTCACCGCAGCAGCAGGCGTGATTACGGCTGCGTCGCCGGTCGGCCCGGTGGGGCCAGTGGGGCCGGTAGGGCCGGTTGCGCCGTCTGCACCGGCAGGGCCTTGCGCACCTGC
>ERZ1643251.2713-NODE-2713-length-17578-cov-5.383382_pt1 | contig 17578 bp, 17 predicted proteins | sample MGYA00579261_ERZ1643251 | MGnify/ENA primary metagenome ERZ1643251 (study PRJEB29033, sample SAMEA4952267) | chicken gut metagenome | biome: Broiler Chicken; feature: Gastrointestinal Tract; material: Caecum | place: Ireland | collected 2018 | study: Broiler...
CGGCTCCGGGTATTTTTAAATCAGGCTTAAGAGAATTAGTGGAAAAAGTAAATGCTGGAGATTCTTCTGTAGATCCATATATGGATTTTGCAAAACAATATCCAGTACGTGATTCTATGCGTATGATGAGACTTTTGTATCGTCTCGGATTAGGTAGTCAAGAAAATAAACAAGAACAGTTGATGATGTTTTCTAAAACTGTTTCACAATTACAAAACAAAGCACGTGAACAAAAATATAAAGATCGTTTAGAGAAGATGGAAAAAAAGACAATGATGATGCTTTGTTGTACGGGTGGAGGAATTATTTTCTTGCTATTATTGTCAATGACACAAATGATGGGTATTTAACATGTAAAGTGTCTTGAATAACAAAATAATTCGTTGTATAATGTACATAGTAAAATATGGTAAGGTGGTGAGAATATGAAAGAAGCTTCAGGAGAAGCAAACATCACAGTATTGACAATTTTATTAATTGGAATTGTAGCCCTTGTAGCAACTCCATTAATTACAAACATTATGAATTCAACAAAAACAAGAACGTGCTGTACTAATGCTGGAGGTAAATGGGAAGGCGGAAGATGTCAAACACAAGCTGGTTATGACCAAGCAACTTATACAAACTGTATCAATGATAACCCGGATGCTACATAATGAAAAAATGTGGGAGGTGTAACTTATGAAACAAAGCGTTGGAGGCATATATTTATTTAACTTTATCATTTTATTTATTGTGATTGTATTTGCATTTCTCGCTGGAATCATAAGTTACAACCGAGCATTTAAAGTAAATAGTAGAATTATTAATGCGATTGAAAGACATGAAGGATATAATCGATATGCGATTGAAGAAATTAATGGAATATTACAGTCTTTAGGGTATAATGCGGATACAATTCGTTGCCCTGAAAGAAAAGATTACGAATTAATGACTGATGGAAGTGCTAGTACAAATTTATTTGATTACTGCGTATATAGAAGACATGAAACGGATACGGATGGAAAAGAGACAGCTTATTCTACATACTTAGTAACCACTTATATTTATATGAATGTTCCACTTGTAAATAATTTATTTAAGATTCCAGTTTCCTCAAGAACAAATCGTATCTATATCTTTCAGACAAGTTATGAGTAGGTGTAAAATATGAGAGAAGCGATAGGAAACACATTTGTATTTAATATGATTATTGTTTTTGTCGTCATATTTATTATCATATTCGCAGGTTCTTCTAGTTACTCAAAAGCATCCAGAGTAAAAAATACAATTATTGATATTCTAGTTCAAAATGCAGATGAAATAGGACCAAACAGCACGAGACTGCCAAATACAGTTACAACAAAAATCAATAACGAATTGAGAAATATTGGGTATCGTGTAAACCCAAATAAAACACAAAATTGTCGTTTAAGAGTAGATAGTGAAGGGACCAGTACAAATGGTGCTTCTTCTTCAGAGGCAAACCGTACTGCACAACTATTAACTCCGACAAGTGATTACCGTTATTGTGTATGGAGAATTCCGTCAGAACGTGGTTACTATTTTAAAGTGACTGCATATATGTATTTTGAATTTCCACTTGTCTCTGTCATTGAATATCCAATTGAGGGAGAAAGTAGAGTTATATACGATGAAGTAGAATATGAATATTAATCTATGTTAATGCATGAAAAGATATAATAAAACATTGTTTTATTGTCTTTTTTCATTCATATAACAACTCTTAGGGAGGTGAATTATGAACGTTATTATCGCAAACAAATATCAGTCTATGTTACAATCTTTAAATATTGATATTATTAAAACGATGTATGGAGAATTTGATGTAGAAGAAATTATTAGAACGTTTAAAAACTTCTTTTTTCAACGCATGATTTTAGATATTACAGCAATTAAAGATTATAAGGATATTTCAAAGTTGCAACAATTATCTGTAGAATTAGATATGAGTAAGGTTATTTTATTTTTTGATGATACAGCGGATACAACAATTCCTAACTTCTATTCTACATTAGTTGCCATGGGAATTTATAATTTTACGAAAAGTTTAGATGGAATTCAATATTTATTAAATACACCAAATACATATAAAGATGTCGCTCACTATTTGGTAATTAATCAACAGTCTCAACCAATGTCCCAAATACCAAATAATTCAAATGCAAATATGATGGGAGCAATGGTACAACCAGTAGTAACAAAACAAACAAAAATATTGGGAGTAAAAAATATTACCAAAAATACTGGGGCAACTACTTTAATTTATATGATGTTAAGACAATTAGAAAGAAATTACAAAGTAGCTGCAATTGAAGTTGGGCGTCGTGAATTTAGTTTTTTTCGCTATAAAAACATGTACAGTGTAGATAAGACGGAATTAGCAGATAAAATTTCTAGATTATCCGATCATGATGTGTTGCTGATCGATGTAAATGACGATAAAAAAGCCTTAGAAAGCTGTACTGATGTTATTTATTTAATTGAACCTTCAATTATTAAATTGAATCGCCTAACAATGGTAGATCCTAAAATTATTTTAAAATTAAAAAATAAAAAAGTAGTATTAAATCAGAGTTTATTAAGTAGTAATGATGTGGCAGAATTTGAATATGAATCCAAATTAAATGTATTTTTTAATCTTCCACCATTAGATGAACGAGAGTCCGATTTACCAGTTTTAAATGATTTACTTACAAAACTTGGTTTTACTTTACAGTCAGATGGACGAAACGTAGAGAGAAGAAATAAAATTTTAGGTATTTTTTAGAACATAAATTGACAAAAACAGAAATATTGGTTATACTTATTTTAAACAAGGGAGGTAAATTATGTTTATATTAGCAGGTTGTGAAATTGGCGGGGTAGAAATTCCACCAATGATTACAAATATTATTAGTTATATTGTAACAGGTATTAAAATCGGTGTTCCAATTATCCTAGTCATTTTTGGTATGATTGATTTAGGAAAGGCTGTTATGCAAAGTAAAGAAGACGATATTAAGAAGGCACAGTCAACATTTATTAAAAGATTAATGGCTGCAGCTTTAGTATTCTTTGTTATTACAATTGTACAGTTCTTAGTAGGAATTCTAGATAATGCTGGTGAAAGAGACGGACAAACAACTGGAGCAGTAACATGCTTGAAGGAGATTTTTTAAGTAATTACTCTAGTAATTACTTTTTTCTTACTTTATGTGGATTTTAAGTTCAGTATGTGCTATTGGTGGGGTTCCTATTCCGGATTACATTTTAAATACAATTTCTTATGTGATTGATTTCATTAAAATTGGTGTTCCGCTATTATTAATTATTTTTGGTATGGTTGATCTAGCCAAAGCTGTAGCGGCAAAAAAAGAAGAGGATATGAAGAAGTATCAGACTTTGTTTATGAAGAAATTATTAGCAGGAGCTATGGTGTTTTTTGTAGTAAGTATTACAATTTTCTTATTAAAACTACTAGATTCTGCCGAAACTAATGGAAGAAGTACAAATGATTATGATGCTTTAAAATGTATTCAAGAAATTATTCAAGAACATTAAACAGATGTTCTTTTTTTTATTAAAATGATTGTAGAAAGGATGCTTATTATGATATACTAATAATAGGTGATATTATGAGTAAAAACAGGAGATATCATATATTCTATTGCGTGATTCTTTTTGTTGCTTGTTTTTGGATCATACCTTTTTCGGTATCTGCAGATTACTGTTCACCAACAGATCCAACGTGTAACAATCCTAGTCCGAGTAGTGGCACTACAACTGCCCAGACATATGATGAATGTATTGAGATATGTAATCGTAATACCAGTAATACGAATTTACAACCTTGTTATTCATCTTGTGAGCATTTAAGAGATCCTGATGATTATGAAACGATAGATAACTCAAATGATGTTTATATTGATGATACTGGAGAAAAAGCAGAAGCTTGCTTAAGAGCAAACTGTGAAAAAGATGCCAATGGAGATCCGATTAGAGATCGTTGTAATGTTTCTGGGTATAAAACATGTTATGCAAAAGCAAATGCAAAAGATGAAAGTACAACGACAGCTAGTTGTGGAACAGATATAGAAATTGATGCAAAAATACCACAATTTGTATCAAACATTTACAACTTATTAAAAATGATCACTCCAATTGCATTAATTGTTTTTGGAATGCTAGATTTTGCTAAAGCAACAATGGCACAAGATGAAGCTGCGATTAGTAAGGCAGGGAAAAAATTTATACAAAGACTGATTGCTGGAGTAGCTGTGTTCCTCGTATTTACAATTGTTCAATTCTCTGCGGAATTGCTTTCTAATGCTGGTGCTGGTTCCATTATGGAATGTGCGAATTGCTTATTGAATAATAAATGTAGTAAAAGTTGATAAGAAAAATAAAAAGTATTTTATTAATACTTTTTTTTATGATATAATGTTGGTGTATATAGACTTTTTGAGATAAGGGGTGACTTCAATGGGAGATTGGCTTGTTAGAACCTTTTTACAACCGCTCTTTTATGGGTTAGATAAAATTATTTACTTTTTTGTTGAAAATTTATATAATTTGTTTTTTCAAATTTCTAACGTATCAATTCTATCTGATACAACGGTTGCTGATTTTGCACAGAGAATTTATGTAATTATTGGTGTATTTATGCTATTTAAAGTGGCAATCTCCTTAATTACGATGTTAGTTAGCCCAGATAAAATTGCTAGAAGTGGGTCATCATTAATTAAGAAAATTGTTGTCGCATTAGTTCTTTTAGTAATTACGCCAAATATTTTTACATTGGCTTATAGAATTCAATCTTATATTATTCAAGACAATGTATTAGGAAATTTAATTTTAGGTGCAGCATCTGATCCAGAACAGGTTAAATATGCTTACACGAATGGTGGAGAGTTAATTGCTGTACAAGTATTTAAAGGTTTTTTCCATCCAAAAGTCACAGCGGACAACAGTGTTGAAATAAAAACAGCTGCGGAATGTGATGAGGGTGATGATGATGAGGCATGTATTTATGCCCAGGCAGACTCAGTAGATGATTTAGGAGAATTGATTAGTAGTGAAAATTATTCATATAGTTTTTTGATTTCGACCATTGCTGGTGGCTTTGTTGCATGGATGCTTTTGATGTTCTGTTTTGATTTGGCAGTTCGTTCTGTAAAGCTTTCATTTTTGCAATTGATTGCACCAGTACCAATTCTTGCAAGTATCAATGATTCAGATTCTATTTTTAAAAATTGGATCAAAGAAACAACATCATGTTTTTTAAACCTTTTTATTCGTTTGATTACAATTTATTTCATTATATTTATCATTGCCGAATTGGTAAGAGAAAATGGATTTGGATATTATGTATTTGATGCTACTTTAGGAGATCCTGTTTATCAAAGTGGTGCTTCTAATTGGTTACTAAGTGCTTTTGTTATTATTGGATTGTTACTGTTTGCAAAACAGGTACCACAATTAATTTCTAAAATATTTGGAATTGAAGAACAAAAAGCATTCTCAGGAAATGGAGCATTCTTTGGAGCAGCCCTTGGTGGAGCCCTTGGTAGTGGACTTGCCAATCTTGGTGCTCATTACATAGGAAGACATCAATTTAAAAAGGAGCATGAAGGAAACTGGGATACAGAGACACAAGCAGAATATGATCGTCTTTATGGAGGCCGTCTAAGAGGATTAAGAACCACTGTCGGTGGTGCAAGTTCAGGATTTTTCAGAGCGGGTGCTAGTGGACTAAAAGGAAAAGGTATGAGAGAAAGTATGACTGCCGCTAGAATAGATTCAATCCATGCTCGTCAGAATAGGGAAATGGGTTATGGATTCAGCGCAAGGGCATGGGATAAATTTACAGACTTTACTGGAAGTGCTCAGAAGTCTGGAGCACAAAGTGAACGCGCTGGTCGAATAAAAGAATTATTAAGACAACAAGATTATGCGAAAGTAGCTATGGGTTCCTCATCTGACGCATACAATCGACAGCTTAGTTCTGTGGACGGTAGATATCAATCTGATCTAGTGAATATTTTTAATGGTTTTGGAGGTCGTACTGACGTAGACTATCAAGATTATCTTTTTGAAGTAGCAAGAAGAAATGGAGTACTGGATAAAAGTGATGAAGAAATTCAAAGTATGACGGAAAGTGCAAGAGCTGATCTTGAAAGACAAATTCGTGAAAATGCTAACATGCTAGATAAGTATATTGACCAAGACACATTTGCTGGTATGGCGGCACAATTTAATGAACGTAATAGACAAGCTCAAATTATTGAAAAATTAGATAAAGAAATCACAAAAATGGAAGAGGCAAATAACATCGGAAAGAAAAAATCATAAAGAAGAAAAGGGTGTGATACAAAATGAATGGAAATTATTTAATTCCTGCCAATTCTAAAAAGTCTAGATTATTATTTGGACTGTTTACTTGGTTTGATTTGGCAATGTTTGGATGTGGAGTAGGTTTAACGTTGATCTTTCTAATGTTTATACCGCTAGATAGCACATTAGTGACAATATTGGTATTGGCGCCAGGACTTATTACCGGATTCATGGTAATGCCTGTTCCAAATTATCATAATGTTTTAACATTCTTACAGGAACTGATTAATTTTTATAGAGAAAGAAGACAATTTGAATGGGAAGGTTGGTGTATGAGACGTGGCACAAATAAAAGATAAATATACAACACAGTTTGTACCAGTGAAAGATATTAAGAATGGTACTATTATTCTCGATAATAATGAAAAAGTAACTGGAGTAAAAATTATGCCTAGAAATATCTTTATTTTAGATTATGAAATGCAAAATGCAATGATTACTAATTTAAAGAATGTGTATAACACCATTGATTATGAATTTTGGGTGATTGCTGCAGATAGACCAGTAGATATTAGTGTTTACTTGTCACAACTACAACTTTTATACAATAGTACAAATGATCCAATTCGTCGTAAATTAATTGTAGAAGATATTAATAAGGGAAACTTTTTTGTAAATAATAACATTGTTGATACAGAATACTATTTATTGTTTAAAACAAGAGATGAAGATAAAATGCAGAAGCGTATTCGTAATTTAATTACACAATTTGCAAATGCTCAGTTAACATGCCATCAAACTACAAATGATGATTTGAGAATTATTTTGGATAACTTTTTAAATGGTGGACAAACCACTACGTTTGGGACGGTGATGACAAGTGGATATTAAAGCGCAAATAGCACCAAAAGGGTTAGAATTTAGACCATCTGATTTTATTATCAGTGATAAATATGCAACAATTTTAACAGTCATCTCTTATCCAAAATATATTAATCCTGGGTTTTTATCTGATCTAACAAGTATGTCAGGTATCAAAATGGTAATTAAGCATATCCCATTTGCATACAGCGAAGTTTCTAAGATGTTAAATAAGGAAATTGCTGATTTAAAGGAAAGATATCAACAGGAACCAGATAAGACGATTCAAGAAAGAATTCGTCAAGATTATGAATCATTAGAAGCATTTATTCAAATGATTGCGGCAACACAGGCAAAAATATTTGATTTTCAATTACATGTTATGATTACAGCAGATAGCGAAGAAGAATTAACGAATAAAAAAATGCAGTTGAAAAATTATTTAGAAGCTATGCAGATGAGAGCAATTCCGCTTCGTTTTGAACAGGAAAAAGTGTTAAAATCTATTTTGCCAATTTTTCCAGATCAGGATATTGAAGAGAGAATTGGAACACCAATCCCTTCTCCAACGATTGCTGCAATGTACCCTTTTATTTTCGATAGTATCAAAGATCCAGGACTATCTACACTATTAGGTGTTGATTTTTCTGGAGGAGTTATTTTATTCAATCAATTTTTATATCAACTTCAAAAAGAACATAATCGTAATAATGCGAATTTGATTATTCTTGGTACGTCTGGTAGTGGTAAATCTACGGCTGCTAAGATTATGTTGAGAAGTCATTTTAGAAATAATTATAAAGTGATTGCAATTGATCCAGAGGGAGAATTAGAAGAAATGGCACGTCTTTACAATGGAGATTTTATTGATCTTGGACGTGGTGGAGAGTTTGGTATGATTAACCCTCTAGAAATTATATTAGATGCAGATGAAGAAGAATTACAAGCAGGAGCAAGTCATTCTGTTCTTACAAGTACTTTACTTTCATTAAAAGCATTTTTAAGATATTATGATCCTGAAATTCCAGGAGATGTATTAAACTTATTTAGTGAAATTGTACAAGAGACTTATCGTCGTTTTGGAATTGATTTTAATTCTGATTTTACAAAATTTTCATCTAAAGATTATCCAACATTTAAAGAAGTTTATTTAACAATTCGTCAGAGATTGGAGGCTATGCCAGAAAAGACGCGTGAGCGAGATATTACAGAATATCTTGAAATGAAAATTCGACCAATTGTTCGTGAATTACGTTTCTATTTTACTGGTCATACAACGATTCAACCAAAAAGCGATTTTGTAGTTTTTAATATTCGTGAATTAATGAATACAGATACAAATATTCGTAATGCGTTATTCTTTAACATATTAAAATATGCATGGGGAATGACCTTAGACAAAAGTGTAAATACGGTTCTTTGTGTAGATGAAGCACACGTATTATTAAGTGGAAACAATGAAATGGGAGCAGAGTTTTTAGCTCAAATTCAACGACGTGCTCGTAAATACAATACTGGAACCATCATTATTACACAACAACCAAGTGATTTTAGTGACCCACGTGTTGTTGTACATGGAAAAGCAATCTTTGACAATGCTTCTTATTATTTGGTTATGGGATTAAAGAAACAAGCTGTAGAAGATTTATCGAAATTAATTGATTTAAATGATAGTGAGATGGAAAGTATTAAAAGATATAATCAAGGAGAAGCATTATTTGTATGTGGTAGTAGAAGAATGCGTATCAATGTGATTGCTTCCGAACAGGAATTAGACTCATTTGGTTCAGGAGGGGGTCTATAATTATTATTTTTTAGCAGGATCGAGGTGAGCCTTCATGAATAATTTGTTGAATTTTTTCAATAAAAAGCAGTCGAGTGACGGAGCTGCTACTGAAAATGAAAATAGTGGTGAAGAACAAAGTACAAATACTAGTAAAGGCTTTTTAAAGATCAAATTATTATTACCCATTTTTTCAGGTGGTGGCGGTTTTTTATTTCTTATGATTGCCGCCGCTTGTCTTGTTATTCTACCACTTGCAGCAATTGATAATGCAATGAATGGAATTCAAAAAACTTTGGAGGATGCCGGAGAATCTGCAGGAGCTTTTTTTGAATCATTGGGTAACTTTTTTGCAACAGGGTATTGGGGAACTGGAGAAGAAGTTTTTTATCGTGTTGTAGGAGATCGCTATGAATATTATCTATCTAAAAATATAGATGTCGATGCACCATTAGTTTTATCAGCAGTTTTTATTGGAAACTCTACAATGATGCAGACCAATAGTGAATGTACAATTGTAGAACCAGATACAAGTGAGGAACAATCGTCAGATGAAATTCCAGAGATTGAGTATGATTGTGGAGATGAACAAACAGAACAAAGTTATAATGATTTGCGAAATGAAGCAATCACACTAATGGAAGGAATGGTTGAAGGAAATAGTGTTAAGTCAGAAGAAGAATATCGGAAATGGCTTTATGATAATTTTATTGAAGATAAATTAAGGGCAATGGGAACAACGATTCCGAGTGATGAAGAATCAAAGGAAACTATGTTTAATGATTTAATTGATCAGATTTATTTTAATCGTAATATGTATGAAGCTGCTCTTAATGATTTTACAGAGGCAGATACTGGTGGTGGTACTTGTAGATTTAATATTGTAACAAGTGAAGGAACTTCTTTAGTGGCCTCTAATGTAAAAGTACGTTTATTAGAATGTGATGTTTCTTCGGGATTAATTCCACTTGAAGATGAAGAATTAGTTGATCTTGAAAAGTATATATTGGGAGTTACTTATCAAGAAAATGGAGGAGCTCCTGATGAAGCAGTGAAAGCTCAGGCAATTGTTGCTCGTTCCTTTACATTAATGAGAGGAAAAATAATGGGAGAAGTTGGTAAAGGAGAAGAAGAAAATGGTTCTTATGTGATTCCTCTTAGAGCTTGTACAAATGATCAAGCATATTGTAATCCTGACGAAGGATGTTGGTCTGATGTTGCGGGAGGAGAATCTGGAACCACAATTCATTCTGGATATGATGCTTCTAAAACGTGGTCAAGACCTGCGCTTGAAGAAAATAACCGAATTCGAGCTTTAGTTGCAGAAACTGCTGGACAAGTAGCACTTGATAAAGATGGCAATGTATTATATACGGACTATAATCAAAAGACGCAAGATCAATTTCAAAAGTTAGCGAATGAAGGGAAAAGTGCAGCAGAGATTATAAGAAAGGTTTTTCCTGATGCTGTAGAAATTTCTGCCAACTGTAATAGTGGTAATGGTTCTATTCATGGAGATCCAGACTTTACAAATGTAGCTGCTTGGAAATCCCCACTCAATCCATATGCTGCTCATAAATTATTTGGACAATGTACCTGGTTTGCATGGGGAAGATTTTATGAAATTTATGGCTATTCACCAGGATTTACTGGGGATGGATATATGTGTGCATCTCAGTTGGTAAATGCGCATCCAGATCAATTTGTATTAGAAAAAACACCAGTTGTAGGTGCTATTGGATCCTCTGATAGAGCTCACAACCATGTGTTTGTTGTAACAGGAGTAGATGGAAATCAAATTACAATTCAAGAAGGAAATTTAGACGGAAAAACGAATTCCTTTGATGATGCTACAACAGATTGGCAAACGAAAACTCTTACTTTGACACAGCTAAGACTTATTTATGGAGATGTATCATTTGCAAATCCAAAAGTACTTCCAAATTAAGGCGTAAAATGTAAGAAAGGGGTAGAATGATGAAAAAAGAAAAGAAAAAATTTCACTTTCAATTGAAACATTTTATTGTATTAGCAATTGCGATTCTTTACTTCATTTTATGCTTTTTTGCTTTTGGGACAGTTGACAATAAGCAAGAAGAAGCACCAACCATATATCTTGTATTTGATGCAGAACATCGCTTTTCTTATAGTGATGGAAAGCTTGATGAGGCAGTAGATTGGAATCAGATTTTTGGAACTAGAAAGTTTTATTCTTATAGCGATGGGACTTATTTAGGGCAATACAATTTAATGGCTTATAATACTATGATATATTTATTTGATGATCAAAATGACTCTGTAGATTATCCGGGAACTTTATTTGCTTATGCGGCAGATAAAAAAATTGGTGTAGTACCTACGGGATTTAAAGAGTTAGATCAAAATATAAAAATTGTATTAAGTAAATTAATTGAGGGTAATGATAGAATGACAATGCCATCTGATGATGAATTAACAATGCTTCAAGAGATTGAAGTAGATTTAGATGGCGATAGTATAGAGGAAGTAGTCTATGCCATTAATAGCATGGGAGGCGAAAATAACAACCAACAATTTTCGTTCTTGTGTTATGAAAAGAATGGAGAATTATATCGTATTATTTCAAATACAAACTCAACAAATGACTCTGATTTGATGCATTATTATACAATTGCTCAAATTATGGATTTAGATGATGATGGAACAAAAGAGTTGATTGTTAGAGATGTTCAATATGGTACGGCTGCTACCGAGAAATATAGGATATATAAAGAAGAAGACGGAAATTATCGAATGATTACATCAGAAACATAAAATGAAACAATTATATGTTTCATTTTTTCATTTTTATGTTATGATATTAGTAGTATTATGATGATAATTAAGAACCGGAGGTTTTTATGAAATTAAAATTTAGAGCAGAAAAAAAAGATATTAAAATTTTTATTATATTTTGTATTGTATTATTATATCTTGTTGCAATTGCACTTTGTAATATTGTTTCATTTTTAGGGGAGAATGAACTAAGTGGGTTTAATCCACTTCCAGCATTTTCTAAGGAGTATTTTGCACCTACAATGGTATTTTATACATTAGCACTTATTTTTACAATTACAAGTGTAAAAGACCACTTTTTCGAGCGTGAATCTGGTATTGGAATCAAAGTAGGTAAAAAAGAAAAAGGTGGTTATGCGAGATGGGCTACTGAAGATGAAATGAAAAAGGAGTTAAAGAAAGTCAATCCTCGTGATGATGAGATACCTTATGGTGGTATTCCAATTATTAACAATAAAAAAGGAATGTGGATCGATAACTCTGAATACCATAATTTAATTATTGGTTCTACTGGTGCTGGTAAAACACAAGTTGTTGTTAATCCACTAGTAAAGATTTTAGCAAAAGCCGGAGAGAGTATGATTATTACAGACCCTAAGGGAGAAATTTACGAAGAGAATGCAAATATGCTTCGTGAAAAAGGGTATAATGTTGTACTTTTAAATTTCCGTAATCCACAAGAGGGAAGTGGATGGAATCCACTAACATTACCTTATGAATATTATCGTAATGGAAATCAAGATAAAGCCATTGAATTAGTAGATGATTTAGCAGTTAATATTTTGTATGATGAAAATGCTCAAAATCAGGATCCTTTCTGGGAAAAGACTTCCGCTGATTATTTCGCGGGACTTACATTAGCTCTTTTTGAAGATGCAAAACCAGAAGAAATTAACTTAAATAGTATTAGTTTAATGTCTACCCTAGGAGAAGAAAAGATAAAAGGTATGCCAGGTGGTAAGACATATATTACAGAATATTTCAATAGTAAAGATCCAAGAAGTACTGCATACGTAGATGCTTCTAGTACACTGATGGCACCATCTGATACAAAAGCGAGTATTTTATCTGTATTTAAACAAAAGATCAAGTTATTCGCATCACGTGAGAATATGTCTGAAATGCTTTCACATAGTGATTTTGATATGAAAGATATTGGAAGAAAGAAAACAGCTGTATTTATTGTTATTCAAGATGAAAAGAAAACATATCATTCACTTGTTACTATTTTTATTAAGCAGTGTTATGAAACTTTGATTGATGTAGCACAAGAATCTCCAAATGGAAAGCTTGCTTATCGTACAAATTTTATTTTGGATGAGTTTGCAAACATGCCTCCATTAAAAGATGTAACAACTATGGTTACAGCAGCTCGTAGTAGAAGTATGAGATTTAACTTCATCATTCAAAACTTTGCACAGTTAACACAAGTATATGGAAAAGATAATGGAGAAACGATTAAGGGTAACTGTGGTAATATTATTTATTTGATTAGTAGTGAATTAAATGCATTGGAAGAAATCAGTAAAATGTGTGGTGAGAAAAAATCAAAAGAAAAGGATAAAACAGCATCAACACCACTTGTTACTGTTAGTGATTTACAGCGTTTAGAAAAATGGCATGCGATTATTTTAAGAATTCGTATGATGCCTTTTAAAACAAGATTAAAACCAAACTTTGAAATGTTAAATGAAAATGCATGGGGAAAAGTATATGAAAAAGCAACTTATCCACATCGTGAAAAGAAAGAAGTTCAAATGTTTGATTTAAAAGGTAAAGTAGAAGAAATTAGAAAAGAAAAGATGGAACAAATGGGAGTTAATGCAAATCCATTTGGAGGAGGTCCATTCGGTGGCGCTAGTCCGTTTGGAGGGTCTAGTCCATTTGGTGGTGGAAATCCATTTGCGGGTCCAAATATATTTGGTGGAACTAATCCAATGAATGATACTCCTAATAAACCAATGCCTAGTACTTCTACTTCAACACCTTCAAAAGCTACCACACCAGTTGCTCCAAATAAACCGGCCGGAATGGATTTACAAGATGTGATACGTCGTATTGATGAGAAAATTGCGGCTTTAGAGGAAGAGGAAAAACAAGAACGTTTAGCAATTGAAAAGAAAAAGAAAGAAGAACAAGAACGCCAGAGCAAAGAACAAGAAAAACTGAAACGTTTGGAAGAAGAGCAACGCAAGAAAGAAGAGGAAGAAGAAAAGAAACGTCAAGAATTAAAGAAACAGCAAGAAATAGAACTAGAAAAGATTCGAAAAGAAAACGAAGAACGAAAGAAAAAAGAAGAGACTGAAAAAAGAAAACGTGAGGAAGCACAGCGTAAAAAAGAAGAAGAAGAAAAAAGACAACAGGAACGTATAAAACAAGAACAAGAAAGAATGCGTCGTGAACAAGAGGAAAAATTGGCAATTCAAAAAAGAGAACAAGAAGAACAAGAACGTATTAAAAAAGAACAAGCTGAAAGAATACGTCGTGAACAAGAAGCGCTTAGAAAAAAAGAAGAGCAGAGTAAGTTGCCAACAACTCCTATTATAGAGGATCATGTCCCTGAATCTTCTCCAGTTGTTCCTACTACTTCACAATCTTCTGTATCATCAAATTATGAAACACAACATTCATTTGAACAAGCTACAAAAGAAGTAGAACATGAAATTACAGAAGACGAATTCTTCGATGATTTCTTTAGTGATGATGACGATGATGAATAGTAACAAATAAAATCATTTCACATATAATATATTAAGGTGATATGATGATTTCAAGTATTTCTATCAGTGAATTAAAGAATCATTTAGGGCAAATACCCTTGATTGATGTAAGAAGTATAGAAAGTTATAATAGTAATCATATTCCTACAGCAATTAATATTCCTTTTGAACAACTAATTGTATATCCCGATAAATATTTAGATAAGGGAAAGACATATTACATATATTGTAGTCGTGGTATGAAGAGTTTAAAAGCAATTCAAATATTATCACGACAGGGATATCATTTTATACATATTAATGGTGGATATGAAGAATGGATATTAAAAAATTAGATGGTGTGAAAACTGTCTAATTTTTGTTTTGTAAAAAGAACTATTTTCTAAAAAACAAAAATGTATTATAATAAATATATAGTGAAAATAGAGGTGGTAACATGATCGACTATATCATAATTGGTTTATTAATTATTGTAATTATTTTAGTAATTGTTTCTATTGTAAAAAATATTAATGAAGCGAATATTACAGAACGTTTAGGAAGATTAGAAACAGAAGTGATTAAAGAATTAAATACGTTTCAAACCTCTTTATCTAAAAATTTAAGTGATGATTTTGATAAGCAGTCTGAAAAAATTGAGTATCGATTAAGATTGATTGATAATAAAGTGAATGAAAGATTAGATGAAAATTTTGAAAAAACAAATAAAACATTTACTTCAGTATTAGAACGTTTATCTAAGATTGATGAAGCACAGAAAAAAATTGATACTTTATCAACAGATATTGTTTCATTACAGAGTATATTAACAGATAAGAAGAGTCGTGGAATATTTGGTGAGGTCAATTTAAGACATATTATGTCTAGTGTATTTGGGGAAAATAATCACAAAGTATATCAACTTCAATATACTTTTGAAAATGGAACAATTGCCGATTGTGTATTATTTGCTCCAGAACCACTCGGAACGATTGCAATTGATTCTAAATTTCCATTAGAACACTATCGTATGATGGTTGATAAAAACAATAGTGTTGCCGTACGTAATGAGAGTGAGAAACAGTTTCGTATGGATATGAAAAAACATATTGATGCGATTAGTAGTAAATATATTATTCCAGGTGTTACAAGTGATCAAGCAATTTTATTTTTACCTGCAGAAGCAATTTTTGCTGAATTAAATGCTTATCATGAAGAAATTATTGAGTATGCCTATAAGAAAAGAGTTTGGATTACTTCTCCAACTACATTAATTAGTACGTTAACAACAATACAAGTAATTATGCAGAATATTGAAAGAGATAAATATGCGACGATTATTCATAGAGAACTAAAATTATTATCTGAAGAATTTAAACGTTATAAAGATCGTTGGGATAAATTATCTCGTTCTATTGATACTGTTAGTAAAGATATTAAAGATATTCATACAACGACAAATAAGATTACGAAGCGTTTTGAATCAATTAATCGAGTAGAGATGGATGAGATTCCTACAGAGAAAATAGGTGAAGAAAATGGATGAGAAAAATAATAATACACCAGAATTACGTGAACAAGAACGTCGAAGAGCAATCAATGAATTAAGAGCATATCGAGAAGAACTACTAAAACAAATACAGCAATCTCAGATTGAAGAAAATGGTACAAATGGAAAGAATAATACAAAAAAATTAGGAGCACATCCAGGAACAGGCAATTTTTATTCAAGTCATCCTACAAAAGAAGATGATGATTCATGGATTATGAATGGAGGATTTATAAATCAATTCTTAATGATAATTATTGCTTTTTGTTTTGCATTTACTTTATATGTAGTTGCTTCATTTATTCTTATATGATGGAAATATTCCATCTTTTTTTTGCAGGAAAAAGATAAAAAGAAGTGTATATAACTAGTATGGGATGGTTAAAAGAATTAGAGACAAAATTTAAAATAACAATTGATCAGGAGCAATACCAAGCAATTGTTGATCATCATCAATGTTTACAAATCATTGCTGGTGCTGGTAGTGGTAAAACTTTTACGATTTGTTGTAAAGTTTATTATTTAGTTTATGTGAAACATGTTCCTTCAGAAAAGATATTAATGTTATCTTATACGAATTATGCATGTTCGGAAATAAAAAAATATTTTAAGCAAATGAATCTTACAATTCAAGTGATTACTTTTCATAAGTTCGCGTTAAATGTTTTGAAACACAATCGTCAATCTTTTGTGATAGAAACAGATATAGAACAGGTAAATAAGCGCTTTTTAGAGCATTTAAGAACGGATGATAGAAATTACTATGAAGCATTATTATTGTCGTATATGACGACTTCTAATATCAAAAAACGACTATTGAAGTACTGGTATCGTTTGTTGTGGAAATTAAAGCCAGATTTAGTTCCAAGTTGGTTAGAAGAAGAAATAATAAAAGAATTACAAGAACAGAATAATACATTACTTTTACAAAAATTGGAAAGTTATAAAGAGAGAAATCATATTATTTTTCTTTCCGATATGGTGAAAAGAGCACTTGATTTATTAAAAGAGAAAAATTGTATTTATTTAGATTACGAATATATTATGATCGACGAATTTCAAGATATTTCAAAAGAACGTTTTGATTTTATTTTTCAATACTATCAATTGACAAAATGCCATGTAGTTGCTGTTGGAGATGATTACCAAAGTATTTATCGATTTGCTGATTCTGATGTCGATTACTTCATTCATTTCTTAGATTATTTTTCACCTGGAATTCAGATTTTTTTAAATCATACATATCGAAATAGTCAAGAATTGTTAGTTTATGCTGAAAAGGTAATCTCACGGAATAACAATCAAATTAGAAAGAAATTGTATTCTGAAAAACATTTAAAATTTCCAATAAAACAATATTATTACACAGATGAAAAAAGTTATGTAAAGCAAATAAAACATATATTAGAACAGTTGTTCCAAACCACAAAACCGAAAAAAATTTTAATTTTATCTCGTTATCAATTTGATTTAGAAATCATGAAAGAAAAAACAATTTATCATATGTTAAAAAAATGTCCACCATGGATTCAGGTTGACATGTTAACAATTCATAAA
>ERZ1643251.2714-NODE-2714-length-17567-cov-89.211055_pt1 | contig 17567 bp, 22 predicted proteins | sample MGYA00579261_ERZ1643251 | MGnify/ENA primary metagenome ERZ1643251 (study PRJEB29033, sample SAMEA4952267) | chicken gut metagenome | biome: Broiler Chicken; feature: Gastrointestinal Tract; material: Caecum | place: Ireland | collected 2018 | study: Broiler...
GTCTAGTCGGGGAGGCATCGTTTAAAAAAACGAAGCTGTGTCAGACACCCCGCGCCTTCTTTCACTTCTTTCACCTTCTTTCTATTTCTTTCTATTCTTTACGGTCATACATATTGTGCTACCTTCGCGTCACATCTTGTGACGAATAGGTGTGTAATACGTGACGAATAGGTGTGAACTCTGTGCAACTATCGCGTCACATCTCGTGACCCAATCACGGCGCGATCTCCGAACTGCCGGACGTTTGGTTACACATATTGCACACCTAACAAGTTCTCATATAATGAGATAGCGTCTCTCAAATATAAGAACTAGCACATTGACAATCTTGCGCGACACACTATAACGCACATTCTTCACTCCGAACTATCATGTAGCCATCTTTCATAATCTTCACCTATGCGCTTCCAACTGATTAGGACGCTGTTGTATTTGCTTCCTTCCAAGAACTCGTTAGCCTTGAGAAAGTTCAGTGCGCAGAACTCGGGCAATCTAATGCGAAAGTTCTGTACTACGCGCCCTTTGCCTCGGTCTAGTCTTTCGATCAGCCCGCACTTCATTAGCTCTTGAATCGGGCGCGGGGTCTGCCGGTGGTCGAATCGTTTAAAAAAACGAGCATCGCGGCGGCGTAGCACGGCAGCGGTGAGATGTCAATCGGCCGAGTGGTCTCCGTGAACGCAATCGTCTCACCATCTGACACGCTCCACGTTGGCAGTGGTGTCGGCCGAGCGTAGGCCGAGGCGCACGAGCTCGGCGTGGCGCGCGGCGAGCTTGGAGTTCACGCCCGCTTGTGTCAGGTGCAGACTGTACCACTGGCGCGCCACCTTGAGCGCGTCGGCATCCAAGCCCGCACGGTCGAAGATGTATGCGGCGCCGGGGTCCACGATGGTCACGCTGTAGTCGAGCGCTATCCATTCGTCGAGCAGGCGCGGATGCGTACGGCTCATGGGCAATGTACGCAGCAGCCACACGTCCACTGGCGCACGGCTCTTCGCCAGCCTCCTGTAGGCCGCGTCCCACGCGCTGCCGGCCGCAGCCCGCAACGCCGGTGCCGGCGTCGGGTAGAGGCCTTCCGGGCATAGCGCCTCCATGATCTGCATGTGACTCACCACGATGCTGTCACGCTGCAAGTATGGTTCGGCCGCGCCCATGAGGTCGGCGCCTGGAGGGCCGAGCACGACATGCATGTTCGGCCCATAGCCGCTTAGCACACGGTCCTGCCGTGCGGCGTTGCAGTGCTTGCACGCGCGTCGAATGTTGTCCACGCTGTCGCGGCCGCGATGGCTCCACGGCACGATGTGGTCATCTTCCTCGCCCTTGCCGGTACAGCCCGGCAGGTGCAGCCAGCAATCATTGCCCCACCGGCCGATGACCTCGCGTCGGATCGCGGCCGGCACTGTCTGTCGTCTCGCCATTACTGACGTCCCTCCTGCCATTACTGACGTCCCTCCTTGAGATACGCGAGTATGTCAATGCCGAAATACCCGTAGCGCAATGCCGTGCCGTAACGTCTCCACCTTGGGCCAGTGTTCTGTTTGCGCCAGCGTCGCAGCGTGCGCTCGGACGAGTTCAACAGTTCAGCCGCCTCGCTTGTCGTGTACAGGCGGCGCGGGTCGATGGGCGCCGTCATCCGATCTTCCCGTCCGCGAACAGCCTGAGATCATGCAGCAACGGCTCGACCTCGAACCGGTACTTGCCATTCACGCGCTTCGGCCGCTGCACGATCTCCTTCGCGATCAGCATCTGCAGATCATTGTCAGCCGCAGCTCGCCGCTCCTTCTCCGTGCGGCACCGAGACGGGGCGATCGCCTCCAACCGCAGCAGCGTGATCAGGTCGTCACGAGCGATCATGCTCACGAGCACATACTCACGTTCGATCGTGTCCAGATTCCACTTCACTTGCCGGCGGATGACGTTCATACGCCTCTTCGTCGAAGCCGACGAACCACGGCGCTTGCCTCCCCTAGCCGTCTTGCGTTTGTCGGTCTTCCGTGTGTCCGTCATGGTCGGTGCTGTCAATGTGAGGTTCATGAGCTGTCTCCTCTCGGTGCTCTGGGTGGATTGTGGATTTGCGGATTCAGATTGTGGATGATGTGACTTCGGTGGTGAGTGGGTTGGGAGCGGGGTGCCTTGTGCGGCCGTCGAGTAAAGGGACTTCCCCTTACCCCACGGCTAGAAGGCACTCACTCGCTTAGCTGGCTTCGTCTGGAGCCGGGGCCGTACAGCATTGTGGCGGCGGGCCGAAGCCCGCGCGGTTGGTCTCGGAAACGGTCGCGCACACCCCCATAGGGGTGCCATGGCAGCCGTCACGCCCTTACCTGCGCGCATGATGACCGCCCGATACGGTTACAGCCCGCGACCCATCCCCGCTCAGGATGATGCTTGTCAAGCGCTGGGCAAAGCGCCGCCGGATAATCTTCACTGGATAGCAAGCAGCCGACTGAGGTCTTGCGTCATCTCCGTTCAGTTATGGGAAAGCGCGCGAGGATCACTCGCGGCGCACTTCGCCTATATCGTCGAAAATCGGCACATCCTCGAAGTCGGCGTGCGGACGCACGGCGACGACTAGGCCATAGCCCTGCCACTGGGGAATCGAACCGTCGGCGAGCACCGAATAGCGTGCATCGCCGTCGTGAACCGGCTCCGTGTACGTCGAATGAACACCGCTCTTATGCTTCACGTTGCCGTTCTTGGAAACGTAGGCAAACATGAGCAGATCGCCCGGCTCAAACTGCGCTTCAGGCTCAAGAATCTCGTACTTCATCGCTTCAACTCCCTGTCAACGACGCGCAGATATTCGAAGGCCGTTGCTTGACGCGAGCAGCCAAGGGAGTCGAAGAACCGATAGCCGCGAATGAAACGGTTATCGTCCGGTGATGTTTTGTACTCGCTACAGTTGCCGTACATAAGCGTGACCTCCGTCGAACCGTCCTCACGCTCGGCGACGCGCACCACGGGAAGGCAGAGACGTGGAATCCCGTCGGATGGATGCGCGTACACAGCCAAGTCACCGGGCCGCAGATTCGACTCCTGATCAGCCTCGATAACGCCAACAGTGGTTAAGCCCTTAGTAGTATCCGCGATAGTCCTCATTTCGACGCCTCCTCGCGCCCCAGCAGCCAGTCCACGCTCACATCGAAGATGTCCGCCACTCGGCAGACGTCCCGCAATGTGAAGCGATCGCCTTTGAACTTCTGCGTGACCGCAGACGGGGAAATGCTCAGTTCACGCGCTAGATCGGCGCGTTTGAAGCGATTGATTCGCATGAGCGAGTCAATTCGCTTTGCTGTAGTCATAGAGTCTGTAGTCACGCTAAAACCATAACACAGTCTGTAGCGTAACTAAAAATCCTATGCCACCGTTCAATATGTAGTATGACTAAACATGTGCTATAGTGTTAAGCATGACTACATATACTGAAAGTGTTGAAAATATTGGCCTCACGCTCCAGCAGATCATTAGCGATAACATGCTCTTTGCCCTCGCTGCGCGCCGCCTTAATCGGGCAAAACTTGCTGAAGGTATCGGCGTGTCGGGCGGTCTAATCTCCCAGAAGCTCAGGGGTCGCACGAACTGGACTATCGAGGATATGGAAAAAGCGGGCCGATACCTAGGTATCGAACCCGCTTGGTTCCTGCGCGCCCATAATGTCATGGGCGAGCCGGTGGGGCCTGTGGGGCTTGAACCCACGACCGGCGGATTACTACCGACTATACGCGCCGTTGTGACGTCGTTATCGGACGTGCGCTTACGCCCTCGCGGACTGCGGGGGCGTTTGTGTATCTGCAGCACATAGTCTTGAGATGCCAAACAAACAGTATGCAGCGCCAATGTGGCGCACGGAAATTGACAGTTATCTCTCCTACCTGCGCGCGTCCGGCCAGCGGCCCGAGAGTGTGAAGACACGATCGCGGCAGCTCGTGCGGTTGAGTCTGGACTTCGCCGACACTGCGCCGGCCGATGTGACGCCCGCCCGTCTGCTGGAATGGTTCGAGGCGAAGGACTGGGCGCGCGAGACGCGGCGAAGCGCGCGTGACGCCGTGCATGGGTTCTTCCAGTGGGCCGTCTCTCAGGGTGTCTGTCTTGGCAATCCGGCTGACGTGCTGCCGCGTGTGCAGCGCAGCACGCCGAACCCGCATCCATGCCCGGACGACCTGATACGCGCTGCGGTCGCTCGCGCCACGCCGGAAGTGCGTCTGATGATCCGTTTGGGCGCCGAATGTGGTCTGCGTCGCAATGAGATCGCGCAAGTCGCGGCCGGCGACGTGCTCGATGGTGGTGATGGCTATTCGCTTATCGTGCACGGCAAGGGCGGACGGCAGCGTATCGTGCCGGTACCGGACGATCTCGCCCGTGAGGTCATAGCGGCAGATGGGTATTGCTTCCCTGGGCGGTTCGGCGGCTGTGTCGAAGCGTCCTATGTGGGCAAGCGTGTGGGGCGCATGTTCCCGAACGGGTGGAGTTGCCATAGTCTGCGGCATAGGTACGCGACGAAGCTGTACGCGCAGACGCGGGATATTCTGCTTGTGTCCAAGCTATTAGGTCATACGAAGGTCGAGACGACAATGGCGTATGTCGCACTACCGTCGGTCGGTCTGCAAGAGACGATGCGGGCGATCTCCGTCGTCTGATATGGAAGAACGCAGACGTCTCATATAGCGAGACGTCTGCGTTCAATTCTGTGCGCGACACACGTATAATACGCTCTCACTCTGTATCGGTGTGCTTGTCGTCGGGTTCATCCGCTGGGTGCGCCGGAAAACGATTGAGCACGCCTCCGATGTCGGGGTTGACATCGCGTAGGTTCTCAAGGACGCTCACTAGCTCGGTGAGGACGATGTACGCGCAGATCGCGCCCGTGATGGGCAGATTAAGCTCGATCTCTGGTATTTTGTCGGCGGCAAGCTCGGTGAGCTGCGCAAGCCCGATGACGCCGAGGAACGCGGCCTTGTGATAGAGGCCGTTACGTAGCGCCTTGGACTGCACGTCGTGCGCGTGCCATGCCTTGAGCACGCCCGATATGATGTCGGCGAGCATGAACGCGCAGGTGATGCCGATGATATATAGGTTCGTCATGTGGTGCCTTACTTGATCTCGATGCCGAACGCGGGCAGGTCTTTGAGTGCGACATCGCCGTAGCCGGAACGTCCCTTGGTTGCGCCCTTGGCGTCCTTGTTGCATTCGTACCATGATTTGACGGTGCAGCCCGCTTTTTTGAGGATGTAGAGGCGGGTCTTGAGCACGTCCATGCTGGGCATGCGCTGGTAGGTGCCGGCGAGCAGGTTGGCGATGTAGATGTGCTGGGAGCCGCTGACTCCGTAGACGATGTGTGTGGTGCCCATGGTTTTCTCCTTTTCGATCGTGTTGGGCGTGGAGGTGGCCGGCTTGTGGCCGGCTAGTATCTGGTTTGCCTTGTCGATGACGTAGCGCCAGTCGAGGCCGTTTGGTGCGAGGTCGGGGCATGTGGTGTGGTCGGTGCCGGGTATCTCGCGGTGCAGATAGATGTTGCCGTTGAGCCCGTCGTGCCAGAGGCGTTTCCACCCGTGGCGGCGTGCGATGTCCGCGCACAGGGCCGCCGAGGCGTCCATGCACGCGCGCGTGCAGCTGGCTTGCGGCAGTCCGCCTTCGTGCTCGATGCTGATGCCGGTGGCGTTGGCGAGCCAGTCGCCGTCGCTCCATGGCGTGTCGGTCTCGCGCACGTATTGGTGGATGGCGCCGTTGCCGCCGATGCCGTAGGTCGCGCTTGTCTTGCGTGCCTGGTCTTGGAATGTGCTGTCGGTGCCGGCGAGGAATCCGGCCATGATGTGCAGTGTGATGTGGTCCACCCTTTGGCCGCGGCGGCCGGGCTCGTAGTTCGGTGTGCCTATCCATGTGGCGTGTACCATGTGGGGCTCCTTTTCTGTGGTCTAGTTGAATGCGCAGGGCCATGTGATCATGGCTTGCACGTTGCCGCCTGCCTTGATGCCCACGTTGTTCTGTAGCGCCTCGACCCAGATGCCGCCGGCGGGGTGGATCTGGATACCGAAGGCGGTCGCTGGGTTGTTGGTGGTGGATTGGCTGGTGAACGCTGGCAGGTGTATGTAGTAGGGCGGTTTGAACTTGTCGATGAGGATATTGCCGACTTTCTCGGTGTTGAGTAGAGATGTGGCTCCCATGTCGTTCTTGCGGTTGAGCCTAAGGGAGAGATGCACGGTGCCGGCCGAAAGCCATGCCCTATACTGCGGCGCCCAGTTCGTGACCTCATGGAAATCGAGCACGTCGGCGCCCAGTGGGACGCTGCCACGTGTCCACGCGCTGCCGTTGTAGACATACATGCCGTTGTTGTAGGACGCGTCACCCGTGACGTAGCCGGTTTGCCCCACGACGCCGGGCATCTGCGAAAGCTGGTCGAAGGTGGTCGCGATGACGGGGGTGCTGCCGGCGGGCGTGGCGCGCTGGTCCACCTCGTGCAATGCGCTTTCGACGGTGGTCGCGACTGTTTGCATGTGCTGGTGCACGTCGCGCACGAGGTCGGACTCGGTGGGATAGGTGATGCCGTAGATCGGCGTCTGAGCGCTCATGGTGTCTCCTCCTGGATGCTGTTGATGGTCTGTAGTTCGCGGATGTCCAGATAGTCGGGCACCTGCTCGTATGTGGCGCGCACCGGCGCCATGTCCTCGTAGGTGGGCGGGTCGGTCACGTCCGCTCGGGCGTGGGGCCAGAGCGTGGCCTCGTGGCGGAAGCGTGGCTGGCCGTGGTGCCAGTCGTATGTGAGGGTGCCGCCGAGCAGGCTCCATGCGCCCTCGATGGCCGGCAGGCCGTCCATGCCGGGCAGCCCGTCGGCGATGGTGTGCACGAAAGCGAGCATCGTGGCCGGTTGCGCGCGGAACAGGTGCGGGTAGTCGAACGGGGCGAACTGGCGTGAATCGAACACGATGCTCTTCGGCCGTAGCCTCGTGTCGATCGTGAGCAGCAACTGGGCGATCTGCTGGCGTTGTGCGGCGGTGGGCTGCCATGGGTCATAGGGCGACACGCCCACGGGGCTCACGATCGCGTCCGTTTCCACGCTCGCGCTGCGCTGGGTCGCGTCCAGACCGGCGGGCAGTGTGTCGCGGTCGCCCTGCACGGTCTCGGTGTCGCCGAACTCGAAATGGTTGTCCTTCAAAGTCACGCTGTGGCCGTGTATGACGACCTGCGTGTAGGGTGCGGGCAGGTCGAACTCCACCGGGTCGGACGTCTGCACAACCGCGCCGTCCAATACCTCGTGTTCGGTCACGCCGTCGCCCACATGCACATGCATGAGCGGGTCGAGCGTGCGCTGTGCGAGGTCGCCGGCCATGACGTACGAGAGTTTCGTCTGTGTCGCCTCGTACGTCTCGTACCACAGCGGGGCGCGGCCGGAATACGCGAACATGCGGTGCAGCAAGTCGAGCTGTGACGGGAAATCGTCGCTGTATGGCACCAATGAGGGCGGCATGATAAGGCCCGTGGCGTCCGCCTGCGGCGCGTGCACGGCCGCCGCGCGCCGGTTCAGTTCCGCGAGCCGGTCGGTTGGCGTGCCGGTCCAATGGTAGCCATCCAACCGCCGGTCGCTGCTCGTCGGCCCCTGTGACTGGAGGCGCTTCCATAGCACGCTGACGCCGGTCGCGCTCAAGTGCAGTATCCACTCATTGCCCTTGTGATGCCGGACGGTGCCCCCGGTGGTGATGATCCCGTTGAAGATGGTGAACTGCGTGAACGACACATGTTCGGGCGGCGCGTAATGCACTTGGTTGTGCAGGTCACTCAACCGGATGTCGCCCATGTCCTTGTAGGCGCGGGTGTCGTCCCTGAGCTCGAAATACATCGGGTCGCTGGAACACGTCACACACACCCGCGCGCCGGCCAAGAGCGCGGCCTTGCCGGCCAGTGTGCCGCCCTTGTCGTAGAGGCGGAACGAGAGCACGGGCGGGTCGGGCTGGTCGAAACAGTTGTCGGTGCCCCACTGGATGCTCAGCGAGTCCAACGCGGCGATGTCGCGGCTGCGGTCGTTCAATGGGCGCCAGCCCTCCCCGTCGTTCAAATCGAGGTACATCCATGCCTGTTGTGCCATGTGTTCACCTCCGTTTCGCCGTGTAGTCGTCCAACAGGTTGTTGATCTGGCGGGCCACGCCCTCCGGGTCGCCCACCACGCCGTTGAACTCGACGTTCACAGTGATGGGGGTGGCCGTGTCTTTCGCGCCACGCTCGTATGCGGCGGTCACGTTCAACGGCATCGTCTTCAGACGGCCGTTCACACTGGTGATGGCCTTGCGCACGTCCGAATCGAACCCGCTCGTGAGGCCTTTGGCGAAGCCGGACATGATCAGTTTGCCGTTCTCTACCAGCATGATACGGTCATAGCTTGGTGGGCCCTTATGGCTCTTGATCCAGTCGCCGATGCCGCCGATAAACGACGTGACGTTGCCCCATGCCGCCTTCAGGCCGCCGAGCAGACCGTCCATGATCGCGCTGCCGGCGCCCGCGAGCCACGAGCCCGCGCCAGCGAAGATGCCAATGATGCGGCCCGGCAGGCCGGCGAACCAGTTGACGACCCCGTTCCATGCGGCCTTGACGCTGTTGCCCGCACCGCTGAAGAAGCCGGCGATGCGGCTACACGCGCTGGAGAAGAAGCCAGCGATACGGCTGCCGAGGCCGCTGAAGAACCCGCCTATCGCATTCCAGATGCCGCGCACGGCGTTGCCGGCTGACTGCCAGTCGCCGCGTATGACGGCGGTCGCGAAGTCGAAGATGCCCTTGATGACGTTGACGATCGTTGCGATCGCGCTGCACACGGTGTCCCATACGAGTTTGATCGCGTCGCCGCATATCTGCCATTGCGTCATGATCCATTCGATGACCGGCTGGAGTATCGGCTGGATCGCGGCCCATATCTCCGCGAGTTTCGCGCTGAATGCCTCCCAGAGCGCGCCGGCGAACTCGCACGCGGACTGCCATAGGGCGCCCAGCGCGTCGATGACCGGCTGCAAGGTCGCGACGAGCCCGTTCCACGCCTGCCCGAGCCAGTCCATGAACGCCGCCCATGCCTTCCGGCCGCTTTCGGTCTGTGTGAACCAGTAGGCGAGGGCGGCGACGACCACGCCGATCGCGGTGACGATGAGCATGATGGGGTTCGCGTTCATGACCGCGTTGAACGCTGCCTGCGCGAGCGTGCTCGCTTTCTGGGCTTTCTTGAACGTGTCGAGCACGTCCTTGCCGTGCTGGATCGCGGCGATCGCGGTCTTGATCTGTCCGGCGGCCTTGAACGCGCCGAACGCGGACGCGATGCCGGTCGCGGTGCTGATGATCGCACCACCGTGGCCTGCGGCCCAGTCGGCCATGCCCTTGAGCGCGTCCAGCACCTTGCCGAGGACCTTGCCGGCGCCGTTGAACGCATCGCCCAGGCGTTTGCCGACTTCCTCGCCGCCACCAATGCCGGGGATAGCGGACACGATGCCCTTGATGGCGTCCACAACGGAGTTGAACACGTCCTTGAGTTTGTTGAACACACTGATGGCGGTCTGGGCCGCGCCCGACGCCTTGAGCCCGTTGGCGAGGTCCTTGAGCCACGCGGCCGCATCCTGCACCTTGTTCGCAGCGACGCCGGCGTATTCGGTGAGCTTGTTGAACATCTCACCGGCGAGGCTTCCCGCGTCCGTGGCGTCTTTGACCTGCCCGCTGAACGGGTTGATCGCGTCCACGAGCGCGCCTATCGCGTCGGCCACGGCGCCGCCGGCGCGCCCGAGGTCTTCGAGCATGACGCGCCCGGTCTCGATCGCACCGGAATCGGTGAACGCCTGCATGAACTTGCCCAGGTTGTCGGTCGCCATTGATGCGAACGATGTGATGGCGTCGGCTGCGGTGCTCATGGCGCCGGTCACGGCGGGTTTGAACAAATTGAATGCGTCGGTCAGGCCTCCGGTCACGGCGGCTTCGAGGTTGCCGAGCGCGCCCTCGATGGTCTGCGTCGATGTGGCGGCCTGTTTGGCGACGTCGGTCATGCCCAGGTCGGCCAGTGCCTTGTTGAACTCGTCTGCGGTGATCTCGCCTTTGGCCATGGCGTCGCGGAAGTTGCCTGTGTAGGCGCCGTTCTTCTTCATGGCTTCCTGGAGTTTGCCCGAGGCGCCGGGGATCGCGTCGGCCAATTGGTTCCAGTTCTCCGTGGTGAGCTTGCCCGCACCGGCGGTCTGCGTGAGCATCATCGCCACCGATTTGAACGTGTCTTTGTTGCCGCCGGCCACGGCGTTGAGGTTGCCGGCGGCCTGCGTGAGTTCGGTGTAGTTGCCTATCCCGTTCGCGGCCAATTGGGCCATGGTGTTCTGCACGTCGTCGAGCCCGTACACGGTTTCGTCGGCGTACTTGCGTGCCGCTTTCGCGGCCTTGTCCACGGCGCTCGTGTCGAGGCCGGCGAACTTCATCGTGTTCTTGAACTTGTCCACGCTGTCGCTCATGTTCACGACGTCGCCGGCGAAGTCCGTGAGCTTGCCCCACAGTTTCTCGACGCCCTTGGCGGCGACGTTGCCCATGAACGAGCCGAAGGCGGCGGCCTTCCGGGTCGCTTTCTCGAACGCCTTGACGGCATCGTTCGAGTTGCCCGTGATGCGCACGCTCATGATCGCGGAATGCCCCATGAGGCCACCTCCTTCGTGTTCATTGTTTGTTCATTCGTTCGGCCTGCTCCTCCAGCAGGCGCAGGGCCGTGCCCCAGTCCTGTTCAAGCGCGCGGCTGCGCCATTCCCACGGGGTACCGCCAGCGTGCAGGGCGAGCAGCACGCTCAGCTCGCCCAGGGACCCGGCCGGCCACGCGCTCAAGCCAAAGGGTCCGCGTCCCCGGCTTCGTCTTCCACCGGCTCGATGTCGTCCACGGCGTCGAGCCATGTCTCGAACTGGTCGCTTGTCTTGCCTTTGGTGCGCAGGTCGGCGTAGATGGCGCGCATGGTCGCGTTGATGCTGTCACGGCTGGCCACCATGCCTTCCTTCGCCATGACCTCCTCGGCCTTGCACATCGCACGCATGGTCATCGCGGCCGTGTCCGTGTGGCCGTCCGTGTAGGTGATTGTGAAATTCTTCGCCATGGTCATATTCCTTTCACTTGGCTCATGGTCTTCTTGATGAAGTCTTTGTACAGACGCGTCCATTGCGGTTCGCTCTGGGCGACGCCAGTGTTCGCATATAGCTGGCCGGTGATATGCCGGTGCGGCCACCCGTAGTTAATGACGCCCGCGTACGGCACGCTCTTTCGTCCCGCGCGGATCACGCCGGCACGTTTCGTCGCGCCGGTGCGCAATGAACCGGCCAGCGTGCCGGTACGGCTGGGCACGAGCGAACGGACGGCCGGCAGCGCGACACGGGCGGCCTGCGCATTCACGTCGCGCAATTCGTCCATGTCCGCGCCGGCCTTGCGCATCGTCTGCACGAAACGTTTCTGCCCGACGACGTAAAGCGCCTTACTCGGCACTGGGCTGCCCGGTCGTAGACGCCGGTGACGATGATGCGGCGGCCGTGACGGTCACGGCTAGCTGCGCGCTCTTGCCGCCCGCCATGGCCGTGATCGTCGCCGTGCCCGTCTTCATGCCGCGAATCCACTCGTTGTCGCTGCGGACAATCGAACTATCCGACGACTTCCACGTGACGTCACGATCAGTCGCATTCTCCGGGGACACGGTCGAAATCAGCTGCAACGTCTGATTGACCGCGATCGTCACCCTGCCGTTACTGACGCCCTGGCCAGAAATCGTCACCGACGCAACCGGCACTTCCGTCACTGGAGCGATCTGAAGGTTCGTAATTGGCCAGCTCAGGTCCTGCGTGGGCTTCGATTTGACGTCGCCGCCGATGCCGATGGGTGTCACTGTCGCGTCAAACCGATAAGCGGTCTCGCCGTCGGATGTCGGGACGAATCGCATGGGGATCGTCTGCCCGGCGTGGTCGAGACACCACTGGTTGATGCCGCCGAGCGTGTAATCGTCCATGACGGTCGCGTCCAGGGTCCAGCTGGTCGTGGTGTTGACCTCCGAACTGCCGTCAAGGAAGTTCACCGCGTCATCGCTGGAGTTGGACGGGTTGAGCATGACCTTGGTCACGTCCGCGCTCAGGTCGCGCGCGGCGGTCGGGTCGGTGCTCTTCAATACGCCCGGTCCGAGCGTGCGAATCTTCGTTGTCATGGTTTTCTCCTTAATCAATGTCGAGGGGGTTTAAGGTCACTTCGTACGCGGCGAGCGTGCCCGCGCCGTTGGGCAGCGTGAAGCTCACTGGTCGTGCCGAGGCGATGTTCAATTCGTTGTCGGCGAGTGTTTCGATCGCGTCGGTGATCAGGTCGAGCGCGGTCGGCTGTGTGGCCGGCGTGCCGGCGATGATGTCGAGTTTCCACCCGATCTCCGGCGCGGCAGTCCAGCTCGCCGAATAATCCAGTTCGGGCGGCTCGATGAAGATCGCCACACGGCCCGGCGACGGTTTCGCGGCCGCCGGGTCGATGGTGATGATCTGCACGAGATCGCCCAAGTGGTCTTCCAGCCATGCGATCAGCGCTTCACGGGCTCGGGTGACGCGGTTGCTCATGCGATCACCTGCCGTCCGGTCAGCACGCCAGCGGCGCGCAGTTTCGGCCACACGCTGTAGAGCGGGTCGTTGCTGATGCGTACCGCGTCCAATCCGTCCGTGCCCGCGTTGAGCACGCCGAAGCGCGCGTTACGCGAATTGAACAGGTCGGCCGCGCACGATACGACGCAATCTGACCACACGTCATTTTCGACGCGCGCGTCTTGGTCTCCGATGGCTGCGGTCACGTATTGCTGCGCGCGGGTAAGCACGGCAGAGATGCGGTTGTCTTCGCCGGCCGGGATGCTCAGCTCGTCGCGCAGCAGCGTGGTCAAGGTCGCTTCACTTGGTCGTCCCATGTCACGCCGTCTTGAACTTGATGGGCAGCATCGCGTTCGGGTCGGTCGCGCCGATCGCGAGATAGCCGTAGACGCTGTAGCTTTCGGTGAGGTGGATGGCATCGCCGTCGGTGAGCTGGGTCGGGCCGCCGGACTCCCACACAGTGACGGCTGACGGGTCGAGGAACACGGCTGTGTTCGCTTCCGCTCCGGGCAGGATGTGCACGGGCACGCGCATGAGGTCGCCGACGACGCCGGTCAGGTCGAACGATCCGAGCGTGTCATTGCCCTTGCCGGAGATGTCGAGGAAGCGGCTACCTGTGTCGGTCAGGGCGAGCAGCGCCTTGGCGACATCCTTCGAGACGGCGAGGGTGCCCAGCCCGGTGTTGCGTTCGTCGGTGATCTCGGCGGCGTCGAGGATCAGCGCTGCCCAATCGTTCGGGGTCATGGCCGTGGCGGTCTTGGCCGCGTCGATCTTGTTAGCGTTGCTTGTCGCGTCGCGCTGCGCCTTGATAAGCGCGTACAGTTCGGCGCGCACGGCGAGTTCGGTCGCCTTCGCGTAGCTGTTGGTCAGGGCGCGAAGCGCGGTGTTGAGCACGGCGACGGTCGAGCGTTCGATTGTCTGACGCGACAGCGTCGTGTAGCCGCCGTACGTGTTGATGTCGGCCGTCTTGGTGCCGAACGTGACCTTGCCGAAGGTGAGCGCGTCGCCTTCACTGGCCTGCTTCGCCGTTGCCGTCGTGTCGGTCGCGACGACGTTGTATTCCATCGTCATGCCCTTCGGCGGCAGCGCGGCGTGCGTCAACAGGCCCATGACCTTGCGGCGCAGCTGGATCAGCTTCAAATCGTCGGTGATCCAGGTGACGTTCTCGCCCGCGTCGGGCGTGGTGATCAGGTCGCGGGTCGAGGCCATGAACTCGCGTGCCTGCTCATCGCCGGACGCGAGGGCCTTGAGGTAGTCGCCCGGCGTGCGCCATGCCCCGCCCACGCGCGCGGCGGTGTTCGTTGGGTGTTCCAAGTGCGCGAGTGTGGTCTTGATGTCGCGCAGTTCGTCATTGAGTTCGTCACGCAGTTCCGCGACCTCGTTCGTGTTGCCTGCCATTGCGGTTCCTTCCTTATCGGTGTTGTTGGTGATGTCTCGTTGTCCGGTGATCTTCGCGTCCGTGTAGGCCGGAATTCCCGTCACGCTGACCTCGAAGAGTTCCACGGCCGTGCGGTGCACGACGGTCGTCCCGTCGTCGCGCTGTTCGACGGTGTTCGTGATCGGTTTGAAGCCGATGCTGAAGGCGTCGTACACGCCTTCGCGCACTAGGTCGGCGACCTCGCGTCCCTGGGCCGTGTCCGCGATTCGGGCCGTGATGTGCAGGCCGTCCGCCTCTCGTCTCTGGTCGGTGATGCGCCCGATCAGGGCGCCATGCTCGCGGGCGAGCTTCACGTCACGCGTGCCGAAGTCGCAATCCGGGTCGATTACCTCGCTATAGTCGTCGAACATCGCGTATTCGCGGCCGAAGGGCACGGCCACGCCCGAGAGCGTCAGCCCGTCGCCGTCCTCCGCGTCGCGCAGCTGGATGCCGTTCACGTCGATGCGGCGTGTCTGCATCAGTCGTTCGTCAGTCATTGCCCGATCTCCTTCGTCTTCAGTTCGTCGCCGCCGGGAAGCGGTTCGAGGCCTTCACGTTCGCGTACCTCGTTGATTGTGTAGATGCCCGCGTCGATGGCGGTCTTGTACGCCGCGAGCCGGTCGCTCATGTCGGTGCGGCGCGAGGAATCCCAATTGAACTCCGCCGTACGGCCGCGCGGCAGCAGCCGGTTGAACAGCTCCTCGATCTCCTTCGTGTACGCGGCGAGCGTGTAGTCAGAGAACTCAATCCACGACTGTTCGATGTTGGAGTAGGTGAGGTTCGAGCCCTCGACGCTGGCGAGCATGATGGACGCGGGAACGCCAAGCAAACGCGCGATCTGCGTCGTATCGAACTTCTGCGCGGCGAGGAACATGAGGTCTTCGGCCTTCAATGCCGGGGTCACATAGTCGAAGCCGTTGCCGAGCACTTTGACGCCATTGGGGTCCCCCGGCTTCTCCCACGCGGCCTTCGCGGCCTCGGCTTCCTGCTGGGTGATCTGCTGCGTCGAATGGAGGTAGGCCTTGATGTTGGACGAATCGTGGTAATACTTCGCCTTGCAATCCCTGGCGGACTGCGCCGCGTTGATCTCTTTGCGCGCCGCTGAGATGGGGCCCATGCCCCGCAATTGGCCCGGCACGTTGAGGAACTTCATATGCACGATCTGCTCGGCCGTGTAATTGCGGCCAAGATAGCTATAACGAAGACGGGGCGCGGCCGGGTCATTGTTCAACCGCGTGACGGTCACCAGCTCGGGCGGCAGCACCTCGCACGAGACCGGCGCGCCGTTGAACTCGACCAAGCGGACGAAGGCATTGCCGTCGAGAGCGAGCGATGCCACGAGGTCCGAAATGAAGTCGCTGCGGGAACGGTTGCGGTCAGGCTGCACGATCAGCGGTGACGTGGCCGGCGCGCGCACGCCGCCCTTGACCTCGTCCACCGGAAGCGTACTGATCGCCGTCTGGAGAATCTGCACACCGCGGAACACGGTCGAAAGCGTCAACGGGTCCGCGTCGGCAGGCTCACGCTCCGGTGGGCGCACACCGTCGGGCATGTCCGTGGCGCCGGTCAGATCACGCGTGAACAACGCCTTGACGTTCGAAAAAAACTTCATGCGCCACATCATGCGCGGGCGGCGAGGCCCACGCAAGCGTCATGCGGCCATGAGCGGCCATGAGCGGCCATGAGCGGCCATGAGCGGCCATGAGCGGCCAATCGATCAACCGATGACGATCGGCGCGTGGTGTATTGGCCTGTGCGTCACTCCCCATGCGGCGAGCATCGCGGCTTCCAATGGGGCGGTGCGCCCCATGCTGCCGCGTCTGGTGATGCGCCAAGCGTCGCCGGTCCATGTGCGCGCGCTGTTCGCGCAGGATTCGTCGAGCTCCGTGTCAGCCGCGTGCCTGATGCGCCCGGTCTCCAGTCCACTCACGAAAGCCTGACCAGTGGCGAGGTAGTCGGCGGCGCCCATGTCACACCACGTCACACGGTCGGCGAGCCGGTCGCGCAGGTCGGCGGCCGGCCCCTTCGAGTCCATGCACACCGGCGCGTTGTATGTGCCGGCGAGCCGTATGATCTCGTCGGGTGCACTGCCGGTGCCGTCAAGCACGTTGACAAGCTGCACGCGCGTGGTGTCCCCGTCCAGTATGGCGACACAGATCGCGGTCGCCACTGCGTCCACGTCCACAGCCACACCGAACGCCAACGGCAGTTCGGTGGACGGCGGGGACGGTTCGCACCACGTCGCCGCCCACAGGTCCTCGCTGATGATGCGTTCCGATATGCCCATGTCACGCCTGTTGCCGAACGCTCTAGCGAAGCCGCGTATGTTGTCCTCGAAGCTCGCGCGGAAGTCGGCGAGCTGCGGCTTGTACCACAGGTAGCCGGCGGCGGGGTGCCACTTCATGATCTCGTCGAGGTTCTCGGGGTCTGCGTCCGCCGGTATGCCGAAGTCGAACCAGCAGGTGCGTTCGGGCACGTCGCCGGCGCGCAAGGAATCCAGCAGGTCGTTGAAATACGTGCTTTCGCTCGTGCCCTCGGTCGAGGTCGTCCAGCGTTGAGCGGTCACACCGGTGTGCTTCAAGCGGGTGTTCATCGTGGGTAGAATCGCGTCGTTGATGGTGTCGCCGGCTTCCTTGGTCAGGCTGAACGCCTCATCGATCGTGATCAGATCCATTTGCTTGCCGTGGCCGGCGACCTTGGTCATCGCCATAGGCGCGATCGTCGACCCGTTCGCGAACGCGGCTGACATGTTGCCGTTGGAAAAACGGCAGCGGTTTACCTTCTGCCGAAGCCTGCTCTTGCTCAGCAAGTCCGTGAACGCCTTGAAATGGTCCTCGGCGTCCTTGCCGGTCTGTGCTGCGTACACGATGCGACGGCTAGGGCCGAGTGAGGCATTGAACGTGCTATTGACGTCCACGAGCGCGCTCTTGCCGCACTGGCGTGGTGTCGAGAGCACGACGTGATCGTAGCGGAAGCTGCCCGTGGCCTCGTCTATCTCGGTCGCCACGTCAGCTACATAGCGTTGCCATGGCAGCAAGGGGGTACCGAGCATCGCGGCGACGGCTGCCATGCGCGCGCCCAGGTTGCGGCGTGACCCGTCCGGCCGCGTACCGCCGCGCAATGGCACTAGTTCTCGATCCCGTTCCATACCGCCTCCACGTCGTCGTCGGCTTTGCGCTCCTCGGGGTATAGTTCGGCGAGCTTGTCCAGCGTCGCGAGCCACTGCGCCATGTTCCGGGAGATTTCCCTGCCTTTGGAGTTCTGCCGGTCGATGTTCTGCGCAAGGGACAGCAAAGCCTGCAACAGGCCCGCTTGTATCGGGTTGTCGTCGGCGTGGCTGGCGCGGAAATCAGCGATGATGCCGCGCGCGGTCTGCTCCATGGGCCCGATTGCCCGGCCGGTATCCTCGTCGAACACATCGAACGTGGTCTGCATGGCGTCTCCTTCTGGTCATGTGGTACAGTGATGGAGACTTTCAAGGGCAAGAGGGTCAGGCAATGCTAATCGGCCGCGTTTCGTTGGATTTCCAACGTTTCGCGGCCATTTTTTTCTGAAAACTGGGGGGAGAGAAAAC
>ERZ1643251.2717-NODE-2717-length-17542-cov-8.510894_pt1 | contig 17542 bp, 42 predicted proteins | sample MGYA00579261_ERZ1643251 | MGnify/ENA primary metagenome ERZ1643251 (study PRJEB29033, sample SAMEA4952267) | chicken gut metagenome | biome: Broiler Chicken; feature: Gastrointestinal Tract; material: Caecum | place: Ireland | collected 2018 | study: Broiler...
ATAAAATTACAGCAAATCATGAAAAAAATATCGAAAAACGCTTGACTCGAAAAGGAAAGTGTGATAATATATAGGCACAAGGAACAAACAACGACAGGCCACAGGCCGGGAGGAAAAGAAATGCTAACAGTATATGACTTGACACGGGACCAAATAAACCAGCTCAAAGAAATCTATCTTGACCAGCACTTGCAAGAAACTTGTGATAGATGCGCCAGCTATGGAGAACTGGCAAACGCCGCCGATATCGTTGATGACTGGCTTATCTATGATGCATACGCAGACACAGTATTTAGCTCGGATGATTTTTGGTAAATAAATAAAAGCCCCGGCCACTACTCGCAATAGTGACCAGAGCGGAAAGGAGATTGAAAAAATGACAGGAAAAGAAAAAATTGCCGCCGTGAGAAAGGCGGCCCCACGGCACCACATTAGCGGCGACAGTTTGCCACATGGCTATTGGTACGGGGAAAATCCCTATACAGATATGCTGATTGAAAACGCCCTATACTGTGATATGTTCCGCGAGGATGTGCCAAACATCAGGGATTATCACGGATTCGACCGAACGGCATACTATCTCAGCCATGCCAAATAAGAAACCCGCCTGACCTCTCGCAAAGGCCAGACGGGCAGAGAACCCCAGAACCTACCACAGAACCAGGGCAAGCCCATTATACCAAGGCGGGCCCTCCATGACAAGGAGGAAAACACAAAATGAAAAAGACAACCAAGAAGGAGATCCGCGAATATGTCCGGCTAGGACTTGCGCAGGACATCACCGCATACGACTTTGGCCAGGCCGAACAGCTCCGCAAGGATCACACGCTGGACGTTATCGCTGTTTCTCGTGGCGTGTATGGCATGACGGGGGCGCTCCTCCAGGACGAGAACGGAGAGCGCTACGCAATCACCGCCCGCAATAGTACACTTTTCCAGCTTGTTTGGCCCGCCCGCCGGGAGAATGGAGGAAACAAGCCATGACAAACGACGAAATGAAAAGGGCTGTTGATCTGCTGGCTGAATACGCCCGTACCGGCATGTTGTGCATCGGCAACGACGAAGCGGAGCTTTTGCGGCGATATGCCCGCACGATGGGAGAATGGAACGATGAAAGAAAAAACAACTGATCAAAAAACAACTGATCAGCTAATAGAAACACTGTATCATATCAACGACCGCCGGAAATACCGGCTTGTATGTGGGCTGGACCGTGGGCCTGATTATGCCCAAGAATGCAAAGCGGAATCCGATATACTGCACGAGTTATCTATCAGAGGCGTGCCGGATTATCTTATTGCTGATTGCTACTCGCCCATAAAGGCGGTGATTATTTGATACTACTTTTTATTCTTTTATTGCCAATCGCCGTCATTCTTTCGGCGGCAAAAAAACAAAAATAGGAGGCTACACCATGAAAAAATACTATATCGTTCGCGGGGACTTTGGAAATGTGTATTCTTTGCACTGGGCAAATAGCCAGGAAATGGAAAAGCTATTGCCTGAAGGTGCCGAACGGATCAGCCGCAAAGAGGCTGAACGCCTTGCAGCAGAAGAAAACTACCGGCGGAAATATACCCCATCTTCGGCCGGATATGCGGACAATGCCATATATCCAGCCGGAACACGTTGGGATTTTTGCCCTGAATGTGATCCCCGATACCAAAAAATCGGCTACATTTGGGAGCGCCGTAAATAATATAGGCCGGGGAGCATATCCCCGGCCTTTTCTTTTTGCCCTGCCGCTGTGCAGGGATTTTCCTTTTCCAGCAGATGCTGATGTCTCCGGGCAACTTGCCCGCTGCACTGCTTACACGCCCGTATACGCTGAGATGCGCCGCCGCCTGTTTCGTGATCCCGTCCCGCAGCCTTGCACCAATCATGCAGCTTTCCAGCCCCCGCTCCGCTTATGTTCCGCCCTTGCGTGCCGCTTGCGCAAGGGCTTTTGTTTTGCCCGTATCGCCTGCATGGCCTCTACACGGCTATATAAGCGGCTTTTTCCTTGCCCGTATCCTGATACCATAGGATAGCAAAAACGCCTACAACCCCGCCTTGCTTTCGTGCCGTGCGTTTCACTGCTTTTGCTTGTGTTCCGGCTTCATGCCCTGGAAAGCTGGAGCCTTCCAACCCGGAGCGAAAGCAGCGAACGCCAGCACAAGCGCTACACAAGCCTACAACGGCCTTTTGTGCTTTCATTGTATGCCGATACTACCAACGGCCAAAGACGTGATACATGCCATTTGTGGGGCTGTCACGGCATACCGGCACATTGAAGCACGCCGGAATCGCGGAGCCGGAAACACTGAAGCGTTCCGGGCATGCTGCCAGCACTTGCTCCCGCATTGCGTTTTTGATTGATACATTTACCTTTTCATCCAAAAATCGACGGTTCCTGCCCCTCCCCTACTCGATTTTTCATTCATTTTTTGTGAATATTTCTGCATAAAAATACACCCTGGTCATGGTGGTGTCCACAACCGGGGTGCAATAGTCGTTTGATAGTCGCTGGATAGTCGACAGATAGTCGATGACCGATAGTCGATAGTCGCTCAGTTTATAGTCGATATTACCAGAAATAGTCGATAGTCGTTGTGCAAATAGTCGATTGATAGTCGTTAGTCGGTAAGTCTTCCAGTAATGTGAGAAGCAATTTCCTGATCGCTGGGTGCTTCTCCGAGCGGGTTCCGGGGTTCCAGGATGACTTCCTGCTGATCCTTCATACCAAAGAAATTCTTAGCTCTGAAGATGTAAGTGACCTGCGGAATCTTACCTTCCGACACCAATTTTGCATCAATTCCAGCCAATAATTCCTTAGCTTTCTTAATCATGTTTGCTCTAACAGGTCCTTGTGTACCATTTTCCCAATCCCACACTGTTCTTCTCACTGTACCGAGGGCAAGTGACATATCTTCTACCGTAGGAATCTGATTTCTTTCTGCGCACAGATTAAAATACTGATTAAGTCTTTCGGCACACTCTTCATCGGTTTTCACAATAGGCAAATTGAAGAACTGGAATGACTCCATGATAATTCTGGAAATATCTTCCGGGGTAGCAGTATTATTCACCATTACCGAAGCGGATTTTGAACCGCAGGTTTTCTTCTTTGCTACCGTAGCAATCTGTTCATCATCAATCTGTTCACTCTTTCGCTTTACTGCCATTCTGCGTCCTCCTCACAAGATATATTCAAGGCCGGGTACTTGATACCAGACCGTGTAAAAGTCTTCTGTAATCGTCCCTGGTTCGCTCTGAGCGATAGTCGCACGCTTTTCACACAAGACCAGGGGTATGTGATCGATAGTCGTTGATAGTTGCTTCATAGTTGGCTGATTTTTGAAAGACCAGGTAGTGTGATAGTCGAAAGCGGTCTTTCATTTTTCAGCGTCCATTTGTGATTTTCAACGGAACTGAAAGAAAAAGTAGCAAAAAGAAAGAAACTTATATTTTTCTCTCTTTTCTTTTTCTCTTTTCTATCTCTCTTTCTTATTCTCTCTCTTTATTCTCTTTCTCTTTATTCTTTCTTTTGGTTCTTTTCTTTCTTGTTTCTCTTTCTCTTTTTCTCTCTCTTTTCTTTCTCTCTGTCTTTTCTCTTTTTCTTTTCTCTCTACATCCGTTAATATACAGCATTTTCCGGTCTTTTTCAAGTGTATAAGTAGTAACTTTTTCGTAAACTTTTTATGAACAAGGCAATGTTAAACAATAAAGTCTGTGTTTGTGTGTGCATATTTCACAATTTGTTCCGGTATTATGCGGTGATATAGTTGTTGATCCGGTAGCATAGAACAAGTTTTTCTGGTTTGTCAATATTTTTGTGATTGCCTATTGCAGTCCAATCCAGTATGTGATATCATTATATCAGTCAAGAGTGATATCATTATATCAGTTGATGCAAAAGGAGGTGAAACCATGTTGGAAAAGCAATTCATTTTCAAGATCAGCATGACAGAATATGAGTGGGTCAAGCAAAAAGCTGTTGAAAACCATGTAAGTGCAGCCGAATACATCCGGCAGCTTATTGACCAGGATATTTTGAGCAAAGGCGAAATAACACACGGATCAAAAAAACTTTCCATTCTGGAATAATTGCTTACAGCGTCCGCAGATTAACAGTCTGCGGTTTTCTTTTTGACCGGTTTTTTGTTATCAAACTAAAATAAATAAAAACGATAAAAAACAGTAAAAAATAGGTTGACAAAGACATTTATGTGTGGTAATATATAGTCACGAGGTAAACAACAAACACCTGATCTACCGGGTATACGGGAAGAAAGGAAAAGGTAAACATTATGAAAATCGCAAAGGTTTGACAATGACCCTGAATCTGTTCATGTTGTTATGGATGGAATCATGTGCAATCTTCTTGAGTCCTTAGGATATGGAGAAGGTGTTGCAATTTTCGACCATACATACAAGTATTATGCATAAGGAGGAAAACAAAATGGAAAAAACTAAAGTGGAAGAGCTTTTTTCTACCGTAGATGTAGAAGATGCTTATGACCTTATGAAATCGATCAACAACATTGTGAAAGAATATCTTGTGTTAAAGGGAAAAGCTCTGTCCGATGTTTCACAAAGTATGGAGCTTTCTGAAGGCCATCTTACTGTAACACTTACAATCAACGTGGAGGGTTAATAATATGTGCGAATACTGCGGAAGAACTAGTTACCATTCTTGCTCTTGTCCCTTGGCTCCTGAAGACCATCTGAAACGTTGCCTTATTTGCGGTACCGAATACGATGAGGAAGACTTGTTTCACGGAATTTGTGATGACTGCATCAATCACGCTCCTTTGAAAGAATATATTTCTTACGCTACGACACAAGAGCCTGAAGCGTTTGTTTCCTGGTACTGGGGTGTTGAGATCAAAAGGAACGATGAAAAAGAAAAACTGATTCAAATTCTTCTTAAAGAGCTGGGAAAAGATTTGGATTTTGGAGAACTGGCAAGGGATTTCTGTTTGGACATTCCCAGTTATGATAACTTTGCCAGATGGATGGAGGAAAAACACCAATGAAAAAGTTCTTTTTAGAGCAACTTTCTGGTTTAGCAGGCTTAATCGGAATTGTTGCTATGGCTTGCGAGGCCAGCAGCTACGGAGGGCAAATAAAAAACGGAGTGATTGGATTACTCTTGCTTGCGCTTAGCTGGTTGTTCTGGAAACTTTCTGAATTGTATGAAGCCAAACACAGACGTGCTAGAAAGCATTTTCGTAAGGCAAGGTAGTTTGACTTTCAGGTATGTAAAACACGTCTAAACAGCGTGTGTTGCGTATAAACACTGTTGAAAGGAGAATCAATATTGAGCGATCAAGAAATGAAAGACTTTGTTTTGGATGTACTTCAATTCAGAGCCAGAAACAGGATGACACAATCTGACCTGGCTAGACTTTCCGGCCTTTCTATTGGAAGCATTGTGAGACTGGAAAGATTAGACAAAGTTCGTGGCACAACTATTGCCAAAGTTGAGTTGGCTATGAAATGGCACGAAAAAAATGGGGGGGACAATATTGCGTAAACTTGAATCTGGAGTATCTTATTACACAAAAGCCGGATTGAGCAAGCCTATCTGCTTCCCGGAAGACAAAGTGTGTTGCTGGTATTGCCCAATGTTTTCAAAGGGAGTAGAAGAATGTAGGCTTACAAACGAAACGGTTTACAAGCCAAAGTCGTTTGTTGGTGCGCAATGCCCGTTGAGATTGGAGGAAGACGAGTGTTCAGAGACTTAAGAGCAGAAGAAATTGAGTGCAGAGTTGCACAAGCTAAGCCCAATGGTGTTTCTTTGCTGCTGTACAAGGACGCAAGATGCGATCAATCCATTCTGGATGAAACTGTTGGGCCTATGAACTGGCAACGTCATCATAGCAGAGATAACGCAAATTGCATTGTGTCTATCTGGGACGAACAGAAGAAACAGTGGATTGAAAAAGAAGATACTGGAACTGAAAGCAACACAGAAGCCCAGAAAGGCTTAGCTAGTGACAGTTTCAAACGTGCTTGCTTCAACTGGGGAATCGGCAGAGAACTTTATACTGCTCCTTTTATCTGGATTAAAGCTGAAGACTGCCCTGGTCTTAAAGTGGAAGGGCAAAAAGCCAAATGCTTTGATACGTTTGAAGTTGAAAAAATCGTAATTGAAGGTAAAAAAATTGTAGCCATTTCCATCAAGAACAGCAAAACCAAAAAGCGCTGTTTTATATGGCAAGACGAAACTTGGAAAGCAAGAAATCAGAAATAATTGGAGGTAATTGATATGCTTAACAAAGTCATTATGCAGGGAAGAGTTGTCACCGATCTGGAAGTAAAATACACCCAGGCCAATGTAGCTGTTTGCAGCTTTACAATCGCTTGTGAGCGCAACTTTACGCCTAAAGGGCAGGAAAAGCAGTCTGATTTCATCAACTGTGTGGCATGGAGACAGACCGCAGAGTTTATCAGCAAGTATTTTTCAAAAGGCCGGATGATCTATATTTCCGGTTCTTTGCAGAGCCGGAAATACCAGGACAAGCAGGGAAATAACCGCACTGTGTTTGAAGTAATGGTGGAGGAGGCTTTCTTCGGTGATTCCGCAAAGTCTGTGGAAAGCAACCATAAATCCGAAAAACCGGATGCTGCAAAAGAACTGGTAAAAAAAGATATGCAACAGGGTGTTGAAGTTCAATATGAAGATGCTGGAATTGACGACGATTCGGTGCTGCCGTTTTGATTGAAAAGGAGGACTAACTATGGAAAAATTTGCTGTTTTGTGCAAGAATAAGACTGATTTAGACGAAGCTATCAAGAAATTTAAGAGAATGGGAGCCAAATGGCTCGGAATATTCGATATCATTGATTGTGATTGGTTTCATGGGTGCTTTCCTGTTTGGATGCTATTTGAAAATGGGGAAATTTGTTGGAATGAAGAAAAGCCTAAAGGTTTTAATTCTATCCGATTGAAGGAATTCCTAGAATCAGAAAATCAATCAATCACAATCTATCAAAAAGTCCGTGAAGTAATTGCCAAAAACAACATCACTGGCAAGACCGCAACCGCAAAGTGCCATCCAGAAGATGAATTCGACTTTTCTGTTGGAGCAAAGTTGGCACTTGATAGACTGATTGAATCTGAGAAGTTTGTGCCGCATCTCGAAAGTCGGATTGGCAATTATGGAGCAATTGGAGAACCAACGAATTTGCTTGACAGTTTCGGAACCCCTTTGTTTATTGGTGATGTAGTAGAGTTAATCAGCAAAACAACCGGACACTTAGGTGAAGAATTTGTTGTAAAAAGTGAAATTTCCTGGGGCGAAAAAAATATCAAGAGCTTTGTTATGGGTATTGAAAAAAACTGTAAAGGAGGGAATGATTATGATGGAAGATTCCTTGTAGTGAAAGTTAAAGATTATTCAAAAGTAGAACACCTTGAACAGCATAGTTTTATTACTGCAATCTTAAAATAAACAAATATCCCCCGTGGAAAAATCTGCGGGGGATTTAATCAAAACCTGTTCACAGCCAATACAGGCCGTGCAGGACAAGACTTTTTGAAAGGTGGCTAACTTAATGACTAGCCCTTGCAAAGACTGCCTAGAACGCTGCCAGGCGTGTCATACTGAATGTAACAAGTGGAAACTGTTCAGCATATTTCATGTAGCAAGAAAAAAGAAAATCGATGATTTCAGGAACATTCACAGGCCGGTGATTACAGCTGGAAAAGAATCCAGAGTGTTAGCACATTTGAGAAAAAAGAATCAGAAAAAACTCACATAAAATATTTAAGGAATCCCAGGCAAAAAGCGTGGGATTTTTTTATTTTTGGTATTGACAACGGCTGTGCGATAGTGTATAATCATAAACGAAAGGAAGGTGAAACAAATGCTGGTGAACAAGAAGAAAATCGCTGAGATCACAGACCTTTCTGTGTCTATGATTGATAAGCTGATTACTCAGGGACTTCCGCACATCAAGATTGGCAAGTCTATTCGATTTGAGCCGGATGTAGTGATTCAGTGGCTTAAAGAAAGAAGCAAGTAATTTGTTTGTCTGCGTTATTGTGAGGTTTATGTATGGCTATTTTGAGAAACCCGAACAGGGAAAACTTTACGATTATAGCAAACTACGCCTTGAAAGACAAAAACTTGTCATTGAAGTCCAGGGGTTTGCTGATAACCATGCTTTCTTTGCCAGACAACTGGCAGTTTTCAGAAAAGGGGCTTGAAAAAATTCTTCCGAAAGACGGTCAGGCTTCAATTAGAAGCGGATTGAAAGAGCTTGAAGAGCTCGGTTATCTTGTGAGAGAAAGAACAAGGGATGACCTCGGAAGAATGTCTTGCGTGGAGTGGACAATTTTAGATTATCCACGTTTGGAAAATCCAAGTGTGGATAATCCAAATTTGGAAAACCGAACACAATTAAATACTTATGAATCAAGTACTAAAGGAGAAAGTATTAAAGAAGATATTATTGCCGATGATGTGAAATCGTCGAAACCCGAACCACAAAAACCGGTGAAGCACAAGCACGGTCAGTACAAAAATGTGCTTTTGTCTGATGTGGAACTGGAAAAGTTGAAGCAGGAATTCCCGGACACATGGGAAGAAAAGATCGAGCGTCTTTCGGAATACATTGAATCCAAGGGCGTAAGTTACAAAAGCCATCTTGCTACTATTCGGATGTGGGCTAGAAAGGCCGGAGAGCAAGCGCAGCAAAGACCGGATCAGAAGCCTAAGTTTACACCGGAACATATTCAGCAAGCGAAGGAAATGGGGATCACCCCTGAAGAATTGCTTGAACTGAAGAAACGATTGAGGGAGTGATAATGTGCCATACATTTACGGTCACAATGACATTTATGAGCTTGCAAGAGTTCTGAATGTTGAAACCCATGAAAAAGGGGATGAACTCTGGTTCAAGTATTGTCCTTATTGCCATGGCGGAGGAGATGACAAAGATACATTTTCCATCAATCTTGAAAGCGGAGTGTTTCATTGTTTCCGGTCTGGTTGCATGAAATCCGGTCATTTTGTAGAAATGGCGAGAGATTTTGGGTTCCATCTGGAAAACGATAATGTTCCTAAGCGATACAAGCGGCTTCCGCAAAAGCAAATTGTGGTGCGTGATCCTGCTGTGGAGTTCATGAAAAGCCGTGGAATCAGCGAGGAAACAACCAGGAAGTACCAGATAACTACAAGAAATGATCGTGATGACATTATTGTGTTCCCTTTCTATGATGAAAACAATGTTCTGGTTTTTGTGAAGTACAGAAACGCTAACCATGTCAAAGGCCAAGGGCCTAAAGAGTGGTGTGAAAAAGATGCCATGCCGATTCTCTTTGGTATGAACCATTGTGAAGGATTTGAACGGCTTATAATCACGGAAGGTGCGATGGATTCACTTTCCATTTCAGACTGCGGTATAGACAACGCTGTAAGTGTTCCAAACGGCTGCAATGGATTTACATTCCTGGACAATGTTTGGGATTGGATTATACAGTTCAAAGAGGTAGTTGTTTTCGGTGACTGTGAAAAGGGTAAAATCACACTTCTTGACACACTTGCAAAACGTCTTCCGGTAAAGGTAAAAGGCGTTAGACCAGAGGATTATCTGGGAGAAAAGGACGCTAATGATATTTACCGGAAATATGGAAAACAAGCGATTCTGACAGCAATTGAAAATGCTGAGGTTCCTCCGGTAAAGCACGTTAAAGAATTGGCAGATGTTCAGTCTGTTGATCTGTTCAATCTTCCTAAAATCCGAACAGGATTGAAAGAACTGGACAGCGTGATTGGCGGATTGTACTTTGGTCAGGTAGTTTTGCTTACGGGAAAAAGAGGCGAGGGCAAACTTCTTGCTGATGATACTCCGGTATTTACCAGAAAAGGATGGAAAAATCATGGAGATTTGCAGGTTGGAGATGAAGTTGTCGGAAGGTACGGTGAATGGGTAAAAGTCACTCACGTTTTTCCGAAACATTATGCCAACATGAAAATCAAATTCAGCAACGGAGATGAAATATGCTGCCATGAAAATCACGAGTGGGTAGTTTGTGTAAATTCCGATTATGGAGAATATGAAACAATAATTGAATCGAAAGAAATGCTTCAAAGATTTTTGGATGGAAAGAAAACCAAAATCATTGAGCGTGCGGTTTATGTTGTATCTGTTTCCAGTTGTGAGCACAAGCCTGGAAACTGCATCGAAGTAGAAGGTGGAATTTATTGTGCCGGAAAAACAATGATTCCAACGCACAATAGCACCCTTCTTTCTCAGCTGTTAGTTGAAGCCATGGATCAGAATTATTCCATTTTCGCCTATTCTGGGGAACTTGCAGACTACCATTTCAAACGATGGATGGACTTTCAGGCAGCAGGGCCGGAGTTTATTACCACCCAAAAGTCTATATACGGGGAAGAATATTACCAGATTCCCAATGACATAGTTGAAAGGATCAACGCCTGGTACAGAGGAAGGGCTTACATTTACGACAACAATTCAGTTGATGACAATGAAATGGAAAGCCTGATTAGCACTATAGAGCACACAATTCAGCGGTATGATGTTAAGGTAATTGCAGTAGATAACCTTATGACGGCTATGGATTTTACTGGTGATGACATTTACAAAGCACAGTCCGCTTTTGTAAAGGCTTTGAAAAACATAGCACTGAAGTACAATGTGGTTGTAATTCTTGTGGCACACCCAAGGAAAACGCAAATGGATGGAAAGCCTGGTGCAGAATTGGGAAACGATGATGTGTCTGGTTCTTCCGACATTACAAACCGTGTTGATCTGGTTATGGCTTATTCCAGGAATTACGGTAAAACTAACCCGGATGACACTATGCAAGCTGATAGCCGGTTGTCTGTAACTAAAAACAGATTAACTGGAAAACTTACTCAAAAGGGAAAGGGCATTGATCTTTTCTACAGCCAGAAATCTAAACGAATTTCCAGTGTATTGTCGAAAGACAAGAGCTATGGCTGGCAGCATCAAAAAGTGCTGAAACCAAATCTTGACTGGCTGGATGAGGGGGAATAACCGAGTGGATTTTAAAGAAATTGATTTGCTGGCTGCAAACAAAAAAGAACTTCCAGAAAAAAGTGGATTGGAAGAATTGTACTGCTATTCTTTACTTTGCACCTTGTATAATGATTTCAATTGTGGTAAGATAGACAAGGAAACAGGGAAAAAGATAAAGAAGACAATAAAGTCTGCTTTTCTGGAAGCAAAGAACAGAATAACACGATATGACAGTGTGTACGCTGACTGGCAAAGAAATACCATTGAATCCGCAAAATATATCAGCGAAATCAAAAACGCCTTAGAACAGCGTGTAGACGCCGATACAGTAATGCGTCTTGCGTTACAGCTTTATGGCGTTTTGACAAACGATAATGTCACACCCAGAGTTTACATTGAAAAAATGGAGGAGAAACAATGAGATTTTCAATCAAGAAATGGCTTATCAAAAAGCTGGGTGGTTACACAGAAGATGAATACATAGATCGTCAGACTATAAGCGTAAAAACAATCATTTCAAAATCTCACTCTGTAACATTAGAATCCGTGTTTTATGATAATACTTACGGTGTTTTAACACAAAATGAAATATATGAAATTCTTGCATCCAAACTCATCCGAGGAATAAAGGAATACATGAGTGTAAAAAAAGAAAAAGTCCCTAACAGAGATTTGGATTTATATGTTGCACACATTACAATTCAAGTGGAGGAAAACAATGAAGGGTAAATGGCATGACATAGGCTGGAAGTTTTGGTGGAGTGGAATTATGGAATGTAAATGGTACGACGTAGGTTGGGAATTTTGTATGAACAAAAATTGTCCACATTATGCTAGTCGTTGTAATTTTACAGGAAATCAATGGACTTGTAATTTTTTTGAACAAAAGGAGAATGAAGAATGATTAGAATTTGGAACAACATCGTAGTGGATGCAGACAAAGACAATTACATTGTGGGAGAATTGCGTACTGTTAATCTGAAGACGGATGAGGGCGTTGTACAGAAGGAAAAGATCGCAACCCCTAAATACTACACTAGCTTTGAAGCAGTGCTTAAATACGCTCTGGAACTGGCTGTGCGCAAATGTGTGGCAGAAGCAGACATTGATGTGCCTGAATCGTTTGTACAGGAAGTGAGAAAGGCCAGAGAAGAAGTGAAACAGGCTCTTAAATCTCTTGGAATGGAGGACTAACCATGAGAGAAATCTTATTTAAGGCAAAACGTTTGGACAATGGCGAATGGGTGGAAGGAACGCCTCTTTTTAATCCAGATATGTCTAAGGGAAAGATTTTGAGTTTTGCCGAATACCTCGGAAACGACGAGATTTCTTTTTACCATTATGCTGTTGACTCTGACACCATCTGCCAATACGCCGGGATTAACAGCGAAAGAGGAGAAAGAATTTTTGAAGGTGACCGAATTTATTTTAAGGCTTATGGATTAGATTACATTGGAACAGTAGAATTTTATGCAGGTGCTTTTTGCGTGGTATGTGATTCTGCTTCACCTTATTTGGACGATGTAATCATCAGACATGGCGGAATTGTCATCGGTAACATTCATGATAAGGAGGACTAAGAATGATTCAGGATTTCAATTTAACCAGAGAAGGTGTTTTGGAAAAGGCCAGAATGTGTATTTCTGGAGACCGTGACCATCAGTATGGAAGCCCTGAAGATAGTTTTAAGGCTATTGCAGGGTTCTGGGAGACGTATTTGAAAACTAAGTGTGTGTCTGCTGGAGCGGATGTAAGTGTTTCTGCTGAAGATGTTGCAGCTATGATGGCACTCTTTAAGATTGCAAGGATAGCCACAGGGCAGGACAAGGACGATAACTGGATTGACGGATGTGGTTATCTTGCTTGCGGAGGTGAGTTGTGTGGAAAAAGTGTGGAAGGAAGCTAAGAAGTTTGAGGGGTACTTAAAGGAACAATGGTTGAAGTAAATGGAGGAAACGACAATGACCGGTAATGAATATCAGCAGAAAGCTATGAGAACAGCAGGGGCAGATAAAACAAAGTCGTGGATTATGACTGAGTACAAACAGCTGCTTATCAATGGAGTTATGGGATTGAATGGAGAAGCAGGAGAGTGCATAGACGTTGTGAAAAAGCACTTGTTTCAGGGACATGATCTTGACCGAGACAAATTGATTGATGAACTTTCCGATGTGATGTGGTATGTAGCAATTACAGCAGAAAGTCTGGGAGTAGGACTGGATGATGTTATGCAACACAATGTTGAAAAACTGATGAAACGATACCCAAACGGATTTGAAGCAGAAAGAAGCATTAACAGGGAGGAATAACTATGAGAGAGATTTTATTTAAGGCCAAACGCCTGGATAATGGAGAATGGGCGGAAGGGTATTATGTATTTTTTAAAAATACAATTTTGAAAGATATTTTACATGTTATTTTTGGGGGAAACCATTTTCAGCAATGGCATGAAATTGACCCAGAAACTCTTTGCCAATACACCGACCTGACAGACAAAAACGGTGTGAAGATTTTCGAGGGCGATATTTTAAGATACCATGACGATTATACACCTGAGGCAAAATGCACGATAAAGTTTTGCGGTTGCTTGTTTGCTGCGATTTGGACAAACGATTGGGAATCAGAAATTATTGATTATGATTTTTGCGAATGTTCTGAAGTCATCGGCAACATCCACGACGAGGTTCAGCCATGAAAATAAGTGTGGAAATTCCAGATGGAGAACTTTGTACTGGATGTAAATTTTTGAATCGATATTCTCACAAACTTATCGATATGATGGGAAACGAGACGGGACGAATAAGAGAAGGATTTGAATGCAAACTATACAATCAAGATTTGCAAGAACAAGAAATTCAGGAATGTTGCTTTTTGTTCTCCACAGCAAGAAAATGTCGTTTGTGCGGAATGAGTGAATCGGAAAGAATCCAGGAAGCTGCATTTTGGTTGCTTCTTTGTTTAAAAATGAAAGAAAAAAAGAAAGAGGAAGAATAAGATGCAAGAAGATTTAATCAGATCAGTTAGAATCATCCAGGATGGAGAGTATGATGCTGTTGCTGTCATTGCCTTATCCGGTAATTCTGTGAAATATATCATGAGCACAGCAGATAGTATTAGTACACATAGAATGGCATCTGCGTTAATGGAATATGCTGAAATTAAAAAGAGCATCGAGGAGAGCGGAAATGCTGTATAGAATCGAAGTTTATGTTCACCAAGATTTGAGAAAGTCGTATGAGACAGACGATTTTCAAGAAGCTGCCAGGTTTTATCATAGAAACAATGACATGGATGATCGCTGGACAAAGTTAATTGTTGGTGGAGAAACCGGAAACAAAGCATGGATGGACAGAAAAATGGAATCTGGAAGAATTCCTAAAAAATTTGTGATCTTGGATTGACAGTCATGAATATGTGTGATATATTAAATACGATATCAGAGGATTAAGGGGTAACTGCATATACATTTTTCTTGACAAGATTGAAAAACTATGCTATATTGATAGTGACCTCTTTGGCTTTCCTTTCATTGTTATCCTCCGGGAAACGCTCTTGTAGCTTATGGCTGCAAGGGCGTTTTTCCGTTTATACAAAAATGCACAAAAACATAAGAACGTTTTCTACCTATAAAACCCTTGATTTTATTGGCGAATAGTAGTAAAATGTAAGCATGAAAGGAACGGGAGGTGATTTTTTGAACGCTACATACAGTTATATTCTTGGGGATCGTCTTTACCGGTTGGTAGATGAATACCGGAAAAAGTACAATCTTACTTTTAAAGCTGTGATTGTTATGGCCGTAAAAGATTTTTTGGAAAGGGAATTTGAGAAGGAGGTTTAAACTGTGAGCAAAAAGCAACAAATCATTGATCTTTACCTGTCCGGTAAATCCAAAGACGAAATCCTGGCAGTCGTGAAAACATCCAGACGCTATGTCTCCAACGTGGTTCACGAATACGGGAGAGGGTTTGGTGCAGACAGTGTGATCTTCCCCGCTGTCAGGATGTGGATGAGAACCAACAGAATCACATACAAAGCGATTGCAGACAAGGCTGGATACAGAAGCAACGCAATTGTGAAGTCTCTGACCGGGTTTCAGCCGCCTAATAAATATGTCATTGACGCCATTCTCCAAATGTCCGGTATGACTTATGAGGAGGCGTTCAAGGAATGAAATCCAGATTGTCTATCCGTGATCCGGCAATTCAGGCCGGTATCCAGGAAGTGATTTCCAAACAGCTTGACAAGGAACGTGAGAAACTCATGAATATCGGCGTTTCTACGGCTCTATGGACGCTCACAGAGCCACCATACAACTGGGGGCAGAAACGTATCATGGACTTTGAAAAGCGCGTCCTAGAAGCCCTGGACAGGCTCACAGCCGATTACGGCGAGTTTGTGATAGACAAAATTATGGCAGATTTGGAGAGACTAAGATGACCAGCATTGAATATTTTAAGAAACAACTTGGCCGATTGCGTCGTTCCCTGTACTATGCCGAACAGAGAAACGATGAAAACGCAATCAAAGGCCTGAGAGATAAAATGCGGCACTATCGGGCTGCGTTGGAGGCGTTGAAAGATGGCAGTACGGCCGATTGACGGAAACAAACTAATTGAGTGGTTTCGCCCGTATTTACATACTGGTGAGGCAATCCCGGCAGATGTTGTAATCGAGGACATTCGCTCTATGCCCACCCTCACCCCGCCGAACGAGTGGGTGAGCGTGGACGAGATGGAGATGCTGGATGAGGAGATGAATTACAGATGGTTTTGACAGATGAAAAGCGCGCCCTACTGGGTGACCACGAGGCGGCGAAGCGGCTGACGGATGCGGGGGTGCTGGTGCCGTGTCCTGGATGCGGTGGCGACAATATCATAGATTGGTACAGACACAATGAGGTCTGGTATCAGTGTGATGATTGCGGTTGGAGAGGCCCAAGCGTTTATTCTAGAGGATTTGCGGATACAGAACAAGCCCGCCTCGCCTGGAACACCCGCGCGCCGATTCTGAGCGAAAGTGAGATGGAAAAATTAAAATGATGTGCGACGTATTGCAGTGTGAGCACAACGAAGACGGATTTTGCTGTACCGATTGTTTCATTGACGAGGGCGGCATGTGTGTAACTATGCGGTTGTTACCACCCAGCGAATGGCCGGAGGTGGAGGATGAACACTGATGTAATGTTTTCAAGCAAAACGGATTTGTGGGAAACGCCGCAAGAGTTTTTCGATCGGTTGAATGATGAATTTGGCTTTGACCTTGATGCCTGTGCACTCCCACAAAACGCCAAATGCGAGAGATACTACACACCAGAACAGGACGGGCTATCTCAACCATGGGACGGTGTGGTATGGTGTAACCCTCCGTATGGGCGAAACATAGGGAAATGGGTGCGAAAGGCACATGAAGAAAACAGGCGGAACAACAACTACATTGTGATGCTCCTGCCCGCAAGAACGGATACAAAGTGGTTCCATGACTACATACTCAGCAAAGCGGAAATCCGTTTTATCCGTGGCCGGTTAAGGTTTGGAGGCGCAAAAAATAGCGCGCCGTTTCCGTCAATGGTGGTTGTGTTTCGGCCTAAGATGGAGATGCTGGAGGGAATGGAATGACCTTATACGACATTTTGCGTGCTACAAGATACTGGCAGAGGTTCTGTTGTTACGTAACAAACGCCTATGACCAGAACATCCCTATAGGATTTGGAACACGCAGGGAACTCCTTGACGAGGAGCAGAACGATGAACTCTTTGATTACCTGATGTGCGATGTGGACAGCATCACGGTCGCAAAAGATAAATCGTTGTTAATCCGGGTGAGGGACGAACACTATAACAAACCGCTGGAAGAACAGTATGAATGCACAGGGGGATGGAAGGTATCAGACCCGAAAACCCGTCCCTTCAAGTTCAGCAACGAAATGGAGGATTGGGAATATCATGGCTAATCGTGGCGATGTAGTCAGTGTGGATAAGCTGTGGGATGTTTTCGATCGGGAGCGTGAGAAAGAGCTGGCACGTGCCGCCGAACCGGAACAATATTCCTTGAACGTCGATCCTGCTACGGGTGAGATCGTCGAGGACGAAAGCGAGGTGGCGGACAATGCCTAAAATGACGATCCGCGTTATCTTGAAGAGCGGTTCGGAATTTGCTATCAAGTGCGACACGTTCACGATCCAGAAAAACGGCTTCGGACAGGCGACCGGATACAACATTGAAGGGATCACGGAAAACAAGCCCGTTTATCTGGACTTTGAACAGGTGGCGGCGGTTGTCCGCGTATATTCCGACGAAAAGGAGGCCCAGCCATGATGACGCGGGAAGAAGCGCGCATTGAACTACAAGCCATGAAAGATACCTTTGAGGAATATGAACCCGGAGGGTCGAGATGTCAAATGGCTCTCAATGTCGCCCTCACCGCCCTCCGCCCCGTCAGCCGGGAGCAGGTGGAGCGGATATGGTTTCGGGAGCCATATGCGCGCCTGGAAACAAAATGCGGAGAGAACGGAGACATTGTTTACTCTGCCGTGAATACCTG
>ERZ1643251.2718-NODE-2718-length-17527-cov-17.592491_pt1 | contig 17527 bp, 13 predicted proteins | sample MGYA00579261_ERZ1643251 | MGnify/ENA primary metagenome ERZ1643251 (study PRJEB29033, sample SAMEA4952267) | chicken gut metagenome | biome: Broiler Chicken; feature: Gastrointestinal Tract; material: Caecum | place: Ireland | collected 2018 | study: Broiler...
CTTTATATAGATATTACAAAGAAAATTATACTGTAGTTTTTCTAGAAGCAGATGGTACACCAATGGAATTGTATGAAACGCTGACAGAACCAACTTTGTGGAGTGGTTCAAATCCTTCAAACAATACAATTGCACCTATAGTATCTAAGTATTATGATGGAGTATTAGATGTGCATGTTGGAGTAAAGTCAAATGACTTAAAAATTTGTTCATTTGATTTAGATGAAGAAACAAATAGACATGAACCTTGGACAGGTAATGCTAATACAGATTCAAAGACAAATTTAGATGCTTTCATAAATGGAGGTGAATTTCCTTTTCCAAGTAATGATGGAAGGATATATGAATACAAAGGTTTTATAAACGAACATGGTGATGAAAAGTTTAGAGAACTAATAGGAGAGTATAACTACGATTTAAATGCAAGCAGCGAAGAACCAGAGACAAATACACATGGAGCTTATGACGACACTATAAAAAATAAAAAGAAAAGAGTAATTGTATATCAAGTAATAAATGAAAGTGAAGATGATAAAGGATAGGTAGAAGAAGGGAGGAATAATAATGGGTGATACATTAATAACTGTTGTAGCAATATTTTTAGCAGCAATTCTAATGTTTGTGTTTCCATTAATGGCTTTATCAGAAAGAACTGATGACATGGCGCAGTTATCTGTACAAACAGCGACCACAGAATTTGTTGATAATGTAAGAACGACAGGAAAACTTAATCTTTCTGACTATGAACAATTTTTACAAACAATAACTGCAACAGGAAATGCATTTGATGTAGAACTAGAGATTAAACATTTAGATGAAAATCCCGGACAGAAAACAACACAAGCTGAAGTTACGAAGATTGGCGAAAATATATACTATAATGAGTATACAAGCCAAATAATGGATGAACTAGAGGATAAAGGCTATATCAGATTAAAAGAAGGAGATATGTTTTCAACTACTGTAAAAAATACAAACACTACAATTGCTCAACAATTGCGTGGATTCTTCTATAAAATTGCTGGAAATGAAAATGCTCAAGTAGCTGCTAAACATGGTGGTGTAGTTTCTGTAAACGGAAGTGGAAATTAATGAAGATACAATATTTAGCTGTTATATTTGTTGTAATAATGGTGCCGATTTCTTTGGCACTTTCAACATATATTCAAACACAAGTAGATACAATAAGTTTGCAAACATCATATAAAACAAAATTATATGATGCTACTTATGATGCTGTAACAGCATTTCAAATAAATACAGTTAATAATGAATATTCAAGTATTAGTAACTCTAAAATAAGAGACATAGAAGCCTCTGCTAATACTTTTTTTACCTCTTTAGCAGATACAATGAATGCCACAGGATATACAAAAGAGGCACTTCAACCATTTGTTCCAGCACTTGTTTATACATTATATGACGGATACTATTTATATGGAAAGTATAGAAATGTTATGCCTCAAGAGGGAGCAGTTCAAGATTATGATGATAGTAGTTATCAGTGGGGACTTAAGCCATATGTGTATTACAGTTGTAGATATGTAAAAGGTTCAGAAGAAGTTATAGTAAACTATACATTAGATAACTTTATTACAGTTTATTATAGAAATGGCACTGGAGCTAATAGTGATTACGAAACTAGATCTGGTTATTTAATTAATCCAGATGCTTGGGATGGAAACACATATAATGGTATAGATATTGTAGATACACGTTTAACTGAAGAATTATTATTTAAAACTAAGGATAGTAACGATAATTACGAACGTGGAACATATGAGTATATAAATTATCAAAGCCAAAAAATATATTTAGATAATTCTAATCCAACATTAGGAAAATATTTTAGATATGAGGATTATCAAAAAACATATATTTCACCCAATACGCAAACTGAGAGGGACATAGATAATTATATTAATAATGAAAGACGGACAGTATGGAGCTCATAAATATTTTGATGAGGCAAAAGAATTTAGTGATTGGGTAAACAATACTTTAGATTGGGTAACACAAGAATATGCTGTTGATGAATATGGTAACAAAATTGACTTTGAGGAGTTACAGGGGTCAACAGGAACAGAAAAGATATTTGATACTACTAGAGATACAAACAACCCATTTTCTTCTAACTCAATATTTGATGAAAATAGAAGAGTAATAATAAAACACACAATACAAACTACTCTTACAGCTGCAATAGGATCATACAATGATTATTCAGGAGTTACTTATGAATTTGCTTTACCAGTATTAACAGAAACAGACTGGGACAAAATACAAAATCATATTTGTGTACTTTCATTTTTACAAGGTTTGCCAATTGGAAGTAAATATTATAATGATTATGTTATTTTAACAAATGATAAGAACGAAGAGTACATTTCTAAAGATGCTATCTATATTACAACTCAAGAAGAAGGAAGTAACAATATTGAATATCATCAACCAGGTTGTAGTAGATTAATAGAAAACGAAGATACAACTAGTATGACAGTTATACCACAAAGTCAAATAAGGGAAGCGTATTATAACATAGACTTTTTAAGGCAAACTGTTAGACTTTCGGAAGGAAATTATATATATTTCTATCCACAGGCAAAGTATACTCCTCAATCAACGTCAAATGGTAATTATACTTGCACAGCTTGTTATAACTGTATAGTCAATTCAAGTAATACGTATGATGTTGAGGATATAATAGATGGAATTATTACAGATCCAAAAGTAGAAAATGGAGATCCAATTTTTGATGCTTCAGATTCAAATACTAAGAACGATAAATTTAGAAGAGTAAGAAGCATGTATTATAGTGCTTTAGCAAGAGAAAGATATTATTTATATAAGAGTAATGACTATCTAAATGGATAAATCAAAATTAAAATTAAAATTTTGATTTTGATTTTGATTTTGATTTAATTATTTTTAAAACTAAAAATTTAAAATTGTTTAAAAAAATAAAAAAATGGTTATCATATATTTGAAAGGATTTGATATATGATGGCCTTTTTTTATTTTAGAAATATTTTTAAAAATAAGAATATGCTTAACGATAGCAATTGTAATGATGGCATAAAGAATTTGAATAAAGGAAAAAGTAAAAAAATAGTTTTGAAACTAACAATAATAATAGCATTACTAATTATATTTATTTATGTGTGTAATATAAGTTTTATGCCAGAGTCAATAATTATGATGCAAGGTGAAACCCTTAATATAAATACTCTTCTTGGAATAAATTTAGAACAACAAAATAGTAATGGACAGATAATTGAAACTTCTAGTTTGATAAATAAAAATAAGGTTAGTGAAGTAGGAAAATTAGATTTAAAAGTAAATTTGTTTGGAAGTCTACAAGTAAAGGATGTTACAGTTAATGTAATTCCTAGAGTTAAAGTTGTACCTATAGGAAAAGCAATTGGAATGAAACTTTATACAGATGGAGTTTTGGTAGTTGGCATGTCTGAAATAGAAGGCAAAAAGCCATATGAGAATTGTGGGATTGAAGAAGGAGATAGGATAATAGAAATTGATAATAGTAAGATAAATAATACAAATGAATTAATTAATACTGTGAATAACAGTAATGGGGAGCCTGTTAATATAACTTATATTTCAGAGGAGGAAGAGGTTTTAACAACAAGTATTAGGCCTGTGAAAACTGGAGAAGATTACAAAATTGGATTGTGGGTTAGAGATGCCGCCGCAGGAGTTGGTACTTTAACGTTTTATAATCCGCAAAATAATAAGTGTGTTGCATTAGGGCATGGAATAACAGATATAGATACAGCTAAATTAATAAATATTGCAAGCGGAGAGCTTGTTTCTGCTAATATTTTGTCAATAGAAAAAGGAGAAAAAGGAAAGCCTGGGGAAGTCAAAGGGACAATTGAAAATGGTTATACTCTAGGGAAAGTGTACAAAAATACAGCGTTTGGAGTTTATGGAACTTTAGAAAACAAAAGTGCATTAAATGTATCTGAAAATGATGCCGTAGAAGTTGCATCACGTGAAGAAATAGAGACAGGAAAAGCAAAAATATTGTGTGAACTAGAGAATGGCAAGAGAAAAGAATATGAAATTGAAATAAAAAAAGTTTTTATTAACAATAATAGTGATAATAAAAGTATGCTTATAAAAGTTACAGATGAAGAATTACTTGAAAAAACTGGAGGTATTATACAAGGAATGAGTGGAGCTCCTATAATACAGAATGGTAAACTAATTGGGGCAGTGACTCATGTATTAGTAAATGATCCAACAGAAGGATATGCAGTTTTTGGAGATATACTAGTAGAGCAAATGAGTTCAATATAAAAAGACAGCTTATTATTAATTTAAAATAATAGGCTGTTTTTTTAAAATTATAATAGAAAGTTTAAAGTTTACGAAAACCTTCGGATGATATACTAAAAGTTTACACAAATTTTCCAATATATTCAATTATTTTGAAATAAATTTGTTCTATTGTTTATATATTAATTCATATTGTTTGCAGTATTTAATATTTGACATGTATTTTTTGAATTTCTTTCTAAATCTTCATATGGAATTGAATCATAAACAGAATATTCATTTCTTCTTTTCTTATTAAATAGGTTACTTAACATACCAGATTCTGTATTATTGTGTGCAATATCAGCATAATTTGAAGTATTAGTATTTGATGATGAATATCTATTTTTATTATTAAAGTAAATTATATTTTCATCATTCTCTAAATCTGCTGATGGTGAAGTATTTATATTTGAAATTCTATTGTTATATATTACTGAATTCATTTGTGCAATTTGGTCCTTAATAGAACTTATTTCTTCAACTTGTTGCTCAATAAGTTGCTTTTGGCTATTACATATATTGGTTAAATCTTTTAATGCTAAAGATAGATTTACTAGAGTCTTTTCATCCTTTTGAGCTTCTTTGATATTAGAAATTGATGATTTTAATTGTTCAAATTGTTCATTATCCCTTGATTTTTGTAATTTACTAATACCGTCTGTTATATTGCTATCTAATGAAGCAATAGCATCTTGCAAGTCATCAAATCTATTATTACTATTTGAATTACTTTGTAATTTACTAATATTTTCTGTTAGGTTAGTATTCAAAGAAGTAATGGCATCTTGTAAATCATCAAATTTGTTATCACTATTTGAATTATTTTGTAATTTACTAATACTTTCTGTTAGGTTAGTATTCAAAGAAGCAATGGCATCTTGCAAATCATTAAATTTGTTATCAATGTTTGAATTACTTTGTAACTTGCTAATACTTTTATCTAAGTTGTTAATAGAATCTTTTATAGGTTTTAATGCTTGAGAGTATTTAGATTGTATTATATTTTCGTTATATGTAATTTTAGACATTTGCTTATTTAGTTCGATAAGTATATCTTTAAAGTCATCTATATTATTAATAGAATTGTTAGCAGGAAAGTCTGAAACAGGTAATATTTCTGAGCTTTCTTCATTTCCTTCTATATAGTCCTGAATTAATTCTGATACTGTTTTAAAAGCAATTGTTGGTTCTGTCTTTTCTGCAATTAAATTTTTATTTGATTTGTGTCCATAATAATAACTATTTTTATAAAATTTAGCTGATACAGAAATTTTATTTAATACTATACCACTAATATTTCCGCCTAAGTTTTCAATTTGCTGTTTTATATTTCTTACATCATCAATTTTTGTTTTTTTACATTCTACTACTATTATAGAAGTATCTACTATATTTGACAAACCAATACTGTCAGAAACCATTTTACAAGGGCATCCGTCAATTATAACGATATCATATATTTTATTAACTTCATCTAATAACGTTTTCATTCTACTTGAAGATAATAATTCTGAAGGGTTTGGTGGCAAAGTGCCACTTGTTATTATATGAATACCAGGAATCTTAGTTTCTGTAATATATGATTCTATTTTATTAAGTGTAAGTTCATCATCTGAATTAACAGAAACTAAGCAATTAGAAAGACCTTTATTGTTAGACACATTAAATAAGTTGTGTTGTCTGCCTTTTCTCATATCTGAATCAATGATAAGTACATTTTTGTTAGCCTGAGCGAAAATACTAGCTAAGTTAGCAGATATCCAACTTTTACCTTCGCCAGCAGAAACACTAGTAACTAATATATCTTTTATAGAGTTTTCGCTCTTTTTAAATGTTAAATTTATCTTCAAATTTCTAAAGCACTCAGAAATAGGGGATAAACGGTCATTGTCTGTTACAATTTCATCATACTCAGTCTGTTTATCATTTTTTGAATATGATGGAATTTTACTTAGTACGCTTAACTTTATATAATCTTCAACATCTTTTTCATCTTTAATAGATGTGTCAAATAAATATAGAAAAAATATAAATGCACAAGAAAGTACTAAACCGGCGCCAATAGATAAAATTAAGTCTTTTGCATGGTTAACGTTATAAGGAGTAGTTTCAACTTTGGCTCTATCTATAATATTAATATTGTCAATATTATAAATTTTCTTTACTTCCTGGCTAAATACATTAACTAACTCGTTTGTAATATTAGCAGTTTCTTCAGCATTAGCACTTGTTACAGAAACTTTTATAATCTCTGTTCCAGAAACAGAAGAAACAGAAATTTGTTTACTTAAAGTATTAGAATCCATTTCTATACCCAAATTATTAATTGTTTGATCAAGGACATTTTTACTTTTAATAATTTGACTATATGTAGAAACTAATTTTTGATTTAAGGTTAAATCATTTTGAGTTACAGCATCTGAGCTTGTACCATCATTAAGTTTAGCTAAAACAATAGTTGAAGAAGATTGGTATAATGGAACCTTATAGTAAAAAGAATAGAAATATCCAACTCCTATTGATATAGCTAAAATTAGAATTATGTATATTAGTTTAGATTTTAAAATGTTAAATAATCTTTTAAATTCAATATTAAATGTATTACTTGTATTTTCCAATTTAATCACCTTTAAATATTTTACCACAAAACATAAAATACTGCAACACATTATGTAAAATAAACTCGATAATAAATAAAGCATTTACTTTACAAAATTACATTTAACTTTTTATTTGACGATAATAAATAAAACAAGATACATTAAAGCAGTTTTAATATATCTTGTTTTATATTAGAAAATATCTTGGTCTAATAATATTTTTTGTGGATTAATATTAGTTATTGTGTCAAATTCTGATTTGCTAATTTTTTTAAAAATTTTTTGCTTGGCACTTTCAAGGTTATAATATATGCTATTACTATGATGAGCATCACTTGCGATAAAAGAGACTAGATGTTCTTTTAATAAAAACTTAAAAAGATTTTTTGCTTTTGGTCCATACATATTTAAAATACTGCCAAAGTTGCATTGCAATATTAATCCCATATCTATATATTTATATATTTTATTTTTTTCATTTTGAAGATACATATAACGTTCTGGATGAGCTAATATTGGGGTTTTGCCTAGATTTTTAATTGAAAATATCAACTGATCTAGAAAAACATATTCTGTGTTTACTGGTAATTCAATTAAAATATAACGTGAATTTGCTAAAGAGTATAAAGAATTGCTAGTAATCTTATTTTCAACTGTGTCATCTAAATATACTTCATTTCCAACATGTAATTTTATAGGGCAGTTTTGTTTATCTAATTCTTTTTGGAAACTAAACATTGTTGCTGCAATTTGTTCCATAGAAGGGCTGTAGTAACTTTCATTATTATGTGGTGTACATATAATATCGGTAATTCCTGCTTCAAATGCTTCTTTTGCCATTGATATAGATTCAGATATTGATTTTGAACCGTCATCTAAACAATATAATATATGAGAATGAATGTCTATCATAATAAACCTCTTTTCTATAATTTATATTATTATACAATTAAAGAAGGACGATTGCAATATTAGGAAATAGCTACAAATAATTTTAAATTAGTACGTAGAGACTAAATAATCTTTTTAGGCGAGTGCTAAAAAGGTGTAAAAACTTATTTTAGAGCCACGCTTTAATATTGCAAAATATTTTGTAAAAATAATAAAATTTATTGCAAATTATTTATATAATTATAGTAAATTATATATTTTTATGTTATACTTTTTTTGATATTATAATTTGACATTAAAAGTGTAATTATGCTAAAATTAAAAACGATTATTTAAGTGAAAAAATAAGAAACAAAAGTTAATGGGGGAAATAATATGGAAACAGAGTGGAATCTAAAAATACTATTGAAAACAATTGATAAGAAAAAATTTAATATATTATTAATAGTAGTTGTTATTATTGTATTGTTTGTAACTTACTATATGTATTTTGAGAGGTCAATTTATAATTCTTCGTTTAGTGTTTTTGTAGATAAACCAGACCAATCAATGGAAAATATTGTTTTAAGTGATTCAATGTTAAAACTTGTTTCTGATCATATAGGAGATCAAAAAGTAACACCAGACTATATAAAAACGGTTACAACTGTAACAATAAATAAGGAACAAAAAACATTATCAGTCTCAGTTAATTCTGAAAGTCCAGATTTGGCATATACAATAGCAAAGCAATTTCAAACGGATGCAAAAGATAAATTGGTAGAAGTATATTCAATAACAAAATATGAAATGATAAAAGAACCAATAAAACCAACTGAACCTGTTAATAACAACTCAGAAAAATATATATTAAGGGCAATAATTGTTATTGCAATAGCAATTGTAATATATATGGCATTAGTTATGTATAAACAAGCAATTTTTACAGAAGAGCAATTGAAGAATAGAAAAATTAATTATATAGGAAAAGTGGAGAAGAATTTAAGAAAAAATAAAGTTAACGAGAATGACTTAAAATCTTTAGTTAAGAGTATTCAATTAAATACTTCAATAAAAAACTCAAAACTTATAAATTTTATAAAAGTAAAGCAAGTTATAACAATAAAAGATATGTTATTTGGTTTAGCTAATAACTTAGCAAAATATAATAAGAATATTTTAATAATAGAAAGAAGAAGTACAAATAGAAAAAGCAAGGATAACGAAGATAAAAATAGATTAGAATATATTTTTAGTGATAAAAGCTCTAAGATAGCTAATATAGCCAGAAAATCAAAAGATAACTTGTATATACTAACAGTTGGAAATAATGAACTATATCAATTGGATTGTGAAGATAAAATTAATGCATTAGTGAAAAAACTAAAAGACGAATTTGATTATATTTTTATACAAACTGCCGAAGAGGAAGAAAATAGTGAAATATGGAATAATGCCGCAGACACTAATATTATAGTAGTAGAATATGGAAAGACAACAATGCCACAGTTAGAAGCTATAAAACAAGTAATTGAAGATATGGATGGAAAAGTTGCAGGGGCAATTGTTGATGTAACTAAAAAGTAAAAAGGAGGAAAAAAATGCCAGGAAAACATTCAGCAGATAATGACGTTAACCCATATAGACGTCAAAATAGCAAAGAAAGTTATACGAAAGGTTCAGGAGAGAAAAGTAATTCGGTAAATACGCAAAAAAGTAGAAGGAAAATAAAAGGTGTGACAGGAGAAGTGGAGAATATAGAAAGAGGAAAAAAAGTGTCAAATACTAAAAATAAGAAAAAGCACAAAGGGTTAAAGATATTTGCGATATTTTTATTAGTTATTGCAATAATAGTGTTATTGGTAGCTGGAGGAGCATTTTATTTTATAAATGATAAAATTGGTAAAATGCAACAAGTAGACATAGATGAAAACAACTTAGATGTATCTACAAATGAAAATTTGGAGGGCTTTAGAAATATAGCAATATTCGGTGTGGATAGTAGGTCAAACAATTTAGATGTAGGAAATAGAAGTGACTGCATTATTATAGCAAATATAAATAACAAAACAAAAGAAGTAAAATTAATTTCTGTATATAGAGATACATATGTACAAATAAAAGAAAACGGCTCAAATACTCTTGATAAAATAACACATGCATATGCTTATGGAGGTCCAGAACTTGCTATACAAACTTTAAATACAAACTTAGATCTAAATATAAAAGAGTTTGTAACTGTTAACTTTGATTCAGTTGCAGAAGCTGTTGACCAATTAGGTGGAATTACGATGACTCTTACTTCAGAGGAAGTAAAATATGCTAATGACTATATAAGAGAAACTGCAAATGTAACTGGAAAGGATGCTACATATATAAGTAGTTCTGGAACACAAACATTAAATGGAGTTCAAGCTGTTGCGTATTCAAGGATAAGGTATACATCTGGCGGAGATTATAAAAGAACAGAGCGTATGAGAGATGTAATAGAAGCAATGCTTAGTAAATTAAAAACAAAGAGTTTAGGAGAAATAAACAATTTTGCAGATGAAATACTACCAAAAGTATATACAAACTTAGATACTAATGATATCTTTTCACTAATTCCTTCAGTTGCAAGCTTTAATATAACAGAAAGTATAGGATGGCCATATGAAACAAAAGGAATTACATTAGACAGATGGTATGGTGTTCCTATAACTTTAGAAAGCAATGTTAAAAAGTTACATGAAGAAGAATTTGGAGACACAGATTATGAAGTGCCAGAGACAATACAAGATATTAGTGACAAGATTGTAAATAAAACAGGGTATACAGACTAAAAATTTAAAATGGTGGATATAGATGATTAATAAAAAAATAGAAATTTATATTGCTATTCACAAAAAAGCAAGAGTATTACAAGAAAATGGATATATTCCAATACAGGTGGGAGCAGAAGGAAAAGAAAATTTGGGATATTTAAGAGATAATACAGGAGATAATATCTCCTGTAAAAACCCTAATTACTGTGAACTAACAGCTTTGTATTGGATTTGGAAAAATTCAAATGCAGATATTGTTGGATTAGTTCATTATAGAAGATACTTTTTTAATGGTTTTTTTACTAAAAATATGGAAAAAGCAATATCAGAAGAAAAAATCTCAAATTATTTAAGTAAATATGATATTATTCTTCCTAAGCCATACTACACAGGAAAGAATACAGTAGAGCAGCAGTACGGAATTGACCATAATATAGGTGATTACGAGAAATTACGAGATATTATAAAGGAAAATACTCCTGATTATTTAGAAGCATTTGATATTGTCTCAAAAAGAAGATATTTTTATAATTTTAATATGTTTGTAATGAATAAGATACTATTTGATGAGTATGCAAAGTGGGTATTTGATGTTTTATTTGAGTTAGAGAAATATGTAGATATTAGTGAATATTCAGACTATAATAAAAGAATATACGGATTTCTTTCTGAAAGGCTATTTAATGTATGGATCGAAAAACATAAAGAATTAAAAATAAAAACTTTATACGCCAACAATATAGAAAGAAAACCATGGGTTGATAATATAAGAAATTTAAGAAGTAAAATATTAACTAAAATTTTGTATCGTTAAGTTTTGAAAATTGAATAAATATATATTTGAATTTAAATAATAAAAATGAAACTAAAGGAGTTGGTTTTATGTATAAAGTAGCAGTGGCTGGTACGGGATATGTTGGACTAGTTGCGGGAGTTTGCTTTGCAGAAAAAGGACAAGACGTAATCTGCGTTGATGTAGACAAAGAAAAAATAGAAAAAATGAAAAAGGGAATATCTCCTATATATGAACAAGACTTAGAGCCAATGATGCAAAGAAATTATAAAGAAGGAAGATTAAACTTTACAACAGACTATAAAGAAGCGTATAAGGATGCAGACTTTATATTTATTGGTGTTGGAACACCAGAAAGAGCGGATGGATCTGCAAATTTAGATTATGTTTATGATGTGGCTAGACAAATTGCAGAAACTATTGAAAAAGATTGTATTATAGTTGTAAAATCTACAGTTCCTATTGGAACTAATGATGACATAGAAAAATACATTAGAGAGCATTTAAAGCATAATGTAATGATAAGTGTTGCTAGCAATCCGGAATTTTTAGCACAAGGAACAGCCGTAAGAGACACAATTCATGCATCTAGAATAGTGATAGGTACAGAAAATAAACAAACTGAAGCTAAAATGTTAAAGTTATATGAGAACTTTGATGTACCAAAACTAACAATGAATAGAAGAAGTGCAGAAATGGTTAAATATGCTTCAAATGACTTTTTAGCGTTAAAAATAAGTTACATAAATGATATAGCAAATCTTTGTGAAGAAGTTAATGCAAATATAGAAGATGTAACAAAAGGAATGAGCTATGACAGTAGAATAGGAGATAAATTCTTAAAAGCTGGATGTGGATATGGGGGCAGTTGTTTCCCAAAAGATACAAAGGCATTACAATATTTAGCACAGCAAGGTGGTTACGAACTTAAAACAGTAAAGGCTGCTATCGAGGTTAACAAAAACCAACAATTAATACTATTAAAAAAAGCAAGAAGAAAAATAAAATCATTTAAGGGACTTAATGTCGCTGTTTTAGGATTAACATTTAAGCCAGGAACAGACGATTTAAGAGCAGCCCCTTCTTTAACTAACATTCCAATATTATTAGATGAAGGTGCTAGCATAAAAGCTTATGATCCAATTGGAGAAGAAAACTACAAGAAAATATATCCAAAAGAAATAAAATATACAAAAACACCGCAAGATGCTTTAAAAGACGCAGATATATGTTTTATATTTACAGAATGGCAACAAATAAAGGACGTAAAGCCAGAAGAATATAAAAAATTAATGAAAACACCTTTAGTGTATGATGGAAGAAATATTTATTCATTAGACGATATGAAAGAAAATGAAATAGAATATTATTCAATAGGAAGATAATAATATTTTGTAAGTAAAAGGTTGTGAAATTATAGCAATAATGAAGAAAAAAAGTGTAACAAAGAATTACATATATAATTTAGTATACCAAATACTAGTAATAGTATTGCCCCTGATAACTACTCCATATATATCAGGGGTTCTTGGAGCTGAAAAAATTGGTATATATAGTTTTACCACATCAATTGCAACATATTTTATATTATTTGGTTCTTTAGGGGTTGCAATGTATGCTCAAAGAGAAATTGCTTATGTGCAAAATGATGAGCATAAGAGAAGTAAATTATTTTGGGAAATATTTTTCTTTAGATGCATTACTATGGCAATATCAATTATTGTATTTTATTTTACATATGCGTCACATGGAGAATACCAATTATATTATAAGATATTGATAATACAGTTATTTGCTAATGTATTAGATATTAGTTGGTTTTTCCAAGGGCTAGAAGAATTTAAAAAGACTGTAACAAGAAATTTACTTGTAAAGATAGTAAGCGTAATAGCTATATTTATATTTGTAAAGAGGCAAGATGATTTATGGATATATTTTGTAATATTTGTACTTTCAACATTATTAGGAAATATATCTTTATGGCTATACTTACCTAAATATGTGCAAAAAATTAAAGGTGAAAAATTACAAATATTTTCACATTTAAAACCAACTATAGGTTTATTTATTCCGCAAATTGCTATTGATGTTTATACATTATTAGATAGAACAATGCTAGGATATTTAACAAGTGATATGTCTCAAGTTGGAAATTATGAACAATCACAAAAGATTATAAAATTATCATATACTTTAATAACTTCTTTGGGGACTGTAATGACTCCAAGGATAGCAAGTATGTTGTCGGATAATAATAATGAAAAGGTAAAAGAATATTTATCTAAGTCAATTAATTTTGTTCTTTTTTTAGGAGTACCATTAACTTTAGGAGTAATGGCGGTTGCCAAAACATTGGTACCATGGTTTCTAGGCGATGAATTTTCTTTATCTATATATATATTAATGGCTGGGTCATTATTAATTATAGCAAAAGGATTTACAGATGTTGCAGGAGTGCAGTATTTAATACCAAGTAGGAATCAGGGAGAGTTTACTAAGTCTGTAATAGCAGGTGCAATAATAAATGTTGTACTTAACTTTATTTTAATACCAATATTTGGTGCAATTGGAGCTATTATATCTTCTGTCGTAGCAGAAGTAACTATTGCAGTAATACAATATTATTACCTGAAGAAGAAAATTAATATTCATATGTTTAATAAGTCTTATTTAAAATATATTATTAGTGGTCTATTAATGTTCGTAGTTGTATATATTATGGGAGTATTTATGGAACCTACATTTATTACAACTATAATTCAAATATGTATTGGAGGAATAATATATATTGGAATGCTATTAATTTTGAAAGATCAATTTTTATATGAAAGATTAGAAAAGATTTTACAAATATTTAAATTAAAAAAGGGGATTAAAAATGAAAAATAGAAAGAATTTAATAATTAATTTATTATAACTTATGTTCCTCTTGAATTGTGTAGAAAAATACCAAAAAAGGTTGAAATTATATAGAAAATGTTATATGATTAATAGGTAACTATGATATTGGAGGAAAATAAAATGGATGGAAATACATACGAAAGAGTAAAGGAAAATTATAGTAAAGTAGAATCAAGTGAAATTCCTAATAAAAAAGTATATAAGTTAATAAAAAGGGCAATAGATATAATTTTATCTTTTTTGGGATTAATTATATTATCACCTATATTTTTAATTATTGCTATAGCAATAAAAGTAGATTCGAAAGGACCGGTTTTCTTTGCGCATAGTAGACTAGGAAAAAATGGAAAGACAATAAAGATATATAAATTTAGAACTATGTGTGATCATGCAGAAGACATGATAAAAGACTTTAATGAAGAACAAAAAAGAGAATTTAAAGAAAACTATAAATTAACTAATGATCCTAGAATTACAAAAGTAGGTGGTTTTTTAAGAAAAACTAGTTTAGATGAGTTGCCACAAATGTTAAACATATTAAAAGGTGATTTATCAATTATTGGACCACGACCTATTATAGAAGAAGAAATAGAAAAATATGGACCTAATAAAGCAAAATTTCTTAGTGTAAAACCAGGATTAACAGGGTATTGGCAAGCTAATGGTAGAAGTAATACTACTTATGAAGATAGAATCAAAATGGAATTATATTATGTGGATAATATGTCACTTTGGTTAGATATAAAATTATTCTTTAAAACTATTTTAGTAGTAGTAAAGAAAGACGGAGCTGTATAAAGATTAATATAAGGAGTGCTATATATGCCTAAAATTTCAATAATTATGCCAGTATATAAAGTAGAAAAGTTTGTTGCAAAAACAATAGAAAGTATACTAAACCAAACTTTTACAGATTTTGAATTTTTTGCAATTGATGATGGATCGCCAGATAAAAGTGGAGAGATTTGTGACGAATATGCTAAAAAAGATAATAGGATTACTGTTATACATAAAGAAAATGGTGGAGCACCAGAAGCAAGAAATGTTGCAATAGAAAAGGCAACAGGAAAGTATATGTATTTTATTGATTCTGATGACTGGATTGAACCTGAAATGTTACAAACAATGTACGATTTAGCAGAGAAAAATAGTGCACAATTGGTTGTGACAGGTTTTTGTATGGAATACTTTAAAAATGGAGAGTATGTTGAATATAAGACAAAAGTAGAAGACAGAGTATTTGACAATCAAGAAGAATTTAGAAAAAATGCATATCAATATTTTAATAATAGTTTATTAAGTTTGCCATGGAATAAACTATATTTATCCGAAATAATAAAGAGTGAAAATATAAGATTTCCAAATACGAAATGGGATGATCATCACTTTAATATGGATTATTTAATGAATGTACAAAAAGTTGTAATTTCTTCTATCTGTATGTACCATTGGTATCGTTCAAGACAAGGTTCAGAAACAATGATTAATTATAGTGACTTGAATATGTATAAAAAGAGACTAGAGCATTATCAACACATACAGAAACTATATAAGCATTGGAATATAAATGATGAAAAGAGTATGGATGCCATTAGTACATATTATGTTGGAAGAATTTTTCAATGTATACAGGAATTGTCAGATAATAAACAGATAAAATATAAAGAAAAGAGGACAAGAGTAGAAGAAATTTTAAACGCAGCAGAAACAAGGGAAGCATTAAAAAATGCAAAATCCTTATCTACAAAATTTAAAATTTTAACATTTCCTATGAAAATAAATAACATTACTTTAAGTTTATTTTTTGGTAAAATTATTAGTTTTATTAGAAAGGCATTTCCGGGCTTATTTATAAAAATAAAAGAAAAAGAAGTTCATGGAGCATAGGTATATTAAATATTTGAAGCTAAGGAGTTATGAAAATGGAGCAAGCATATCCACTGAAAAAAATGTGGAAAAAGGTAAGTAAATATGAATATGTTTCATTTGATGTGTTTGATACATTAATAAAACGTAATGTGCAAAGACCACATGATATTTTTAGATTAGTGGAATTAAAATATAATAAAGGGAATAATAAAAAAATAGAAAATTATACAAAAAATAGAATTGAAGCTGAACAAAAGGCAAAAACTAAGTTTGAAAATGGAGAATGTACCTTCAATTCTATATTTGAAGAGTTGAAAAATATATATTCAGAAGAAACAGTAAATAAATTAAAAATGCTAGAGTTAGAATTTGAGAATAAATATTGTATTCAAAACAAAGACTTTTATAGTATTTATAAGAATTGCTTAAACGATGGAAAGAAAATAATTATTATTTCAGATATGTATTTAGATAAAGACACAATAGAGAAGATTTTGCATAAAAATGGAATAGATGGATATAAAGATATATTTGTGTCATCTGAAGTAAAACTAAATAAGCATAATGGTACAATTTATCCATATGTATTAAAAAAACTGGGTATTAAGAAAAAACAAATAATACATATTGGAGATTCAAAAAGAGCAGATTACATTATGGCAATAAAAAATGGTATTAAAGCAATTTTAATACCAAAGAGAATAAATAAACTAAAATATTATAATGAAAAAGAATATGAAAAGTTAAATGACAATGAAAAATTGTCATATAGAACTATTGAGACTTTTATAAATAATAATATACCTATATCAGAAAATACATATTACAAATTAGGGTATGAAGTATTAGGTATTTTATTATATGGGTATACTAATTGGCTAATAAAAGAATTAAAAGAAAAAAATATAAATAAAATTTTCTTTTTAGCAAGAGAAGGAGCTTGTTTAAAAAGAGCGTTTGATATACTTAACGATTCTGAAATAGAAAGCAAATATTTATATGCTTCTAGAAGAAGTACGAGAGTACCTTTACTTAAAGATATTAATAATTTTGAAGATATTTTTAAAATTGTTAAAATGAGAAAAATTACAGATATAAAAAGCTTTTTTATAAATGTAGGATTAGATGTAGCAAATTACAGTGAATTATTGCATAAATATAATTATCAAGAAACTACTAACATAAAGAATATAGAAAATATAGATCAATTTTTTGAAGAAATTAAGCCAGACATTATTGAAAATGCAAAAAAGGAAGAAGAAAATTTACTTGGATATTTAAAACAAGAAGATTTTACAGGAGTACTTGCTGTTGCAGATGTTGGTTGGGAAGGTACTATGCAAAATGCA
>ERZ1643251.2721-NODE-2721-length-17495-cov-6.407397_pt1 | contig 17495 bp, 12 predicted proteins | sample MGYA00579261_ERZ1643251 | MGnify/ENA primary metagenome ERZ1643251 (study PRJEB29033, sample SAMEA4952267) | chicken gut metagenome | biome: Broiler Chicken; feature: Gastrointestinal Tract; material: Caecum | place: Ireland | collected 2018 | study: Broiler...
CGGCGCGCTTGACGTCCTGCATCACCTCGTCGAACTGTGCCGGGGTCAGCGACTGAGCGCCGTCGCACAGCGCCTTTTCGGGGTTGTTGTGCACCTCGATAATCAGGCCGTCCGCGCCGACTGCGATGGCAGCCATCGAAAGCGGATGAACCATCCAGCGAATGCCGGCGGCGTGGCTGGGGTCGATGATGACCGGCAGGTGGGACTGCTTTTTGATGATCGGGATGGCGGAGATGTCCAGGGTGTTGCGGGTGGCGGTCTCAAAGGTGCGGATGCCGCGCTCGCAGAGGATGACCTGTTTGTTGCCGCCGGCCATGATGTATTCGGCGCTCATCAGAAGTTCCTCGATGGTGTTGGCAAGGCCGCGCTTTAAGAGGATGGGCTTGTTGACCTTGCCCAGCTCCTTGAGCAGCTCAAAGTTCTGCATGTTGCGCGCGCCCACCTGGATGATGTCGACATTCTCGAACAGCGGCAGGTGGTCGATGCTCATGATCTCGGTGACAATCGGCAGGCCGGAAGCTTTCTTGGCCTCCAGCAGGTACTCCAGTCCCTGCTCGCGCAGGCCCTGGAAGGAGTAGGGGGAGGTGCGGGGCTTGAAGGCGCCGCCGCGCATTAAGCCCGCGCCCGAAGCCTTGACGGCCTTTGCAACCTCCACCATCTGCTCGCGGCTCTCCACCGAGCAGGGGCCTGCGATGACCTGGAAGTGTCCGCCGCCGATCTTTCTGCCGCAGACGTCGATGACGGTGTCGTCCGGATGGAACTTGCGGTTGGCGTTTTTGTATGGTTCCTGGATGCGCTTGACCTCCGCGACCGAATCCATCGACTTGATGTCCTCGGTATCCAGCCGGGAGGTGTCGCCGATGAGGCCGAGGATGGTTTCGTGCACGCCGCGGATCTCCTGCACCTGGAAGTTCATCTGCTCAAAGTGGCTGACCATCTCATTGACTTTTTGCGGGGCGGTACCTTTTTTTAAGATAATAATCATACGAACAAATCCTTTCTTTTTTCTCTTTCTCTGCTGCGGCAAAGCGGTAAGATGAATCGGGTACACAGACAGAAAAAGCCGGCGCTTTTTCTGTCAAAAGCGCCGGCTGATTTTGAAAAACCGGAAATTGTTCCCACAACGGAAACAATCTTTGGGGCGGGTGTCAGCTTATCCCAACACCGCCGCAGATCTGCTGCTTTTGGCATCCGTATTTTCTTTTTTTGCACGGCAAAATCGCTCTGCGCTAAAATAGCCAAAGCAAAAGACGGATGCAAAAGAAACGGATGTCATCAGCTTGCGGTTCATACAGATCCTCCCTGTTTTGAGTCTGCTCAAAACGGTAAAAAGTTGTTCGCCCTTTTTTCGGAGCGTCCGAAGAGGAGCGATGTAAAAACGATACACCTATTTTGAAAATCTGTCAAGTGCTTTTGCCTGCTACAGCAAAAAATTGACTTTTTTCACACAAATTTCCTGGCAGAGGTGGGCAGATTGCAGGAAGAACAGGGATGAACAAGGCGAAAAAAGACAGTAAATCTGAACAGAACATGAATTTCAATTTGTGCTAATTGACACTTTTTTAAGGAAGCCTTATAATGTATTGTACACTGGATTTCGGTGTGCCCTAATAAATAGGAAAAGAATGTCAAAATAAAACCGCAATGTCCGTGGGCAAAAGCTGCCCGGCGGGGAAATAGGCAAAGATGGACCGGGTGATATGCAAAGCAGCACAGCGGCCATTTCGTAGGGAGAAAAGTAATGAAAAATGTAGGAATTGATATCGGCTCCACAACCGTCAAGGTTGTGGTAATGGAGGGGGAAAAGATCCTCTACAGGATCTACCAGCGCCACCTGTCCCAGGTGCGTCAGGCAACCCTCAAAGCGCTGGAAGGGGCAAAACAGTTTTTAAACGACACCTTCCAGGTGGCCATCTCCGGCTCGGCAGGCTTAGGACTTGCCGAAGATGCGGGGGTGGATTTTGTACAGGAGGTCTTTGCCACCTACAAAACGGTGATGGAGTATGAGCCCGACACCGACGCCGTCATCGAGCTGGGCGGCGAGGACGCAAAGATCATCTTCTTGAGCGGCGGACTGGAGGAGCGCATGAACGGCAGCTGCGCGGGCGGCACCGGCGCCTTCATCGACCAGATGGCGACGCTGTTAAACGTCACCACCGAGGAGCTGGACGAGCTGAGCTTAAAGCACGAGCGCATCTATCCCATCGCCTCGCGCTGCGGCGTCTTTGCCAAGACCGACATCCAGCCGCTGTTAAACCAGGGCGCCCACAAGGAGGATGTGGCCGCCAGCATCTTCCAGGCGGTGGTCGACCAGACCGTCACCGGCCTGAGCCAGGGCCGCCGCATCGAGGGCAAGGTGCTGTTTTTGGGCGGGCCGCTGTTCTTCTTTAAGGGCCTGCAGCAGCGCTTCCAGGAGACCTTAAAGCTCGGCGAGGGCAAGGCGGTGTTCCCGTCCTGGGCGCAGTATTCGGTTGCCATCGGCGCGGCCATCTACACCAGGGGCCTGGAGAAGAGCTACACCTATGAGGAGTTTACAGGCAAGCTCGAGAACGCCAGCTCCCGCTCCAAATCCACCCACTACTTAAAGCCGCTCTTTGCAAACCAGCAGGAGCACGATGAATTCGTCGAGCGCCACAGCAAGGCCACCGTGCCGTGGAAGGACCTGGCCGAATACAGCGGCGACGCCTATCTCGGCATCGACTGCGGCTCCACCACCACCAAGCTGGTGCTGATGAGCGACAACTACGAGACGCTCTACCGCTACTACAGCTCCAACCAGGGCAACCCGGTGCAGGTGGTGCGCGAGCAGCTCTTAAAGCTCTATGAGGCCTGCGGCGACCGGGTCAACATCCGCTATGCCGTCTCCACCGGCTACGGCGAGGAGCTGATCCAGCACGCTTTCCATCTGGACGACGGCATCGTCGAGACCATCGCCCACTTCAAGGCCGCCCAGCACTTTGACCCGCAGGTCGAGTTTATCCTCGACATCGGCGGCCAGGACATCAAGTGCTTCAAGATTAAAAACGACGCCATCGACTCGATCATGCTCAACGAGGCATGCTCCTCCGGCTGCGGCTCCTTTATCGAGACCTTCGCCAAGTCGATGGGCTACACCGCAGAGGAATTTGCCCGCCTGGGACTGTTTTCCAAGTATCCGGTGGACCTGGGCTCCCGCTGCACTGTCTTTATGAATTCCTCGGTCAAGCAGGCGCAGAAGGACGGCGCCAGCGTCGAGGATATCTCGGCCGGCCTTTCGATGAGCGTTGTCAAAAACGTGCTCTATAAGGTCATCCGCGCCAGAAGCGCCGACGAGCTGGGCAAGCACATCGTGGTGCAGGGCGGCACCTTCCTAAACGACGCGGTGCTGCGCAGCTTTGAGCAGGAGATCGGCCACAACGTCACCCGCCCGAACATCGCCGGGTTGATGGGCGCTTACGGCGCCGCCATCTACGCCAAGGGCATCTGCCAGAACCAGCGGGAGCACACCCGCTCCTCGATGCTTTCCCGGGACGAGCTGGAAAACTTCCAGCACGAGTCCCGCCCGGTGGTCTGCAAGGGCTGCACCAACCACTGCAACCTCACCGTCAACACCTTTGCCGGCGGCGAACGCTACATCTCCGGCAACCGCTGTGAAAAGCCGCTGGGTCTGGGCAAGGACAAGGAGCTGCCGGACATGTACCGCTACAAGCTCGACCAGATCCGCGCCCTCAGCGAGCAGTGTGCCGCGGACGCCGCCGTTCACAAGCGCCATCGCGGGGTGATCGGCCTGCCGCTGGGACTGAACATGTACGAAAACCTGTTCTTCTGGGTGGCGTTTTTCCACAGCCTCGACTTCGATCTTGTCATTTCGGATATCTCGTCGCGGCAGCTGTACGCCAAGGGACAGTATTCGGTGCCGTCCGACACCGCCTGCTACCCGGCGAAGCTGATGCACGGCCACATCGAAAACCTGCTGGACAAGGGTGTGGACACCATCTTCTACCCGTGCATGAGCTACAACTTCAACGAAGAAAAGGGCGACAACCACTTTAACTGCCCGGTGGTCGCCTATTACCCGGAGCTTCTGGCCTCCAACGTCGAGAAGCTCAAAAATATCCGCTACCTCTATCCATATTTAAACCTTGCCGAGCGCAAAACCTTCCCCAAGAAGGTCTGGGAGGCGCTGCACGAGCAGTACCCGGACATCACCCTCAAAGAGGTCAAGCGCGCCTCCGACGAGGCCTATGAGGCCTATCAGGCGCAGCGCAGGGACATCAAGGAGAAGGGCGCCCAGATGCTGACCCAGGCGCGGGCGCGCGGGGTCAAGACCATCATCCTCAGCGGACGGCCCTACCATGTGGACCCGGAGATCAATCACGGCATCAACCAGCTGATCACCTCTCTGGGGCTGGCAGTTATCAGCGAGGACTGCGTTTCCGATCTGGTGACACCGGTGCGCCCGGACGTGCTCAACCAGTGGACCTACCACACCCGCCTGTACAACGCCGCCAAATATGTCACCGAGCACGACGACTGCGAGCTGGTGCAGCTGGTATCCTTCGGCTGCGGCATCGACGCCATCACCACCGACGAGGTTTCGGCCATCCTCTCCCGCGGCGGCAGGCTGTACACCCAGCTGAAGATCGACGAAATCAACAACCTGGGCGCGGTCAAGATCCGCATCCGCTCGCTGATCGGCGCGGTCAAGGAGCGCGACGCCCAGAAGGAAACCGAAAAGCGCGCATAACCTTTGCGCAGCAAAACGCATCCGTGCGAAAACGGACGAATCCTGTTTTTAAGGAGGATATGATCCAACGATGGAACCAATCAAAAAGGTGCCTTTTACCAAGGAAATGAAAAAGACCCACACCATCCTGATTCCCACCATGCTGCCCATCCACTTCCGCATTTTGGGCAACGTGCTGGAAAACTACGGGTACAAGGTAAAGGTGCTGGATAACTGCGGTCCCGGCGTCATCGAGCAGGGACTGAAAAACGTACACAACGACACCTGCTACCCGGCGCAGCTGGTCATCGGCCAGATGATCGACGCGCTGGAGCACAGCGACCTGCCGCTGGACAAGGTGGCGCTGCTGATTACCCAGACCGGCGGCGGCTGCCGCGCTTCCAACTACATCTATCTGCTGCGCAAGGCGCTCAACAAGTGCGGCTACGGCGACATCCCGGTCATCTCCGCCAGCTTTATGAAAAGCGAGCAGTCCGGCGGATTCTCGCTGCCGGTGACGATGCTGCTGCAGGCGCTGTACGGCGTGCTGTGCGGGGATCTGATCATGACGCTCTATAACCAGTGCATCCCCTATGAAATCCATCCAGGCGACAGCCAGAAGGCGGTGGACGACAGCGTTGCCATGGCCGAGAAGCTGTTCTGCAAAAAGCTGCTGCGCTGGAAGGCTGTCTCCGAGCTGATGGTCAACATCATCAAGCGCTTTATGCAGGTGGAGCGCAGCGGGGAAAAGAAGATCAAGGTCGGCATCGTCGGCGAGATCTATGTCAAATATTCGCCGCTGGGCAACAACAACCTCGAGGAGTTCCTGCTCTCGGAAGGGTGCGAGGTGGTCTGCCCGGGCCTGTACGACTTTTTGCTTTACTGCACCCACAACGTCGTCTTTGACAACGACCTGTACGGCGTGGGCAAACCGGTTGCGGCGGTGCTGCGCCGGGTCAACAAATTCCTGCGCGGCAGAAAGAGCGACATGATCCGCTTAATCGAGCAGTACAGCGACTTTCAGCCGCCCTGCCACTTTGAGAGCACCATCGAGTCGGCCAAAGGTTACATCGGTCAGGGCGTCAAGATGGGTGAGGGCTGGCTGCTGACCGCCGAGATGGTCGAGCTGATCCAGCACTACAAGGTCAACAACATCGTCTGCACCCAGCCGTTTGGCTGCCTGCCAAACCACATCTGCGGCAAGGGCGTCATGCGGGTCATCAAGGAGAAGAACCCGCAGGCAAACATTGTGGCGGTGGACTACGACTCCAGCGCCTCCAAGGTCAACCAGCAGAACCGCATCAAGCTGATGCTGGCCAACGCCCGCCTGATCGAACAGAACAGCCAGCAGCCAAAGCAGGGCAACACCCCCGCGGCTCCACAGCAGGAGACGGTTGCCGCTGCCCCACAGCGGCGGGAGCAGGTGGCGCAAAACTAAGATTTTGATTCAGGAGCTGGGGCAGGCTGAGTCCCAGCCTCCTTTTTTCTCTGCCTTCAGGGCATGAACAAAAAAGAAGAGAAAGGAAGGGAATCCCTTGCGTGTCTTTTTGCTCTTTTTGTGCTACAGCTTTCTTGGCTGGGCCTGCGAGACGGTCTACTGCTCGATTGGCAAAAGAAAGTTTGTCAACCGCGGCTTCCTCAACGGACCGCTCTGCCCGGTCTATGGCTTTGGCGCGCTGGCGGTGCTGTATTTTCTGCGGCCGGTCAGCGACAATATCTCGCTGCTCTTTGTCAGCGGGATGGTGCTGACCAGCGTCATCGAGTACATCACCGGCTATCTGTTGGAAAAACTGTTCGCCACCAAGTGGTGGGATTATTCCTCCCGGCGCTTTAACATCCACGGCAGGGTCTGCCTGCGCAATTCGCTGATGTTCGGCGCGCTGTCGGTGGTGGCGGTGCGGGTGATCGACCCGGTCATCCGCGGCGGAATCTATGCGCTGCCGGCTACTGTCTGCGCGGTGCTGAGCATTGTGTTCGGCGCGATGATGGTGGCGGACCTGGTGGTCACTGTCCGCACCATCCTGGACATCAACAGCGCCCTCAAACAGCTGCAGCAGATGGTGGAACAGGCGCGGCTGGACACCCAGGAATATCTGCGCCAGAACCAGGAGGAACTGCAGCAGAAAATGGAGAAGGCAAAGGCGCAGACCGAGGAGCGCCTGCGCCAGAACCAGCAGGAGCTGCAGCAGAAGATGGAGCAGAGCCGCCTGGACCTCGAGCTTGCCCGCATGGAGCTGCGAGACTTTTTGGAACAGCTGCACTCGGAGCGCCTGGAGCGCAGGGAGCAGCGGCGCAGGGAGTTTTTGTCCCGCCTCACCCCCGAGCAGCAGCAGGCCATCCAGAAGCTGGAGGAGCGTATGGAAGCTCTTTCCAGACGCAACGCCATTCTGCGCCGCAGGCTGCTCAGAGCCTTCCCGGAGATGCGCTCCACCCGCTACGAGCTGGCGCTGGAGCGGATGCGCGAGGCGCTGCGCAAAAAGAAAAAATAAAGTGGATCTTCCCCTTCTTGCCGGCAAGAGGGGGAATTTTTTTGCACGGAACGGCAAATCCGGTTGCCTTTTTATGGCGAATAGTTTATAATGGTTCTACAAATAGCGTGAAGTTTTCCCGCAAACAGGGGAAGCTTTTTCTGGAATTTTTAAAATGGGTGCAATAAAAAGGCGCCCGTTGGACACTGAATTTATGATGGGTGGTGTAGAGGTGAAATTGGACACAGCGATTGTGCTGGACGCCCAGAGCGGGAGCAGGGAAGGATTTACCCGGCTGTATGAAGCGGTGGCTCCCGCGTTATACCGGACGGCATTGTACACCCTGGGCAACAGCCACGACGCAGAGGACGTTGTTTCCGAAACCTTTATCGAGGCCTACCGTGGCCTTGCCGGCCTGCGCGACCCGCAGGCGTTTATGACATGGATTTACCGCATCCTTTCGGCGCGGTGCAACCGCAAAATCCGCGAGTATGTCCGCGCGCGCAACGAAGAGGTGGACCTCGAGGAGATGGTGCAGCAGCCGGGGGATCAGGGAGCCTTTTCGGAGACGGTGCTCAGCCGTGCGGACCTTGTTCGCGCGCTGGAAAGTTTGAGCGCGGCGGAGCGGCAGATCGTCGTGCTGTCGGTGATCGAAGGGTATACCACAAGGGAGATTGCCGCCATCGTGGGTTCCCCGCAGGGAACCATCAGCTCGAAGCTGTTTCGAGCATTTAAGAAAATGAGAATTTATTTGGAAGGAGGGAAGCAGCGTTGACAGAGAAAAAGGATTTGGGCCACGGCCCAGTGGAAGAACAACCCCTTACCGCACAGCAGCAACAGGAGCTGCACGAGCAGGAACAGTATTTCCGGCAGGCGTTTTGCTCCGTTTCCTGCCCACCGCTTCCCGAAAGTTTGAGCGCGGACGCGATGTGGGAGAAGATCTGCTCCGGCGCAGGTGACCACCAGGTAACGGTGGACCCGGCCTCGATGCAGGAGGAGCTCCGGCAGGAGACGGAAGCCGCTCCGCAAAAGGGAAAGGTTATCCCCTTCCCGCAGCGCACCGGGAAAAAGGAGCGTGCGCGCCGCCGGCGCACCCTGGCGGTAGCCTGTACCCTGGTGCTGGTGGTTGGACTGTCGGTGGCTTACTGGCAGCTGCAGGGGCCGCTCGGTCAGATGCAGGATCTGGTGTCCGGCAACTCGCAGGCCTCCACCGCAGAGTCAGCCGAGTCCTCGGCAGCAGAAGCGACCGCAGCGGACGCGGATACGCAGACGGAGGAATCGGCTGAAGCGGTCGAGGAGGCTGCGGCGCCGATGATGGCAGCTCCGCCGGAGGAAGAAACTGCTTCGGATGAGACGGCCTCCGGCGGCGCCGGGCAGACCGAACAGCGCTCCGCCGAGACGCAGGACGCAGCCATTGCGCCGCAGAGTGCTCAGCCGCAGCAGGAGCAGGCGACTGTCCATCCAAAGATGCAGCAGGAACAGAACGAAACCGATTCTCAGCGGGAGGAGCTGCGCCAGCGGATTTTGGCCTCGATCGACGCAGGGCAGCAGGAGCAGTCCGCAGAGGGAAATCCGGATACCGGCGGCAGCGGCCAGCAGCAGGCAAACCAGCTGACAGCGCAGAGCGCCGAGGCCACCGCGGAGGAGCCGGTGGAAGAATCAGTGGAGGAATCGGTCGAAGCGGTTGTGCCGGAGCAGGCAGAAACAACCGGCGACACACAGCAAAGCGACAGCGTCTCGATCCTCAAAAATATGATGGAGAATGCCAAGGAAAACCAGCCGCAGAGCTTTCAGCTCAAAAACGGCAGCGTCAACTATGATCCGGCCAGCGGCGAGGTCACGGTGATGGATCTCAACCAGCAGCCGGCGGCGACCCTCACGCTGCCGGCGGGGGCGCAGGTCTTTGCATCAGATGTTACCCTTGCGGCAATCGTACCGGATGAGCAGGCCCAGACGGTCACCCTGACCCTGTACAGCGTGGAGGACCTGCAGAACCCGCAGGCGGTCAGCACAGTGACCCACCAGGGAGAGCTGTTTGACGCCTACCAGTCGGTCTCGGACAGCTACACGCTGGTCACCAGCGTCTGGTTCGACCGGGAACAGGTGGAGGGCGGCGAATTTTTGCCGCAGGTCAACGGCGCGGAACTTTCTCCCGATCAGATCAACATCATCGAGGGGTATGAGCAGGGGGATCAGGTCAACTACCTGATTACCACAACCATCACGCTGGACTCGGTCAAGACCAGAGCAGACCTGTATTTAAACTGACATAGAAGAAGGGGAAAACAATGTCATTAGAACTTGTGCGCCTGACAGACAGGCCACAGCTAAAGGAGCAGGCGGCGCAGTGGTTCCACCAAAAGTGGGGCGTACCGCTGGCAGCCTACCAAGAGAGCATGGAGCAGTGCCTGTCGGCGCGCGGCCCGGTGCCGCAGTGGTACCTGGCGATGGAAGGGGAACGGATTGTCGGCGGCATGGGGGTCATCGAAAACGACTTTCACGACCGCAAGGACCTTGCCCCCAACGTCTGCGCGGTCTACACCGAACCGGACTGCCGGGGACAGGGCATCGCGCGAAAGCTGCTCGACCTCGTCTGCGCGGACATGAAGGAGAAGGGGATCGACACCCTCTACCTTCTGACCGACCACACCTCCCTCTATGAGCGATACGGCTGGGAGTTTTTCTGCATGGCGCAGGGGGACGGGGAGGAGAAGCCGTCCAGAATTTACAGGCATCAAGCATAATCAGATGAAAAAGGAACCCGACGAGGGTTCCTTTTTTTACACCTGAATAAAAGCGGGGAGAACGCTTTGCAGCCGGTGCGCGATGTGCTATAATGGAGATCAAATAGGAAAAGAACTTGTGGGGACAGGGAGGAACAGGATGGAGTACAAAATTGCAATCTGCGACGACGAGCAGAAGGACCGGGATTTTGTCGCCGCGCTCAGCCGCCGGTGGGCCGGGCAGCGGGGGAACACGGTGGAGCTGACCGAATTTTCCTCGGCGGAACAGTTTCTGTTCTGCTATGGGGAGCAAAGCGACTACGACATTCTGCTGCTGGACATCGAGATGGGGCAGATGGACGGGGTGCAGCTGGCAAAACAGCTGCGGCAGAAAAACGAGACGATTCAGATTGTCTTTGTCACCGGCTACTCCGATTACATCTCGGAGGGGTACGAGGTGGCGGCGCTGCACTACCTGATGAAGCCGGTGCGGGAGGAAAAGTTTTTTTCGGTGCTGGACCGCGCGGCCGATAAGCTGCGCAAAAACGAGCGCACCCTCACGCTGGAGTGCGCCGGTGAGGTGGTGCGGGTGCCGCTCTATCAGATCCGCTATGTCGACGTGCAGCACAACTACGCCACCGTCCATGCCAAGGCCGACTACACGGTGAAAAAGACGCTGGCCGAGATCGAAAAAAGCCTGGACGACCGCTTTTACCGGGTGGGGCGCTCGGCCATCGTCAACCTCAGCTGCATCGCCAGGGTGACCCGGTCGGACATTTTCCTCAACGAGGGCGACCGCATCCCGCTGCCCCGCGGGGCTTATGAAGGGGTCAACCGCGCCATCATCCAGAGGGGATAGGAGAGAACGATGGGAATTTTTGCAAACTTGCTTTCCAAAAAGATGAACCGCCAGGTCGAGACCTACCAGCAGGAGCTGGTGCAGACCCACTATCAGGAGGTGGAAAACATGTACCGCCAGATGCGCGGCTGGCGGCACGACTGGCGCAACCACCTGCAGGCGCTCAAAATCTACGCGGCAAAGGGCGACCTGCCGGGCATCCAGCGGTATCTGGACGAGCTGGACACCAGCCTTTCGGCGCTGGACATGGTCATCAAGACCGGAAACCCGATGACCGACGCCATCCTCAACTCCAAGATTTCGCTGGCAAAGAACCGGGGGATTCCGGTGATGGCCGACGCGCACATCCCGGTCAAGCTCAGAATCCCGGAGATTGACCTCTGCTGCATTTTAGGTAACCTCTTTGACAACGCCATCGAGGCAAGCGCCAAGCTGCCGCCGGAGGAGCGGCTGATCCGCGTCTACATGGACATGAAGGGCAGCCAGCTGTACATCTCGTTCACCAACTTCACCGCCGGCAAAAAGATGGTCAAACGCGAGGGCCGCTTTGCCACCACCAAGGGTGCGGGGCATGGACTGGGTCTGATGCGCATCGACAGCATTGTGGAGCGGCTGGACGGCTATGTCAACCGCAACTCGGAGGACGGGGCCTTCACCACCGAGATCCTGCTGCCGCAGCAGGAGGAGCCATCCTCCGGTGAGGCAGCGGCTACTCAACTATAGAAAAAATGCAATTCGTCCCCCGGAAACGACAATTCGTCCCCAAAATGTGCCGGGGGCGAATTTTTGTGTTATGCTGATACCAGAAAGCGAGGGAACAGAAGATGAAACAAACAAGCAAACAGCATTACAATGTTTTCCAAAACGTCGGCTGGATGATCGGCAACGCCTGGCGCTCCTGCAAGAGCGTGCTTTGGATGTGCGTGCTGGCCGCCGCTTTAACCGTCGGGGTCAATCTGGTGCAGCTTTTTATCGCGCCGCAGATCCTCTCGAGGGTCGAGCAGCAGGCGCCGCTGCCGGAGCTGCTCGGCACCATCGGCGTCTTTTCGCTGGCGCTGTTTCTGGTGCTGGGGCTGCAGGCCTATGTCGACCAGAATACCATCTTCGGGCGCATCGAGGTGCGCACCGGACTTCTTAACCAGATCGGCTACAAGACCAATACCACCTCCTTCTCCAACACGCTGGACACCGCCGTGCTGGACCTGCGCGACAAGGCCAACCGTGCGGTGCAGCAGAACAGCATGGCGGGCGAGCACATCTGGACGACGCTGACAAACCTCTTGGCAAACATCGCGGGCTTTGTCCTCTACCTGCTGCTGATGCAGAACCTCGACCCTGTGCTGCTGGCGGTGGTGCTGGCGACCACCCTGGTCAGCTTCCTGGTGACCAAGCGCACCAACGAATGGCGCTATCAGCACCGCGACGAGGAGGCCAAATTTTTCCACCAGCTGCGGTATCTCAAGGACAAATCCGAGTCGGTGGAGCTGGCCAAGGACATCCGCATCTTCGGCCTGCAGCCGTGGCTGCAGGGCATCTATGACAGCGTGCTCAAGCTTGAGGAGGCCTTTGTTTACCGCTACACCAAAATCCAGCTGCTGGGCAACGCGGTGGACGTGCTACTCAGCGTTGCGCGCAACGGCATCGCCTACCTCTACCTCATCAACATGGCGCTGGAGGGCGGCATGAGCGCCTCGCAGTTCCTGCTCTACTTCACCGCCGTCAGCGGCTTCACCAACTGGATCACCGGCATCCTCAACGAGAGCATGACGCTGCACCGCGAGAGCCTTGACCTCTCCAGCGTGCGCGAGTACCTCAATCTCGAGGAGCCGTTCCGGTTTGAGGGCGGCAAGGAGATCCCGGCCCCCGGCAAGGACGGGTATGAGCTGCGGCTGCAAAACGTCTCCTTCCGCTACCCCAAGGCTGAGAAGGACACCATCCACAATTTAAACCTCACCGTCCGCCCCGGCGAGAAGCTGGCGATTGTGGGCCTCAACGGCGCGGGCAAGACCACGCTGGTCAAGCTCCTGTGCGGCTTGCTGGACCCGACCGAGGGCGCGGTGCTGCTGGACGGGCAGGACATCCGCCAATTTAACCGCAGAGACTACTATGCGCTCTTCTCCGCTGTTTTCCAGGAATTTTCGGTACTGGCTGCGACAGTGGCTGAAAACGTCTCTCAGGCGGTTGGAGGCGGCGATAAAGAAAAGGTGCGCGCCTGCCTGGACAAGGCGGGCCTGACCGAGAAGATCGACGCGCTGCCCAAGGGCATCGACACCCAGGTGGGCCGGGAGGTCTATGAGGACGGCGTGCTGTTCTCCGGCGGCCAGACCCAGCGGCTGATGCTGGCCCGCGCCCTCTATAAAGATGGGCCGGTGCTGCTGCTCGACGAGCCGACGGCGGCGCTCGACCCGATTGCAGAGAACGACATCTACCTCAAATACAACGAGATGAGCGCGGGCAAGACCTCGCTGTTCATCTCCCACCGCCTGGCCTCCACCCGCTTCTGCGACCGCATCATCTTTGTGGCGGGCGGCGACATCGCCGAGGAGGGCACCCACGACGAGCTGATGCAGAAGGGCGGCGGCTACGCCAAGCTCTTTGAGGTGCAGAGCCGCTATTACCGGGAAGGGAGAGAGTTTTAATGAAAGAGCAAAACACCAATCAGATGAGCACCCGTCAGGTCATCGAGATTCACCGCAGGGCGATTGGGGACATGCAGAAGATGTGCCCCTATCTGCTCCCCTCCACCGCGCTCTACGCCATCGTCTCGGGCATCGTCCCCTATGCCACCGTCTTTTTCTCGGCCCGCATCCTGAACGAGCTGGCCGGCCAGCGCAGGCCGGAGGAGCTGTGGCGCTGGGTGATTTTATCGGTAGCGGTGGGCGGCGTGCTGGCGCTGCTGAACGCGGTGCTGCTGCGGGTGAAAAGCGCGCAGCGGGATTTGTTCTATGACAGCAAGGAGCGGATGTACACCGCCAAGATGTTCTCGCTGGACTACACCGACGTCGACAACCAGGAGGCGCGCGGCCTGCTCTCCATCGCCCGCCAGAACGAAAACTGGGCCGGGTGGGGATTTATCCGCCTGATCGAGATTGTCGAGGAGATGTCCAAGGCGGCGGTGGGCGTCCTCAGCGCCGTCGTGCTGTCGGTCAGCCTGTTCACCCAGCCGGTGCCGGCGTCGGCGGGCTGGTACACCGTCCTCAATAACCCCCTGTTTATCCTGCTGCTGCTCGGCGTGATGGTGGGCATCAGCCTGCTTTCCGGAGCTTGTAACGGCAAGGCCTTTGCAATCTGGAGCACATGCAGCGAGGGCGCAAATTTATCCAACCGGAGTTTTAACTTCTGGGTAGATCTGGGACTCCAGCGTTCCCGCACAATGGACGTCCGCATGTATAATCAGCAGAATTTATTTCTGTACTATAACCGGGATGTGGGGGTGTTCAGCACCATCGGCGAGATGGCCCAAAAGTTCCGCGGCCCGATCGGGGTGCTGCACGGTTTTGCTGCCGCCATTTCGGCGGTGTTCACCGGCTTTGTTTATATCTTTACCTGCCTGAAGGCGATGGGCGGCGCGTTTGGGGTCGGCTCCATCACCCAGTATGTGGGTGCAGTCACCGCCCTGTCGCAGAACCTTTCCTCCCTCTTTGAAAACTGGGGCGTCTTAAAGACCAACGCCGATTTCCTGAAGCCTGCCTATCAGTTTCTGGACCTCCCCAACCGGATGTACCAGGGGTCGCTGACCACCGAAAAGCGCGCCGACCGCAAGTATGAGGTGGAGTTCCGCGACGTCTCTTTCCGCTATCCCGGTACCGAAACATGGGCGCTGCGGCACGTCAACGTCAGGTTCCGGGTCGGCGAGCGGATGGCGGTGGTCGGCGAGAACGGCTCGGGCAAGACCACCTTTATTAAGCTCCTCTGCCGCCTCTATGACCCGCAGGAGGGAGAGATTCTCTTAAACGGCATCGACATCCGCAAGTATAACTACCGCGAGTACATGAACATCTTCTCGGTGGTGTTCCAGGACTTCCAGCTGCTCTCCCAGCCGCTGGGCCAGAACGTGGCGGGCGCGGTGGAATACGACCGCGAGCGGGTGGAGAAGGCGCTGACCGACGCAGGCTTTGGCGAGCGGTTGGAGCGGCTGCCCAAGGGACTGGACACCCAGCTCTACAAGGACTTTTCCGACGAGGGTGTGGAGGTTTCCGGCGGCGAGGCGCAGAAGATTGCCATCGCCCGGGCGCTGTACAAAAACGCGCCGTTCATCATCCTCGACGAGCCGACAGCCGCGCTCGACCCGATTGCCGAGGCGGAGATCTACGCCCAGTTTAACCAGATTGCGGGCGACAAGACCGCCATCTACATCAGCCACCGCCTGTCCTCCTGCCGCTTCTGCGACGAGATCATGGTTTTTGACCGCGGACAGATTGTGCAGAAGGGCAGCCACGACGCCTTAATCAGCGACGAGCAGGGCAAATACGCCACCCTCTGGCACGCGCAGGCGCAGTACTACACCGAGGAAGAAGCGGCTTCCTTTTAACTGCTTCCTTTGCTGCCGGAGACAAACACCCCTTTGGCGATAAAAAACAAGCAAGGCCGGTCCATGACGGACCGGCCTTGTTTTTGCCTTGGGCACTTTAATCCTGTTCAAAGTTGAGAATCTCCCCGGTGAAGGCTTCGACCTCGCACTCATATTCGTGCTGACCGGAGCTGAATTCCAGCTCGTAGGAGAAGCGGCCGTCGTCCTCGTCCAGCTCGCACTTTTCCCAGCGGACCTGATCCTCGGTGAGCCCGGCGCGCTGCAGGGCGGCTGCTTTTGCGGCATCCTCGCCGATGTAGCTGCCGGTGGCAGTACCCTGCTGCTGCGGGATAGAGAAGTTTTCGACGTCGTTGTCATAGGAGAGGATGTCGCCGGTGGCGGCGTCGATCTCATAGTCGTACTCGGTGGAGCCGCTGTAGAACTCGACGTCGTAGACCCGCCGCCCGTCGTCCTCCTCGAGCGAAACGCTGTGGAAGGTAAGGTCGGCAACGGCCACACCGGCGTGGTTGGCGGCGATCTCTTTGGCCTGCTCCTCGGTGATGGAGGCGGACTGCTGCGGCTGCTGTTCGCCGGTTTGCCCGGTAATGGGCTGTTCGACAGCGGGTTGTTCAGTGGTTTGGTCGGTGGCTGGCTGTTCGGTTGTCTGTTCAGCCGACGGCTGCTCAGTGACCGGTTGTTCGGTAGCGGGCTGCTCAACTGTCTGCTGTTCAGCCGGCTGCTGTGTATCCGGCTGGGCAGTGGCCGATTCCCCGACCTGGGTCACCGCGTCGGGGGCAAGGTGCGCCAGGTCGTCGGTGATCTCGTCGTAGAGCTCGCGGTTAAAGTCGTCGTCGCTGCCGTCCACAAAGACGCTGATCTGCGCCTGGTCGTCCAGATAGCCCTTGCGGCTCATTGCGCCCATCAGGGCGTCCAGCGCGGTGCTGAGCTTTAAGTTTTTGAGAGAGAGGTCGTCGAGCACCTCGGCGCCGTCGGTGTTGCCTGCCTGGGTGTCGATGACGTATTCAAAGCGGTTGAGCGAGAGGGCGACCGAAGGGTTGACGTCGATCGAGACCACCGCCTTGGTGGAAAACCACAGCCAGGAGAAGATTCCTCCCGCGCACAGCACCAGCAGCACACAGGCCGCTGCCAGCCGCTGCCAGCGCAGTCTTTGTCTGGGGAACTGGCGGGGGACAATCTCGTCCACCACCGTCAGCGGGGTGATGGGGGCGGAGGAGGCCTGCTGATAGATGTCCGGCACCTGCTGCACCACCGCCTTGGCCAGCATATATTCGACCTCCTGGTCGGTGAGCTTTCTGTTCGGTTTGCGTTCAGCCATCTTTACTGCACCTCCTTTTGGGGGAAGTTATCTTCCTCCAGAGCTTTTTTGAGCTTTTTGAGCGAACGGGCGTATTTGGAGAGCACCGTCGCCAGCGGCATCCCCAGCATCTCGGCGATCTCCCGGTGCTTGAGCCCGGTCACCGCGTGCAAAATCAGAATCTGCCGCTCCTGGTCGCCCAGCACCTTCATGGCCTGCTCCAGGGCGACCGCCTCCTCGCTGTCCCGGTCAAAGGAGGGGGTGGTCTCCTCCAGGTCGTCCAGTGGGATCTGCCTGCCCGCGGAGCGCAGCTTTGTGCGGGCAATATTTTTGGTGATGGTCAAAATCCAGGCCATCGGTTTGCCCATCGGCATATACAGATGGGCGGCGCATCGGATTTTGAGATAGGTGTCCATCATGATATCCTGCGCCTCGTGGTGGTTTCTCATCAGGGACAGTGCGTAGCCGTAGATGGCGCTGTCGGTTGCGCGGTAAAGTTCCTCAAAAGCCTGCTGGCTGCCCAGGGCAATCTGCCGCAGCAGCTCCTCCAGATCGTGTGGATCCATCACAGGCCGCAGAGGTTTAAAGTGGTTTTCTACCAGCATCATGGTCATGAGCATACTTTTTTGTTCCCTCCTGCCCAAAAGCAGAGGTCCCGCCGGTGTGGGACAAAAAAGTTCAGGCAGTTTATTTAAGACTGCCTGAACCGCTCTTGCTTTTAAGGTTTATGGAAAATCACGCAGATTAAAATGGCGAGCGTTCAGGTGAGTTTCCAGTTAAATTCAGTATACCAGCGCCGGGGAAGAAATGCAACCGGTTTTTGCAGCCTTAGTCCCGCTCCGCTTCCAGGATGGTGCCGGAGGCGGCGTCGATGGTGTACTCGTACTCGCGGAAGTTGTGGTGGAACTCGATCTC
>ERZ1643251.2722-NODE-2722-length-17492-cov-5.869588_pt1 | contig 17492 bp, 16 predicted proteins | sample MGYA00579261_ERZ1643251 | MGnify/ENA primary metagenome ERZ1643251 (study PRJEB29033, sample SAMEA4952267) | chicken gut metagenome | biome: Broiler Chicken; feature: Gastrointestinal Tract; material: Caecum | place: Ireland | collected 2018 | study: Broiler...
TGCTATATCTTCTCATCAGCCCGCGCCCTCCGATTTTGTATGTTTAGCTATATCCTGCTGTTCGGCTATATCCTGCCGCGCGGCTATCATCTCGCGCGCGGTATTCTGCAAATTCTCGGTGATGTTGATGCCGCCCATAATCCGCGCGACCTCATTTACACGCCCCTCCTCGTCGAGCGGCGTCACGTCGGTGGACACCCGCCCGCCGTCCTCATGCTTGGCAATCAGGTAGTGGTTGTCGGCGAGCGACGCTATCTGCGCCGAGTGGGTCACGCAGAATACCTGCGACGACCGCTTTTTTGCCAGCTCGCGCAGCTTTATTCCTATCTTCTGCGAGGTCTTGCCCGAGACTCCGGTGTCGACCTCGTCAAATATCAGCGTGCCGAGCGAGTCGCGGTCGGACAGCACGCTTTTCAGCGCGAGCATTATACGCGACAGCTCGCCGCCCGACGCGATGCGCGCGAGCGGCTTTGTCGGCTCGCCTTTGTTCGTGGCTATCATGAACTCGACCCGGTCAACTCCGCGCGCGGTGAACTCCGGCTTGTCGACGTCCTGCGTTTCGACCGCGACCTCAAAAACGACGCCGTTCATGTCGAGATATTTAAGTTCCTCGGTTATCCTCTCCTCGAGTCTTACCGCCGCGTCGCGACGCTTCTCGCTTAGCTCAAACGCCTTGGCCGCGAGCAGCGGCAAAAGCTCGTCGCGTTCGCGCGCCGCCTCGTCGAGCCGCTCTCCCGCAAGCTCGATGCCGTCGACCTCGTCGCGAATCTTTTTGAGATAGGCTAAAATCTCGACCGGCGTGTCGCCGTATTTGCGTTCAAGCTTTGACAGCTCGTCGAGCCGTCCCTCAATCCTGTCGAGCTGCGCGGTCACGTCGCCTTCCGACTCGTCGGCGAAGGCTTCGGCGGTGAGCGCGATGTCCTCGACCTCGTAGCACAGTCCCTCGAGCCGGCTCGAAAGCTCGGCAGCGTCGGGTATCACCGCCGACAGCGCGTCGAGCGCGCGCACCGAACGGCGCAGCTTGTCGAGCGCCGCCGTTCCCTTTTCGTTCTGATAGAGCGACGCGTAGACCGAATGCGCGAGCTGGTTTATCCGCTCGCTGTTTTGCAGCTTCGCGCGCTTCTTTAAAAGCAGCTCCTCCTCGTCCGGCTTTAGCTTCGCCGACTCGATTTCGTCTATCTGGAACTTTAAAAATTCAAGCCGCTGCGTCTTTTCGCGCTCACCGCGGCTAAGCTCGCCAATCCGCCGGTTCAGCTCGGTGTAGCGGTCAAAATCGCGCCGGTAGTCGTCAAGCTCGCCCTCGAGAGACGCGAACTCGTCAAGATAGCCTATATGCCGCTCGGGGTCGAGCAAGGTCATGTTGTCATGCTGACCGTGTATCGCGACGAGCAGCTTTGCCGCGTCGCGCATGAGCGATATCGGCAGGGCGCGGCCGTTTACCCGTGCCGTCGACTTGCCGGCGATATTGACCGAGCGAGACAGCATGATTATACCGTCCTCGTCGGGAGCGAGTCCAAGCTCGGAGAGCGCCTCGAGCGCAGACGGCGACAGCTCCGAAAACAGCGCCGACACGCGCGCCACCTCCTCGCCGCTGCGTATCAGGTCGCGCTGAGGCTTCGCGCCGAGTATTAAGTTGATACTGTCTATTATAATCGATTTACCCGCTCCGGTCTCGCCGGTCAGCACAGAAAATCCGTCGGTAAAATCGATGTTCGCCGACTTTATGACCGCGATATTTTCAATATGCAGATTTTGCAGCATATACTCCGCCTTTCCGCCTACCTATGAGGATTTGCCCGAAAATAAGGTCGGGCGTCGTCATTTTCCGATTATCTCGCGCAGCTCGGAGACGAGTATCGTCGCCGCCTCGTTGGTGCGCATGACTATAATAATAGTATCGTCTCCGGCGACGCTGCCGACGATGTCGTCGCGCCCCATAGAATCGATCGCCGCGCACGCGCCCTGCGCCATTCCGGCGCAGGTTTTGACAACGACAATATTGTTCGCGCTGTCGACTCCGGTCAGCGTCTCGACAAGCAAATTGTAAAACTTCGAGCTTATCGCGGTCTCCTCGTGGTGCGGGAGCGCGTATTTATATTTTCCGCCGGCTCCCGCGACCTTGACGAGCTTGAGCTCGCGGATATCGCGTGAGATTGTCGCCTGTGTAACCATATATCCGCGGCGGCGCAGCTGCTCGGACAGTTCCTCCTGCGTCTCGATCTCAAGCTCACTGATGAGCGCGATGATTTCATTTTGCCGGTTATATTTCATCGTATTTTAACCATACCTTTTCTATATATGTGACCACGGCTTTGCCAAGTTGCGTCTTTCTTAATTCAAATTAATTATCGTGGCTTCCGCGCGGCGAAAGCGCCCTTTTCAAACCCTCTCCGCCATTTTGCGGCGCAGCACGTCGTAAAAGCCGCCGTCCTTCAGGCGGATAAAGCTGACCTCGAGCGTCGAGCGACCGATGTACACGCTCTCGCCGTAACCGAGCCGATAGAATTCGCAGCCGTCGAGACAGAGGCAGAGATTCGACTCGCGCTGACTCGCATTGCGCAGTCCGAGCCGCGACGCGGCAGAGAACACGACCGAAACGGCATTGAGCGAATGCGTGCAGATCGGAGTTACCATGATAGCGTCCATGCACGGGTCGATTACCGCTCCGCCGGCCGACAATGAATACGCGGTCGAGCCGGTCGGCGTCGAGGCTATGAGCCCGTCGGCGCGGTAGCGGTTGACCAGCTTGCCGTCGCAGTACAGCTCGATTTCGACCATGCGAAAGAGCGACTCTCCGCCGAGCACGGCGTCGTTCAGCGCGAAGCCCCGCCGACCGTCGGGCAGCTCGGCTTCGAGCAGCATACGACGCTCAATCCTATACTCGCCGCTGAGCAGTCTGTCAAGCAGGTCGAGCTCGTCAAGCTCCAGCTCGGCCATATAACCGACCCGACCGAGGTTGATGCCGAGCAGCGGCACATCAGCCGGAGCGCAGCGTCTGGCAGCCTTTAATATAGACCCATCGCCGCCAAGTACGACTACTGCCTCCGAGCGAGCGGTGAACTCGTCGGTGCTGACGAATTCCACCTGCTGCTCGAACTGTCCGCCGAGAACCGAGACGAGCTGCTCTCGCTGACCAATGTCAAAAAGCAGTCGCGCCTTTTTGCCGAGCGCGGCGACAACCTTACTTGTTCCCGAATAATCTATGTCTTTGTCGGCATTCGGAAATATACCGATGGTTTTCAAGCTATAATTACCTCCGCAACCAAGAAGCTGAACAATATTGTCCGCCGTGATGTATTATTGACCGTATACGGTCTATTGACCTTATACGGTCTATTGACCGTGTACGGTCTATTGACCGTGTACGGCCGTGGATATCGCTCTGGCGTCGACTGTCCGCTCCCTGCCGTAAACAAACAGCGCGAGATATTCGCGGTTGCCGTCCCCGCCCTCAATAGGCGACGATATGACTCCGACGCAGCCGAGCCCGAGCGCGCTGGCAGCCGCCAGCACCCGCTCAATGACCTCTGCGTGAACCTCGCGGCTTTTGACTATGCCGCCCTTGCCGATATTTTGGCGTCCGGCCTCAAACTGCGGCTTTATGAGACCGATAAAGCGCCCGTCCGGCTTCAATATCCGCGTCAGTGCGGGCAGGATCAATGTAATCGAAATAAACGACACGTCGCAGACCGCGAGGTCGCACTGCCCGCCGATCTGCTCCGGCACAAGTCCGCGCGCGTTTATGCCCTCGTACGACCCGACGCGCGGGTCGGACGCGAGAGTCGGGTCGAGCTGCGAATGTCCGACGTCGACCGCGCGGACGCGCCGCGCGCCATGCTGCAGCAGGCAGTCGGTGAACCCGCCGCTCGACGCGCCGATATCGACCGCGTCAAGTCCGACGACGTCTATATTGAAAGCTTCGAGCGCGCGTTCGAGCTTGAGTCCGCCGCGGCTGACATAGCGCGGCAGCTCGCCGATTATCTCAATCTCGGGCGGCGAGCTCTCGTCGATATCGAACGACGGCTTCACGCTCCGGCCGCCGACTGTGACAGCTCCGTCAGAGAGCAGCTTTTGCGCCGTCTCGCGGCTCTTCGCGAAGCCATGCAGCGCGAGGTATTTGTCAATGCGCATATCAGAACACCGGCACTACCAGCGGAATCAATATGCCGAGTATCGCGCCGACGACGACCTGAAGCGGCGTGTGACCTATAAGCTCCTTCAGATTCTTGTCAAGGTAGCGGGTCTCGCCGGTCGAGATGTCGTGTACGATCTGATTTAATACCCTTGCCTGCTCGCCCGCGGCACGGCGCACTCCGGCGGCGTCATACATTACAATGAACGCGATTACAAATGCGAGCGCGAACTCGATCGACTTCGTGCCGCTCAGCCTGCCGGTCGCGACTACCATCGAGCAGACGGTCGCCGAATGCGAGCTCGGCATTCCGCCCGACGACATCAATACCGCGAAATTGAACGAATGGCTCTTGATTATATACGCAAAGCACTTGATGAACTGCGCTCCGAACCAGCCGATGAACGCGCAGATCAGCACATAGTTTGTAAATATTCCGACAATGTATTCCATTATATTTGTATTATCCTATTTATTTCGTTTTGACAAATAGATTGCCAGCTCGCAGAGCACATCCGCGCCGTCATAGTCCTCGAGCGCGGACACAGCGTCACGAGTCAGCCGGTCGGCATAAGCATAAGCCTCGTTAGGCGTCATGAAGGTGAGAAATGTAGTCTTGTCGCTCGCGGCGTCGCTGCCTATCGGCTTTCCGAGCAGCGCGGTATCGCCGACAACGTCGAGAATATCGTCGAGCACCTGGAACGCGCGGCCCAGTCCCATCGAATAGCGTTCAGCGGCGGCGATTAGCCCCTCATCCGCGCCTCCGGCATAACAGCCGAGCAGCGACGACGCGCGTATCAGCTCGCCCGTCTTTTTCGATTGCAGCCGTTCGAGCGTGTCAAAGCCGAGACGCGAGCTCTCGCCTATTAAGTCGAGCACCTGACCGCCGACCATGCCGTTTGCTCCGGCGGCGGTGGAAAGCAGTACTACCGCGCGGCAGTTTGTCTCGGGAGAAGCGAGCTTATTCGACGCCGCGACCTCGAACGCGAGCGTCAGCAGCGCGTCTCCGGCAAGAAGAGCGTTCGCCTCGCCGAACACCTTGTGATTCGTCGGCTTTCCTCGGCGCAGGTCGTCGTCGTCCATGCAGGGCAGGTCGTCGTGAATCAGCGAATAGGTGTGTATCATCTCAATAGCCGACGCGTATGCCAGCGCCGAGGCTTCGGCGGCGTCGGGGTCAAGCCCCCGCGACGTCGCGGCAAGCCGCGCAAACTCGAGCGCGAGGAACGGGCGCAGCCGCTTGCCGCCGGCAAGCAGGCTGTAACGCATAGCGTCGTACAGGATTCCGTAATCGTCGTCGGTGACGTCGAGGTATCCGCGCAGCTCCGATTCAATCTGCGCGGCGCGCTGTTTTATGCGCGATTCAATATCAGTTATATCCATTGGTTTTATGAATTCCTTTTCCATACACTTAAGGCAGCCGTAAAAATCAAATCATGAAAATATATTCTGTATATATCTTGCGCGGACAATTTACCGCATAATTATTCAAAAGACAATCGACCATACGGCTGCGCACACGGCTCACAGCTTTGATTTAACAAACTCATCCGCGCGGGGGAGTAAAATTTTCGAGCGCGAGCTTGCCCTCGTCGCCGCGCACCAGTATCTTCACCCGCTGCTCGGCGGTATCCAGCTTGTTCTGGCAGAGCTTCACGAGCGACACCCCCTCCTCGAACAGGGCGAGAGACTTGTCGAGCGGAGCGTCGCCGCCGTCAAGCGCGTGTACAATCTCCTCGAGCCGAGCGAGCGCGGCTTCGAACGTGAGCTCGGATTTTACTTCCGTCCCTCCGGCGGTCGACTCGGCGGACGCGTTTGCCGTATTCTGATTTTCGAGAGCCATTATATCAATTCCTTTCGTCATTCAAAGCGACGACATTGCCGGTCGCGGCAGTATCGTCGAATGTGGTCGCGGTGTTATCGTCAGCCGTATCCTCGGCAGAAGCATCTGCCGAAGTCGATTCGTTGTCGTTATTTTCGCTTATCTCGACCGCCTCGCCGACGACGCTGCCGTCTGCGGTGCGCAGTCTGAAACGGTCACCGACCTTTAACTGCTTTACGCTCTTTATGACCCTGCCGTCCTCGTCAAACACCGCCGAATAGCCGCGTGACAGCACTGACAGCGGATTCAGCGCGTCGAGCGACGCGCACAGCGCGGCGAATCTCGCCCGGTCGCGCGACAGTTTCAGCTTCATACCGCCGTCCAGCTCGTTCGACAATGAGATCAGCGTCAGCCGCTTGTCGTCGATAAAATTCTGCGGCGAGGTCAGCGCGCGGCTCTTTGCGAGCGCCGCGAGCCGGTTTCGGTCAGCCGCGAGCGTCTTGGTGAACGACAGCTCCATTCGACCGATTATATTGTATATCTTGCGCTTCAGCTCGGCGGTGTCCGGCACGGCGAGCTCTGCCGCGGCAGACGGAGTCGGCGCGCGCAGGTCGGCGGCGAAATCACAGATTGTGAAGTCGGTCTCATGTCCGACCGCAGATATTACCGGAACACGGCTCGCGGCAATCGTGCGCGCGAGCGTCTCGTCGTTGAACGCCCACAAATCCTCAATCGAGCCGCCGCCGCGTCCGATTATTATCAGGTCGACGCGGAGCGCGGTGTTGAATATCTGCATACCGGTTATGAGCGACGCCGCCGCGTCCGGTCCCTGCACGAGTGACGGATATAGTATGATGCGCGCGAGCGGAAAGCGTCTAGCGGTGATATTGATAATGTCGCGCACCGCAGCGCCGTCGGGCGACGTGATGACGCCGATCCGGGTCGGTATCTTCGGAAGCGGACGTTTGCGCTGTGCTGAAAACAGTCCCTCCGCCTCGAGCTTGCGCTTGAGCTGCTCATAGGCGATATACAGACTGCCGATGCCGTCCGGCTCGATATTGTCGACGATTATCTGGTACTGACCGCCGCGCACAAATCCGGTGACGCGGCCGTGCAGCACGACCTTCATCCCGCTCTCGGGCAGGAATTTGAGCTTCGACGCATCGCGCTTGTACATGACCGCCGACAGCACGCCGTCGCTGTCCTTTAACGTGAAATAGAAGTGACCGGTTTTATAATGGTTCGTGAAATTCGAAATCTCGCCGCGCACGTATACATTTGGGAGCAATGTGTCCGAATCGAGCAGCTGCTTGACGTAGGCGTTGATCTGCGCGACGGTCATGATCGGTCGCTCGTCCTTTGCGGACGAGGATTGATTTGCGGCGGTATTTTCCGCGGGCTGGCTGTATGCAGCTCCGTTTGTGCCGCCGCTGTCCGCGGGCTGACTGTATGCGGTGCCGCTTGTGCCGCCGCTGCCCGCGGGCTGACTGTATGCGGCTCCGTTTGTGCCGCCGCTGTCCGCGGGCTGACTGTATGCGGCTCCGTTTGTGCCGCCGCTGTCCGTGTTTGAGGGTTGAATGTTCCCGCCAAGCCGCGTCATATCCGCGTTATCCAACTCCATTTTCACCATCCTCACGCATAGCGGCGAGCAGCGCGGCTCCGACCGCGTTGTCGCTCGACAGCGCCGGCTCGGCGAAGCGCGCGTCGCAGCCGCGAGCTGTTATCATCTGCTTGATTATCGAATTGCTCATGACTCCTCCGGCAAACAGCACCGGAAGATCCCCCCTGCCAATGAGCGCGTTTTCTACAAGCTCGATAAGCGTCCGTCCGATAAAGTCGAGCAGATACGCGGCTACGCATTCCGAGCTCGCGCCCGACTCTATCATCCGACCGGCGAGATTCTCCGCGCCCGACAGGTTACATTCGCAGCCGTGTACCGACAGACGCGCGGGCGTGAAGCGCTCGGTGTTTGCGTTCGCGAGCTCCTCGAGCTTCGGACCGCACGGAAAGCCGAGTCCGAGCTTCACCCCGACCCGGTCGACCGCCTGCCCCGCGCTGATGTCGAGCGTGCCGCCCAGCTTTTCGACCTCGAGCGGCAATTCTCCGTCGGGCTTTGGATGCACGAGCAGCAGCTCGGTCGTGCCGCCCGAGACGTGAAAGGCGATAAAATCGCGCGAATACAAATCGGGCGAGCCGCTCGAATATATCGCCGCGGCGATATGCCCCGCCTGATGCGAGAAATGGTAGAGCGGCTTCTTTATAACGCCTGCCATCGCCGACGCCGCCGACACTCCGGCGAGAAAGCAGGGCATATACGAGCCCTCGACGTCTCTCGGCCGGCTCGACACTCCGACCGCGCACAGCTCATCCGGCACAAGCGCGTCGAGCGCCGAAGCGATTATCTCGGGCAGCCGCTTCGTATGCATGAACATAGCGTCCGACTGACGCAGTCCCCGCCCGCCCTCGGGCACGTCGAGTAGCCGTTTGATATTTGAAACCACGCGCCGCTCGGCAGCGTCGTACAGCGCGCAGGAGGTCGTGTAATTCGACGTGTCAACGCCGATATAATAACGGCTCATCAGGCTTTGGAGCGCGGAGCGTCGCACTCCCGGTCGGGCAGACTCTTCGCGATGCTGTTGAGTACGCCGTTGACAAACGCCGGCGCGCTGTCGTCGTCGTACTTCTTCGCAAGCTCGACCGCCTCATTGAGCGCGACCCGCTTCGGCACGTCGTCGAGCGAGGTCATCTCGTATACGCAGAGCCGCATTATAGTCAGCACGCCCTTTGTCAGGCGCGAAAGGCTCCAGCCGACCGCCGCCGCCGATATCCTCGCGTCGATGTCGTCGATATTGTCGAGCACGCCGAAATAGACCTTCTTCACATAGTCTGTTTCCGAGCCGAACTCCACGCCGTCATATGGCGGGGTCTGCTCCTGCGCCCACATTTCAAACAAGCCCTCAAGCTCATTTTTATAGAACCGGTCGGCGTCCTCGTCCGGCACAAAGGTCTTGGCGAACAGCAGCCGGAACGTAAAGTCACGCGCCATCTTGCGCGTGAATTGTGGTTTTGTCAATTCTTCCATATTAAGTAAATCACCATAGCTTTCTCGGGGCGATGTAAACGCGGTTTACATCAATAAATATAGCATATATAAATATTATACAGTCAATATTCAAAAATGTCAATCATTAAGGGTAAATTATTCGTTATATTTCGCGTAATATATTCATCCGCGATGAATATATTTTTATTGTCAGCTCGACCGGCATTGACCGACCGTATTTTTTACCTCGTGCCGGTTTATCCTTACACATTTATAAATTTACCGCAAATTCGCCGCGCATGTATGAATAAAGGAGTATAAACCATGCCCAAACGACGCTCAATACAATTCGTTTATATCGCGCTGCTCGTAATATCGCTGGCACTCGGTCAGCTGCTCCCGCAGCCGGCGCTCGAGGTCTCGGCCGACGGCTATATCAAATGGGTAGACTTCACATTGACCGCCGAGCTGCTGCGCGCCGCGGCTGAATGCGATATCGCGAGCTGGCAGGCGGCGAAGGAGTCGGGGCGGGAGCAGAGGGTACACTTTGTCGAGCTGCTCGCGCTCTGCGGCGCGATATACGGCGGCGACTACTCGCGCCTTGGCGCGTCAAAGCTAAAAGAATATGCCGCGAAGCTCGAAGCCGGCGCGACGATATACGACCTCACCGAAAACCACAAGAATCTCGAATACTATCTCGAAGCTTATGGAGCCGCGCTCGGCGGGGTCATGGGCGACTACGCGGTATATACCGACAAGGGGCTATCCAAGCGGTATGGCGTCAAGCTCTTCTCGCCTATCGCCGCCGGTTACTACTACAACGACTACGACGATTTCGGCGCGTCGCGTTCCTACGGCTACCGCCGTCCGCACCTCGGACATGACATGATGGGCAGTGTCGGCACGCCGATTGTCGCGGTCGAGTCGGGTTATGTCGAGGCCTGCGGCTGGAATCAGTACGGCGGCTGGCGTATCGGCATACGCAGCTTTGACGGCAAGCGATATTACTACTACGCGCACCTGCGCCGAGGTCATCCCTACAACGACATCTACGAGGGCAAGCAGATAACGGCCGGCGAGGTCATCGGCTACCTCGGCATGACCGGATATTCGACCAAGGAGGACACGAACAACATCGACACGCCGCATCTGCATTTCGGACTTCAGCTTATATTCGACAAGTCGCAGAAGGACGGCACGAATCAGATCTGGCTCGATCTTTACGAATACACGATCTTTTTGTCCCGTCTGCGCTCCGAGGTGTATTACGACAAGGAGACAAACGAATTTTACGCCGCCTCGCCGATAATCGACCTTGACGCGCCCGACTGAATTCGGGTACAAGTTAAGCGTTGTTGAAAAATAAGTGACGTTTTTATAAATATTTGCCCATCACAGTTGAAAAAAAATCCGAATGGTGGTATCATATAATATAGCCCTTGTGTGGGCAATTACATTCTTTAAAAGGAATGAATACATAAATGAATCTAAGAAAAAGGATATGGAAGATAATCTCCGACGCCTGCGTGTATTTCACAGTCGCCGAATTTTTCGTGCTATTTGTCGCGACCGGCTTCAGCGAGCTTGACCCGGAGGCGGGCGGCGGCGTCGGCAAGTATCTGAGTCTCGGAGCCGCCGCGCTGATATTTCTGGGCTGCTTTTTGTTGTCGCTGCTCAATCTTACGTTCAGGCTCGACCTGTCGTCGTCGCTGCGTGTGCTGATACATTTCATCGGCACGACCGTAGCCTATTCGCTGGTATTCATAGTCATACCCGGCGTATACAATGACTTCGGGGCGATATTCGTCCGACTCGGCGTGTTCGTGATAATTTATGCCGTCGGGCTGCTCATCGGCGTGATAGTCACCAGCTCAAAGCGCAACCGCCGCGCCGACTCCATCGAATACGAGTCGCAGTTCGGCGAGTTCTTTGACAAGAAAAACCGAAACGGCTGAATCTTGCCGACGTAAGGTCATGGATATACAAGCCTTGTGGTCAACCGCGGCGCGGCACCGTCAGTTTTGCGACGCGGCACCTCGCCGTATAAAAACTGCGATTTTACCTTGCAGAACCCGCCGCAATTCCTATGGAAAGGAAGCTTTCGAACATCGAAAGCCATGATAATTAAAAATGAAATCTGTTTTCAATCAGGACGGTCTGATGTACAAAGCCGCCGCGTTTGCCATATTTGTAGTGTTGGTCGTGCTGATAGTGCTAATCTCCATTTCAAGCGCAAATGACGACGGCATCCCGCAGCCGAACGATACGCAGTCCACGACCGCACAAGGCGACGGCACATCCGGCGATACGACTGCCGATTTGATTACATCCGATTCAACCGAAGCGACGTCCGCGCCCGAAACCACCGCGCCGGACACTACAGCCCCCGAAACCGCTCCCGAGACGACCGCGCCCGTTACCACCGCCCCCGAAACCACCGCTCCGGAAACCACTGCTCCCGAAACGACCGTTCCGTCCACTCCGGTAGAAGCTCCGGTCGGCAACACGCCCGAAGAAATCGCCGCCTATCTCGCCGAATACCCCGACACGGTGCTCGGCGTGACCGAGGACGCCGGACAGGAGTACATAGACAAGCTCACCTTCCTCGGCGACTCCACCACCTACGGACTGATACACTACGGAATGCTCAAGGACGGAAAGAACACAAAGCAGGTCTGGACTCCGGCGAGCGGCACGCTGACCCTGTCGCAGGCGTCGTTCGCGACGATAGTCTACCCCGAGACCGGCGAGGAAATCACGATAGTCGACGCGGTTACACGCAGTCAGCCCGAATATCTCGTCATCACGCTTGGCGTAAACGGCGTGTCGTTTATGGATGAGGACTATTTCAAATCCGAATACAAAAAGCTCGTCGAGTCAGTGCAGACCGCAAGCCCAGACACAAAGATAATCTGCCAGTCGATTTTCCCGGTCGCGCGCAGCTACGAGCTGCTCGATTCGATCAACAATGATAAAATTGACGCTGCCAATAAATGGATTTGCGAGGTCGCGGCTGACTGCGGAGTCAAGTATCTCGACACGAACTCGGTGCTGCGCGACTCCGAGGGCTGGCTGCCCGAGGAATACCACAACGGCGACGGTATGCACCTTGCGACCAACTCGTTCACGCTGGAACTCAACAATCTTCGCACGCACGCGTGGATAGATTGAGCTATTGTTGCTCGATGATCAGAACCTCTGAATCGAATTATTATAAGGAAGGTAAAAATCAATGAAACAGAAACTCACATCTTTTATACTTCTCATCGCAATTTCGCTCCTCGCCCTTGTTTCATGCGGGAGCGGCGCGGCTAAATACCGCAACGACGTCGCCGTGCCTGACCTGTGCGCCGCGGCCGATCCGCTGATCGGTGATTCGTCCACTATGGCCACAATGACCGACGACTACCTCTACGGCATGATGGGCATTGAGCTCGACGGCATATCCGACTACGCGGTCAAGGTCCAGGCGTCGGGCGCGAATGTCGACGAATACGGCATATTCAAGGCTTCGAGTGAGGACGGCGTCGCCGCCGTCGAGCAGATGGTGCAGAGCTATCTTTCCAAGCGCGTCGAAACCTGGATGCCCGAATATATGCCCGAGGAATTTCCGAAGGTGCAGTCTGCCAAAGCGCAGGTCTACGGTCAGTATGTGGTTTACTGCATACTCGACGACTCCGAAAAATCCGCGGTATTCAACGCGATTGAAGCCGCGCTGAAGGAAGAATAACGCTTGTATTCATGTATTGTCAATATATCTGCCGCGCCGCTTGACGGCGCGGTCATTTTTTTACAAATTTTATGTAAAAAATGTTCCTCAGTTTCCATATTGTGCATTTTATATAACTATATCATGAACCATGCTGACAGTTTCATTACATATACGCAAAATCTATTGCTTTTTTCGGCGACCTGTGGTATCATATATACACACGACGGGAACAACCCACGACGATGAGTCGCCGGGGGGTCTCAATCGTGAAATCCACAAACACACGGAGGTAACCATTTAATATGGCTAACTTTAAAAAATTCATGTCCGGAACTCTCGCGGCACTTATTTTAGTAGGTATGCTGGCGAACGGCATTTCCGCAAAGGAATTTGAGGATGTAGGCAGCGACAACCGCTATTCGGAGCAGATCGGCATCCTGTCCGACATCGGTATCATCAAGGGCACAAGCGAAAACGAATTTTCGCCGGACGAACCGGTAACTCGTGAGCAGATGGCTCTGCTCCTGTTCAGACTTATGATTGCGAACGACAACGCTGGTCCGATCAACTCTACCTCATTCACCGACCTGTATGACGACACCTACAGCGGAGCGATTTCGTGGGCAAACGCGTCCGGCTTCATCCTCGGAACTTCCGAGACCACGTTCGAGCCGACCGCGGGTATCACCCTTCAGGACGCGATGACCATGCTCGTCCGCGCGCTCGGTCACGGTTCGTCACAGATGAACAGCGGATATCCCTGGACCTTCATCGACCAGGCAGTCAAGCTCGGACTTGACAACGGGCTTGAGGACATCAGCTACACCAAGGAGCTGACCCGCGGCGAGGTCGCCGGATTCCTCTACAACGCACTGACCGCTGAGTACCTGATCCCGAAGACCGCGGCAAACGGTCTGACCTTCTACGAGTCGACGACGATAATCGAAAAAGTCTTCAATTATAAAATTGACGACTGCGTAATAGTCGCGACCAATAACTACGCTATCGGCGACGCCGACACTGTCACCAAGACCGACTACGTCACCGTACGCACCGAGGACGCTTACCTCACGGTCAAGTTCTCGGAGCTCGGACTCGAGGGCACCGCTGACGAGAATCTCGGCGAAAACATCCGCATGGTCTACAAGGTAGACGAAAAGACCAAGCTTGTAAGCGTACTCGGCAGCACCGAGCTCGGCAAGTTCTCGAACCCCGAGGAGATCGACGTCGGCAAGGACGACTCGTATATCCTCATCGACGGCGTCAAGTATCAGGTCGTAGAGACCCTGTCCGACTCGCTGTCGACCAACGCGAACGAGCTGCTCGTATACGCGTATGATGAGGATGGCGTCCTGACCCAGCTCAAGACCAACGCTGAGCTCTCGGCTCTGCTCGGTGCGTTTGACGCGAAGCTCATATTCGACGAGCGCGACAGCGACATCGCTGACCGCCTCATCATCAAGCCGTACAAGTTCGACCAGCTCGAAATAAAGAACGGCAAGGTCAACGTAGCCGGCAATCTCAAGGAGGACGAGCTGACTATAGTCAACCCCGATTCGGCTAAGAGCGGCAGCTACATCCTCTACTACTTCAACGAGGACAAGAAGCTGCTCGAAATAAAGAGCGAGCTTGTCAAGACCGACTCGGAGCTCGTAACCCGCATAACCGACACTACCGCTACTATCGGCGGAGTAAGATATAAGCTTGGTAACGAAAAGCTCGGTATCACCGCAGCTTCGATCAAGGAAGAGCTTGCTGTCGGCGAGATGGTGCGCGTAATCGTTCACAACGACTGCATCCTCGCGGTAGACTCGACCTCGGCTTCGATCTTCGCAGCGTCGCAGTACCTCATCGCCGAAACTGACACCACCCCTGCATTCGTAAACGGCAAGTTCACCTATGTCATGGATGCTATAATCGACGGCGAGAAGAGAACGATATTCGTCACCAACACATCGGTTGAGGCCGGCAAGGTTTACCGTTATGTAATGGAGTCGAACGACACCTACACGCTTATCGAATACACTCAGTCGAGCCAGATAATCGAAAGCGGCGACGACAAGTTCGTACAGTCGAACTCTCAGAACGATGAAATAGCTTACATCATCGAAAGCACCAACGCTTCCACTATTGAGAGCGAAGGCTCGCACTATGTCCTGTCCAAGGGAAGTGCGACTGCCATGAGCTCGACCGGACGCAAGGAAGCTTCGCTCAACTTCATAACCGACAAGAACACACTCATCATAGCTAAGAGCGAAGGCGAATACACAGTCTTCCGCGGCGTCTACACCTCCGACTTCGTTATTGAGAACAGCGCGTCGGTAACCGCTGTCTTCACGAACGAGGCAGGTAGCGTCGAGACGCTCCGCTTCCTCTACATCTCCGACGGTACTCTCGGCACAGTCGGCTCGAGCGCTAACAGCGTCCGAATCCTCGGCAATGTCGGCAGCGAATACATCGACGGCAACGTATACACTATCTACAGCGTACTCAACCTCGCGACCGGCGATGTCACCACGATGATGTCGCTGAACAGCAGCCTTACCGTAGGTGAAAACTACCTCACGAACGTTGACGGCACTATCTCGTCGTCGCAGGCGTCGGTAGTCGGCGGCGTTATCACCGGCTTCACCGGCACGACCATCACGATTGGCGATACTACCTACAGACTTGACGACTCGGTAATCATCAACCGGCTTAATGACGACGACACGGTCAGCGAGGTATCGCTCTCCGACGCGTACATGAAGCTTGTCGATATCATCACCGACAACGGTAAGGTAACGTCGATAGTTGTCCTCCGCGACCCGATCTTCACCGCTGAATGCTCTACCACCACCGTAACTGTCACCACCGAGGACACTATAAAAGGCATCGCCAACGTTGAGCTTGTAAAGCTTGTCAAGGTTGTTGAAGAAGGCGATGACGAAGTAATCGACATCGCCGGTTACGACGCCGAGGACGAGGACAGCTCGGGCTACGAAATCACCATAACCTGTGATGAGCAGCTCGAAAATGGCGACTACATTCTCACCTTTACGCTCGACGGCGTTGAATTCAGCGTAGAATTCAATGTAAACGAATAATTCATATTGGCAAAGACAAGACATAACCGAAAAAACCGGCTTTGGCCGGTTTTTTCATTTCTGCGGGAACTTTATTTGATCAATTTACGTCAAAACAATTGTAACGACATCAGCGAACATAATAAACATCAAAGCCATATAGCCGGCTGCCACATATAGTAAATGCAAGCGTCAAGGAGGTAGATTTCATGAAATACATTCTGTCAATCGCGTTCTTGCTGTCAGCTATGCTCCTCTGCTCCTGCGAAGAAAGGCTCGAGGAAAGCTGGGTTGAGGGCAAGGATATCATCGTGACGCAGTCGCTGTCGGGTATGACCGACGCGTCGAATATAGTCCTGTCCACGCAGTATCCGGTCTACGGCAATGACTGCGAGTATATCGTTGTAATTGTCGAGAACAGCACTGACGAGAATGTCATGTTGGGACTTTACTGTATGCTGGAGAAAAAGGTCGGCGACGAGTGGATGTTTGTAAGGCACGCGATAGGCGGCACCGACGACGTCGGATTTTACTGCGAGCCGGACGACAGCTTTTCGACTATATGCTATCTTTCGAGTCTTGACTACGACCTCGACGACGGCGAATACCGCATAGTAAAGCAGGTCGACGGCTTTTGGTACGCCGCCGAATTCACTGTCGGCGACTCGCCTATCACCGCCGAGACGCCGCACGGATTTGCGCCGCTCGAAAAGCTGCCCGCCGACTACACGTTGGACGACGCCGCGTCCGACGGCTGCGTCTGCGTCACACACGACGGCGATGTAATTAACGGCGAGAAGCTCGACGAATTCTTCGAATACGCCGAGCAGGACTACTGGCGCGGTCAGCTTAGAATAGCGCAGACGACAATTGAGGGCGACGTCATTCTGACCGATGTGATACGTGAGGAGCGGGATAGAATCGACCTTGTCCGCGATACGACGCGCGACGCGTATGACATCGGCAAAATTTCGACGCGCTATTACAGCTTCTTCCACAATACCGGCGAGGATATATACGTCTCAAGCTACTTCGATCTGGCAGACGACCCCGAGCCGTTATATCTTATCAGCTGTCCGGACAATTCCGCCGCGCCCGAAATTGTCGGCAGCTATTATGACGCGTTCTACGACGGTCAATTTTCGATTCAAAGCTGGTCGCCCGACGGTCAGATCTACGCCTACTGCCGGAGCGACAACTCCGAGCGACCTGCCGAATTCAATGTCGCGTCAACCGGTTCAAGCCGCGGCTATCCGCTCGGCGACAACCTGCCCGAGCACACGCGGATAATCGAGCTGAAATGGCAGGACGCGAACACTATCATGGTAATGGCAGAGCTGCCGGACGACGGATATTACTACGAGTTCGTCCACATTGACACGCCCGAGGAGCTGAACATGGAGCGCGAATCCTACACCTATTCGCAGTACAAATACCAAATCCGCGACGGTATGATAATCATACCCGAGTGAGCTGATTTATGCACAAAATTTCAAATTATCCCTTGACAGATATGTATAGTGCGTGATATAATAGTTTTGTAGTACATACATGTAATACATATACAGGAGGTATACACATGAAGCGAATACACACAGCCGGAATATCGTTTATTCTGTTTATCCTGTGTATCCTCGTGTGCGGCTGTGCGGAGGAATCGGACGAAATTCAGCCGATATATTCAACCGAGCTCACGGTTTCAGATGAGACTGACAATTCGG
>ERZ1643251.2725-NODE-2725-length-17469-cov-8.045825_pt1 | contig 17469 bp, 21 predicted proteins | sample MGYA00579261_ERZ1643251 | MGnify/ENA primary metagenome ERZ1643251 (study PRJEB29033, sample SAMEA4952267) | chicken gut metagenome | biome: Broiler Chicken; feature: Gastrointestinal Tract; material: Caecum | place: Ireland | collected 2018 | study: Broiler...
TCTGCCCCTCTTGCGGGTACAAATTATTGAAAGCAAGCGACGGCTCAACGATAGAAATACATTGTCCGAAATGCCGATTTGCCGCCGAATAAAGAACAAGCAAAACGGCTGTCAAAGCGGATCTATAAAGACGCAATGACAGCCGTTTGCACGGAGCAAGCCAGCGGCAAGGCATTAGCCCCGGCTTGCGACTAATTGTTTGCCGTATAGCGGATAGTCCGAAAGCGGTAAATCGACTTGGCAATAGTATTCAGTTCTATTTATCTGATATAATACAGTGTGCGTTTTTGCGGCTTTCAGTTCCCCTTTACGAGAGTCGCACGGCAAACACTTCGCCCGATCGGGACAAATTATAAAAAACCCGCTTTTTGCGTTAAAAGACAAGACAGGGCGGCTCCGCGCAATGCGCGGAGCCGCCCTTTTCATTGAAGCCGAGGCCCGACTTAAGACGGGCTTTTCCACGGCTCGGCGGTGTATTTTTTCAAGGTCGGGCGTCCGAGGCAGGCGGGACGCCGTTTCGCTCCGAGAGCCGCTTTTTGCGTTCGGCGGAGGATTCCGCAATACAGACAAACAGGGCGATCACGAAAAAGGTCATTAAAAATCCGACGATGGCCGCCAGGACGGGACTGCGGCCGTTCTCCGCAACGGAGACCGTATTCTGGCGATAGAGGATCTGCGCGCCCGCCGTGTATGTCACCGCGCAGTCGGCCGTCTTGTTCCAAAAGAACGCTCCGCGCGGGAAAAAGGGAAGCGGGCAGGGACGGGCCGCGGAACGCTCCTGCGCCACAAGGGAGACGGCGCGCTCCACGACGGCGCGCAAAAAAGAGGTCGCCTGTCCGCGGTCGCTGAAATACTTGCGCTTTACCGTGACCGTATAGGACGGAAATTCCCCCTCTTCCCCCGTGCGCGTGATGCGGATATCCTCATTGGCCGCCATGCGCTCGGTATCGATGGCGGAAAACGCGCCGTCCGACGCCTTGGCGCTCTCCAGATTGTCGGCAAAGACGAGCGTCTCGTAACGGAAGGGCGTGTCCTCCTGCTGAAATTCCACCACGAACGTGAGAAAATATTCCTCCCGCGCCCGATTGTAGACGAGCGACGTGAACAGCGCCGCCGCAATCGCAACGAGCACGGACGCCGTCAGAATCCACACAATCCGACGTCGGATGAAACGGACGATCTCGCCCGCGGTAATGCCATTCTCTTCCATATGTAACCGCATATCCGCCGCGCGCACCTTTCGGCGCGGCATCCATGCGGCATTGCGGCAAAAAGCGGCATCCGAAAAAAACGGCGTGCGCCTTTGCGCCCGCAGCACTAACGGCAGGCCGCGCCGCATGATCACGGCAGGCGATACGCCGCCGCGGAATGCCATGTAACGGCAGGAGCGTACGCTGTGCGCCGCTGCATTCGGCAGCGGCGCACAGCGTCTCAGCTGCTCCCCGTGGAGACGACGTCCTCTTCTTCGGCGCCCGGCCGAATCATGCAGAAAGACGGATTGTGCGCATACGTCTGCGCCGTTTTGGTTACGTTTTCGTTTTTTCTTTGCTTTTTCATGGCTTGCTCCTGCGCACAGTATGCGCAGGAATGCGCCCCTTATTCCCCGCGCCCGTCTTCCTTTTTGTTCGTGCGCGGCGAGCGCTTCTTCTGCGGTTCCCCCGTCATCTCCCCGATCGCCTCCCGCTCCCGCGCAAGGCGGTCTTTTTCCCGTCTTTGCGCGTCGCGGTCGACGCGGTCGGCCGTCTGTTTTCCCTTCATGCCGATACCCCCTTATTTTATCCTATATTGTGAGTATAGCATGCTTTCCAAAGGCTGTCAAGAGCGTTCAGCCAAGTTGCTTTTTGACTTTGGAGAAGAGCTCGGTCTTTTCGTCGATCATCACTTTTTCGGCGGGCTGAACTTCATAATACCCGCGCTGCAGCATCTGCTCGAACACGGCAAACTGCGTATCGGCGTGTTCGGAATACAGCTTCATGATCTGTCGGCGCAGCGGGCGGCAGCTACCCTCCGTCAGGGCAGTCGCGTAGTAGTTCATGAGCAGTTTCTCGGCGTCCAGCAGATCCTGCAGGGCGTCCTTTTCGCAGAGCGTCGTATCCTGTTTCGATAATTTCATGCTTTTCCTCCCAAAATCGCATAGAGCGCGGCAAACCGCTCGGAATGCGCGCGCGCAAAGTTTTCCATCTCCTGCGCGAGTGAGGCGTCCGTCAGCGTGTTCGCATAGATCCGCGCCTTTTTGCAGGCCATCTCTTCGCCGGTCAGAAGGTGGGTCAGGACATCCAGATCCTTTGCCGTCAGATTGTTCATAAAAAAATCCTCCTTGCATCCAGTTTGGATGAAGGAGGGCCGTATTATTCGGTTGTCTTGGGACTTTCTTCCGAAGCGTCGCTTCCGCGGAACCATTCGCAAAGGGGCGCGACGGCGCAATGTTCGCAGTCGGGACGGCGGGAATGACAGACCCGACGCCCGTGAAAGATGAGCAGATGATGCGCGCGCGACCAGCGCTCTTTGGGAATGACGGCGCACAGTCCCGCTTCCACCTGTTCGGGCGTCTTGCCGTGAGCAAGCCCCAGACGGTTTGCGACGCGGAAGACATGCGTATCCACCGCGATGGCGTCGCCGTGGAAGGCGACCGCGTAGACGACGTTCGCCGTCTTTCTGCCGACGCCCGCAAGGGTGCGCAGTTCCTCGAGCGTGGAAGGGACTTCCCCCGCATATTTTTCGAGGATATCGCGGGAGGCGGACAGGATATGCGCTGCCTTGTTGTGATAGAACCCGCAGGAAAAGATATATTTTTCCAGCGCCTCCTGCGACAAAAGAAGCATCGTCTGAGGCGTGTTGTGCTCGCGAAAGAGCTCCGCCGTCACCCGATTGACGCGCTCGTCCGTACACTGTGCGGACAAAATGACCGCGACGAGCAGTTCATAGGGCGAGCGGAACTTGAGGGCAGGCGCCGCGTCCGGATACAGTTCCTCTAAAATATCGAGTATCTCTTCACACTTGGACATATGTTCATTATAGCATACGGCGCGCGGAAAATCAACCTAAATGCGCACATACCGCCCGTTCACGCTGCGGAAAAACCCCGCAAACGATGAATACGCCCGTCCCCGCACGAGTGCCGCAACGGTCGGATAGAAGCGGGCGTCGAAGCGGACGGACAGCCCGCACCCGCAGCCCGCGTCCTTGGGCGTGGAGACCGTCTGCGCCGCGATCCCCCTGCCGCTCACACGGCCGAGCGCGTCGATCGCCTGCGTCCGCGAGCGGAAAACCGCAAGAATTGTCATGATCGCTCTTCCCCCTTCGTATAATTAAGGATATGATCTATCTCGATAATGCCGCGACGGGCGGCGAAAAACCCGCCTGCGTCCAGAACGCCGTGCTGGCCGCCATGAAGGCGTGCGCCAACCCCGGGCGGAGCGGACATGCGCGCTCCGTCGCCTGCGCGAAGCAGGTCTTTGCCTGCCGTACGCTTCTTACGGAGCTCTTCGACGCCCCGAGCGCCGAGCGCGTCATCTTCACCAAGAACTGCACCGAGGCGCTCAATCTCGTCCTGCTCGGGACGCTCAAACGGGGCGACCATGTGGTGACGACCTGTCTCGAACACAACTCCGTCCTGCGGCCGCTTGCTTTTCTGCACCGGACGCGCGGCGTTACCTATGACGTCGCGCCGCTCACCGACGGACGACTCCTGCCCGAGACCGTCGCTGCACTTGTCCGCCCGGAGACCGCGATGTGCTGCGTGACGACCGCCTCCAACGTGACGGGCACGGCGCCCGATCTGTATGCGCTGCGCCGCCTGCTGCCCGCGCGCGTTCTGCTCGTCGCGGACGGAGCGCAGGGCGCGGGACACCTGCCCGTCTCCATGAACAAGGCGGGCATCGACGCGCTTGCCCTCGCAGGACACAAAGGGCTCTTTGCCATTCAGGGTGCGGGCGCGCTGCTCCTGTCCGAGCGCTGCAACCCCGCGCCCGTGCTCTTCGGCGGAACGGGAAGCGAGAGCTTTCGCCTCGACATGCCCGACTTTTACCCCGACCGCCTCGAGAGCGGCACGCTCTCCTTTCCCGCGATCTGCTCGCTTGCCGAGGGCGCACTGCTCGTCAAAAGCCGCCGCGCCGAACTGGCACAAAAGCTCCTTGCGCTCACCTCCGCCTTTCTGGAGGGCCTGCAGGCGCTCCCGATGTATCGCGCCTACTCTGCGCCGAACGCCTGCGGCATTGCGGCCTTTGCGCATCGGACGCTTCCCTCCGAAGAGGTGGCCCAGCGGCTCTCCGATCGGTTCGGAATCGCCGTGCGCGGCGGACTGCACTGCGCGCCCCTCGCGCACCGCGCGCTCGGGACATTCCCCGACGGTCTGGTGCGCGCCTCGTTTTCCCCCTTTCAGGGAAAGGAAACGGCGGACGCCCTGCTCGACGCTCTGCGTGTCCTCGCAGACCCTGCCGACGACGCTACATCTTCTTGAGCTCCGCGGCAAGCCGCGCCAGCTTCTTGCGCTTTCCCGCGTCCAGCATGGGCGCGATCTGCGCACAGAACGCGTCGATCTCCGCATCGGGCAACGTCCCCGCACGCCGCGCCTCCGCGGCACGCGCATAGATCGTGCGGACGAGTTCGCCCTCGTTCTTTCCGTCAAACTGCGCGGCAAGTTTCTGCGCCTCGCGCACCCACTCCTGCGGCCCGCCGCCCGAATCGCCTCCCGTATAGCTTGCAAAATCTTTCATAGTCACCTCCACTCCCATTGTATGTGCGGAACACGGCAGATGTCCCCCCGCATACGATAAGACATGGAACTTCTCCTTTTGCTGGCTTTGCTCTCCGCGCAAAAGGGCGGCAACACTCAGGCCGCCCTTCAGGACTTCCTCGCCTTCTACCGCGAAAACCGCGACCTCATCCGCCTCTTTGCGGACGGCCGTCTCTCCTTCGCAGGAACGGACTCTCCTTCCGATGCCGCGGCGTCTACTTACTCCGACAAAGCTCCGCCCGATTCCGCTCCGCCCGAAAAATCCTCCTCCGCGGCGGACGGCGCCGCAGGGTCTGCAAGCGGCTCCGCCGCCCCCGACCTGCGCATTCTGGAAGAATACCTCAAACGAAACGCGGCGCCCTGAGGCGCCGCGTTTTTCATGCGATCTGTTTTGTACGGCCTGGTTCATGCAAGAGCTTGCCTTGCACAAACGAAGAGCGCGCGGCGTAAAAATGCCGCGCGCGATCGGACTGTTTATGCCTGCGCGCCGCAGATGGCGGCGACGGCCTGCTGCAGGAAGGAATCCTCCTCGCCGTGCAGGAAGGGTGCGGTAATGCCGACGGCCCCGTCCTCGTCAGTCACGCCGCGGTCGTGGATGCACTTCCCCTCGGGCCAGTAAATGCGCGCCACGGTGAGCTGAAAGGCGCCGCCGCTCGGAGAACGATAGGTGGACTGCATCACGCCCTTGCCGTACGTCGAATAGTGTTCCGCGCCTTCCGCACGGCGCAGGTAGAGATCGGAATAGCCGATCGTGCCGTAGTCGATGAGGGCGCCGATGAGGCATTCGGACGCCGATGCGGAATTTTCGTCCGCGAGCACGCTGATGCGCGCGTCGGCGGAGAAGAAGGCGGAGAAGTCGTTGCCCGTCGCATAGTAATTTCTGCGGGTTCCGTCGCGGAACTGGGCATAGGCGACAAGCGGGTTTTCCCCCTGTGCGTTGCGCAGAAGATGGGACGCGATGGACTGCAGATCGGAGAGATACCCGCCTCCGTTGCCGCGCAGATCGAGAATGAGGTTTGTCCTTCCGCGCGCCTTCATGACGGCAAGGCAGGCGGCGAACTCCGCGGCGCAATTTCCGTCGAAGCTGTCCAGCCGAAGATAGGCCGTCGTAGCGTCCAGGCCCGCAAGCGGCTCGTGCGTCTCGGTGAGAGAGGCAGTCTCTCCGCGGAACGCATAGGACGTCTCGCTGTCCCGATAGACGACATACGCCGCTTCGTAGGCCGAGAGCGCAAGCGTATAGGCGGTAGAAGCATCGGCCGCCGCGTCGGGATCGAAGGAGGCGTACAGGACAAAGTCGCCCTCCTGCGCCTGCATGAAGGCCGTGATCGCGGAACCCGTCCCCGTCAGAACGTCGCCGTCGGTCGTGCCGTATCCGAGCACATACATGCCCTTCTGCAACCCCGCCTCCTGCGCGGGCGAGTTCTCCACGACCGCCCAGATGCGCACGGACGTCCCGTCCGTGAGAAGCGTGATTCCGACGCCCTCGTTATGCCCCTCGCTCTCGGCAAGAATGCGCGCATACTCCTCGGGCGTGTAGTACCTGGAAAAGATGTCGGGCATGGCGGCATCGTAGAGCTCCTCGTACACCGCATCCATGTCCACATACTGATAGTGCTCCTCCTCTAACTTGTTGAGCAGCCACTCCAGCTCCCGCAGACGCGGATCGACCGAATAGCGGCTTCCCAGCCAGCCTGCCGTAAATCCCGCCGCCGCAACGATAAGCGCAAGAATGACGGCAACGATTGCGCGCACGCATTTCTTCCTGCGCGGCGCCTTTACCGCCGCGCCCCCCTGCGCCGCCTCTTCCGCCTCCGACAAACAAGCCGCTCGCTCTGCGGATGCGGCAACCGTGTCAGGGCTCTTTGCGGCACCCGTGTCGGAGGCCGACGGTTTGGCCGCCCCCGTGTCGGGATCGGGACCATTCATGGCAGCCGTGTCACGGTCGGAGTCTTTCGCGGCCGCCGTGTCGGGGGCTGACGTGTCGGAAGGCCCCATGTCGGCAGCCTCATGTTTCTGCGCGGAATCTGCGGCCGCCATGTCCGCATCTGTGCGCAGGGTGTCCGCGGACGGCGGGGCGTCTTTCTCGGGCACGTCCTCCGCGCCCCCTTCGCGCAGGGACGGGCGTTTTTGTCTTCTCATGACTCTCTCCTTTCCTGTCGGAGCAGGCGATGCAAGACACTCAGGATGCGGAACGTGACCGCATCGGAGAACTTGCGGATATTCAGGCCGGTGATGCGCTCGATTTTGTCGAGGCGGTACATGAGCGTGTTGCGATGCATGAAGAGCGTACGGCTCGCCTCGGAGACATTCAGACTGCTCTCCAGAAAGGCCTCCGCCGTTTCGGCGATCTCGGTGTCGTCGAACACCTCGTCCAGATTGCCGATGCGGAACTGCATGACGTAATCTTCCAGGCGGCTCTTGGGGACGTCCTCGAGCATCTTGACGAGCAGGTATTCGCGGTAGGAATGCACCTCGCCCGCGTCGAGGAACAGATTGCTCATGCGCACCGCCGTGACGGCCTGCGAATAGGAATGGGCGATCTCGGAAAAGGCGGCGACTTCACAGCCGATCCCGACGCTGGCGCGAATGCCGAGCTCCTCATAGAGGGACTGCCAAAGGAACTGCCCGAACTCATAGGCACTCTGTTCGCCATCCGCGAAGCGCACGACGGCAATGCGGGTGCGGTCCATCTTCACGGCGAAATCGCCCTCGGCAAGACACCCGCGGACAAGCTCGCAGGCCTCGGGAAGGTGCTTGTCCGGCACGATGTCGAGCGCAAAGCAGGTGCCCTCCTTCACGGCGTATTTGGTGGCGAACCGAAAGGCATACCATGCCCCGCCCTCGCCGAGGAGCACGGCTTTCAAATGCTCCTCGCGGCCGGGAAGCAGGGCGTGGACGTCCGCGTTCTCGACGAGGTACTCCAGAAGCCGCGCCGTGCGTTCCGCCTCGCGGCCCGTGCCGTCGATGTAGCCCTCGAACACGGCATCGCCGCAGGCAAGGGAGACCGCGGTCTCCTCTCCCGTCCCGGGCGAAAGGCGCACGCGGACGCCCGTCTTTTCCCCGATGTCCTTGAGAATCTTCTTCAGCTGTGCCTGCGCATTTGCCATTTTTTCTTCGCCCCTTGTCTTGTTTTCGCGTATAATTATACCATTTTTTGGAAAAAATATCAAGAGTTTTTCCGATTTCGGCACTACCCATGTCCGATTTTCGGGAAAATTTCACGCCGCAGACACCGTACGGGAGCGCCACCATGTCCGCAGGATCGGACATGGACGGTACAGAAATTTGCGATTTTTTCGGCAAGAGCATTGACACCGCCCCCCGTGCATGCTATAATATGGACAATCATGGGGGCATGTTCGTCCCCATAATTTTGAACGGAGTGTTGATACAGCATGAGCCAATTTCCGCAACTCATCATCGATGAACAGGCAAATGCGGGCATGGGTACCCCCGACACGACAGAGCGCAGACCTGCCGCGGGCGGATACCGCCTGATTGCAGTCATCGCCTTCCTGCTCGCTGTCGGCGGGCTGTTTCTCGGCTTGCTGAGTGCCTATACGGGCATTTTCCAACCCAACTTCACGGGAAACGATCTTCTCAAAAATTCTCTCTTCGGATTCGTCTATTCCTATTTCCGCGAAATCGCCGCTGGCGCAGGCGCCTTCTTCCGCACGCTGTTTACGGGCGGGGAGCTTTCGGACATCCTCACCCTCGTCCTCGTCGCCCTCCTGTGCGTCGCAGTCGTGCTCTCGCTCATCCTGATGCTCGTGTCCTTCTTCACGGCAAAGGGAGCCAAGAACTGCGCCATGCTCTCCTCCGTTCTCGTCTTTCTCGCCTATGCCGGGTTCTTCCTCCTCTCCTATTACGAACTCGCCGTAGAGCGCGGGGATTTCAGCGGCGCCATGATCGACCTCTCGACGGGCGTCATCGCGGGAGGCATGCTCATCGCGCTCATCGTCTCCGCCTTCGCCCGCAGAAAGGGCACGGGCGTGCTCAACCTCATCTCCCTGCTCCTGCTCGCCGCCGCCGTGTTCGGGCTCACCTACCCCGGCGCCGCCACGCTCTCCGCCGACGTCAACTACACCCGCCTCGGCGAGAATCTCTTCGTCAACCTGACGGCCTTTGTCCTCGCAATCGTCGTCATCCTCAACTTCGTCATCTCCGCCGTGCGCCTCAACGCGCGCAAGGCGTATCTCTTCGATGCGATCCGCTTCGGCATTCTCTTTGCCGCCGTGCTCGTCGCCATCATCGCACAGATCGCGGACAAGTCCTCGGAGGTCATGTTCAACAGCGACAACCTCCTGCCCGTGATCCTCGCCCTCGCCGCCTCCCTCGCCGCCTTCCTGCTCTCCCTCATCATCACGATCTCGAAAGTCCCCGCCAAGCAGGCACGCAACGACGAGGCCGCAAGCGCCAAAGCGGGCGAACGCTATGTCCTTACGCAGCCCACCGATCCCGCCCGCCCCTCACAGCCCGCCGAGCCCGCTCCGGCCGCCTCCGCAGAGGCCGCGCGACAGACCGTCACGACGCCCGCCGCAGGGACGACCGTCATCGTACAGCAGCCCGCCGCACAGCAGCCCGCGACGCCCATCTACGCCGTCCCCTTCTTTGCGGCACCCATGACGCCGCCCGTTCAGCCCCAGCAGCCTGCCTCGGCAGCGCCCGCGGCGCCCGAGCCCGCACCCGTTGAAGAGAAGAAGGCAGCGCCCGCAGACGATTCGCCCATGAGCGAATTCGAGCGCAGCATGGCGGCCCTCGCCCGCGGCATTGCACCCGAATCCGCTCCCGCCGCACCGCAGGCAAACAGCGCCGCCTATCCCTACTACCATGCGCCCGCCGCACAGCAGCCCGCGCCGCCCGCACCCGCCTATGTGTCGGCACCCGCGACGCCCTATGCCTCTCCCGCATACGCACAGCCTGCGGCAAAGGTCGTCTATGACCCGACGCCCTACACCTATGACCCCTTCATCAACATGCTGACCCCGCAGGAGAAAAACGAGTTCGGCGACCTGTTCATCGCAAACCGCTTCGGCGACCTCGCCTATCTCCCCGCCTACGTCATCGGAGGCGACAACCGCGAATTCTTCCGCCGCGTCTTCATCTACCTCGGAAAATTCCGCAGCCATATCTCCCCCGAACTGCTCGGAAAGCTCTATCAGTACGTCAGCAAACTCTGATGTCAAACCTGTAAAAACTCTTCGCGCGGCGCCCTCTCGGGCGCCGCGCCTTTTCTTTTGTCGAAGGCATCGGCTCTGCACCCCCTGCGTCCCGTCGCCTTCCTTTTCCGCCGCACCATGTCGCAAGTCCTTTTCCCGCGCCTGTAACTATGTCGGGGTCTTGTTCCCGCGCAGAATCCCTCCCTGCCCCGCCATTCGCATGACACGAGCGATGCGCAGAAAAAACGTGCGCCCCGCGGCAGTTTGCCGCGGGGCGCACAAGATTCTTCTATTGAAAATGGGAACAGCCGATCAGGTCTGCAAGGCCTGCGCAACAGAACCGACAAAGGTCATTGGAGAATGCGGATGATGACGCAGATGCCGTCTTTTTCGCTGAAGGTGCGCGATTCCGCGAGGGCGTCGACGAGGAAGAGTCCTCTTCCGCGCTCCTCGGTCACCGACGAACAGACCGCCTGTTCGGGCGGGCGGGCGTTGTTGGCGCTGCGCACGCGGATGATGACTTCACCGTCCTGTTTTTCCGCATGAAACTCGGCACAACCGCCGCCGTAGCGGAGAGCGTTGCTCAACAGCTCGCACGCCACCAGCTTGCAGTTAAAGACCGCGTTTTCCGGCACGGCATCCCGTTTCAGCGCCGCGCACATTTTTTCGAGCGCCGCTTTGAGCGCCCGAAGGTCGTCCACTTCGCAATTCATCCTTCCACCATCGATTTTTTCATCGTCTCCCGCAGTTTCTGCAACACTCTGCGTTCCATGCGCGAGACATTCATCTGTGACACGCCGAGGCGCTTTGCCGTCTCCATCTGGGAGAGCTCGCGTCCGAAGCGGCAGCGCACCAACTCGCGTTCCTGATCGGTGAGAACGCTGAGCGCCGATTCCAGCGCGTCGCGGTCTTCCACCTTTTCAAAGACGTCGTTGTCGGCGGGAAGCACTTCGTGCAGGCTCATGCCGTCCTCGCCGTCTTGTTCGGAAGCGGACGCGTCCAGCGAAAGCACGCCGCCCGCATCGGAGGAGCGCAGGATCTCTTCTTCGCTCACCCCCAGTTTTTCGGCGAGTTCTTTGGCCGTGGGCTTTCTGCCGTTTTCCGCAAAAAACGCCTCCGACGCGCGCTTGATGCCCACGCGCAGTTCGCTGACCTTGCGCGGCAGATGCACGAGACGGGAACGATCGCGGAAATAGTTCTTGATCTCGCCCGTGATCGTGGGCGTGATGAAGGTTGAAAACTTCAGGCCTTTGCGCTCGTCAAAGCGGTCGACCCCCTTGATGAGCGCAAGCGAGGCGACCTGATAGAGATCGTCGTAGTCCACTCCGCGGCCGACGAACTTCTTCGCGAGGACGGCGGCTATGTAGAGATACTTTTCCACGATCTCGTTGCGCAGAGCGACGTCGTGCGTTTCGCGGTATCTGCGGAACAGTTCTTCTTCGTTCATGCCTGTTGACCGAATGCGAAGGCGATCGCCCGAAGCGCGCCCCCGTCTTGATCCATCGTGACGTCCTCGGCAAGCGCATTGAGCAATGCGAGCGCGATCTCGTCCTCATCCGAATCGGTCTGCTCCGCCGCGCCCTCTTCTCCCGTGACACAGACGCGGACGCCGCCCTCTGCGGGCGCGGTAAAGCACACGTCGGCGGCAAAATAGCCGCGGCGCATGAGCAAAAGCAGACTCTCCGTAACACACACCTTACAGTCCTCGCCGCCGTCGTAGCTCAATCCTGCGGCCGAACAGACACCGCCCGTCGCAAGGCGGACGGTCGTCATCATCTCGCGGCGAAGAGGCACCCGCAGACAAAGATATTCCTTCATCCCTCTATCTCCATGATGGTATCGAGCGCGCAGATGACGAACAGCTTTTTCAGCCGCGGCTGCAGATGAATGAGCTTGAGGTTGTGTCCGTCCTCGCGTACGCGCTTGAGGATCTTGACAAACGTACCGAGCGTCGTCGAATCGATGAACGAGAGCTGTGCGCAGTCGAACGTGACGTCCGAAGGCTGCGCTTCATACACCGTCTTGAATTCGGTATAAAATTCGTCCGCATTCTCCGCCGCGATCTCTCCCGAGAGCGCGACTACGATGACGGGGGCGGTTTCGAGCACCTTGACTTCCTGCATGATGTCCTCCGCCGCACGCTTGCGTGCGGTCTTTTTCCTATTTTTTATGTACCACCTTTCGGGGTACTTTCAAACAATTTTTTTCAAAGGTCTGCAACGCTTTCCAGGACGACGTCCGGGACGTCCGGAAATTCCGCCATCGCCCTGCGCGTCGTCTCGCCCGAGAGAACGAGCAGCGTATGCATCCCGTTCGCATTTCCGAAACGGATGTCCGTATGCATCCGATCGCCCGCCATGCAGGTTCGCGCGGCAGGCACGCCGAAGGCACGCGCGACGCACGCCCCCATGACGGTGAACGGCTTTCCGCAGATGACGTCGGGCCTCCGTCCGCAGGAGCGCTCGAACAGCGCAAGAAAGCTCCCCACATCGGGCATCGGAACGCCCGCCGTCGGACAGACGTCATCGGGGTGCGTTGCGATAAAAAGCTTACCCGCGGCGAGATATTCGTTGAATCGGCGCATTTTTTCAAAGGTCAGCGTCGTATCGTAGGCAAGCACGCACACATCGGGGTCCTCTTCGACAAGCCGTACGCCCGCCGCACGGAACGCCTCAGTAACGGGCGGGGTCGCAAGAAGATACACGCGCTTTCCCGCCGCATGCGCATTCAGATACTCCGCGGTGGCGTCGGCAGACGTGTACACGCTGTCCCCCGCCCCCCAGAGCCCGAGCGCGCGCAGTTTGTTCTCGTACTCCGCGTGCGTCTTGGAGGAATTGTTGGTCAGATACACGATGCGCTTGCCCGCACCGCGCAGCCGTCCGAGCGCCTCCGCCGCGCCCGCAATGGGGGTCTCCCCCAAATAGACGGTGCCGTCCAGATCAAAGAGAAAGAGATCGCACGCGTCGAGCAATTCCTGTTTTGTCATATGTTCTCCAGAAGCCCGAAGTCCCGCAGCACGGCACACAGGCCGCCGGGCGCCCGTTCGGGCAGACAGTTGAGTTCATGAAGGTCGGGCGTGAAGGGCAAAAGGCGCACCCGTGCGCGGATTTCACGCAGTTGCGCGGGATGTTCCCGCCGCAGATGTACGATCTCCGTGAGCAGTTCTCCGCGCGCACGCTCCAGCGCCATTGCGCGTGCGGCGTATTCGGACGGCGCGGGGACGTCCTGATCGGCGTACTTTATCCCAGCGGCCGCCGCGCGCGCCCGATAGTCGGGGACAAAATAGCGGCGCGGCACGCCCTTTTTCAAGGCGGCATAGTAGAGCGCCGAGAGCGCACGCTGGGCATACAGCGCAGGGATCGGCACGCCCGCATATCGTTCGCGCAACACCGTTCCCTCGCCGATCGGCGCGCCCTGTTCTTCCAAAACCCGTACCCGTGCGTTGATTTTGACAATCTCCTCCGCCCGAAGCGTACAAACGCCGTCCGTGAGAGAAAACGCCTCCTCGTAGGCCGCGCCGCCGAACGGACGGCGGCAGATACGGCCGAGCATCTTCGCTTCAAAGAGCGCGAGACGGGTGAGGAGAATGCGCGAGTACCCCTCCGCCATGGAACTGTGCATGAGGGTGAGATCGCACACGACGTCCGCATCGGCAAGACGCACCTGCATTTCCTGTCCGGAAAGCCGCACCCGCGCGGACGTTTCAAAGGCGCCGTCGCAGGCGGCCTGCGTCGGGAACAGGGCGCAGGGCAGGCGGCGCACCTCTGCGAAAAAGCGGGCGGCGCGCAGGACGTCCGCCCCGCCCGAGGCGAGCACGCATCCGACATCGGAAAGTGCAAACGGCGCCAGCGCGTCGCCGTCATAGATGAGCGAGACGGCACGCGACAGCCGCGATGCGGGCAGAAGTGCCGAAAAGGCGGCGCTGTCCGCCATGAGAAGCGCCTTGCCCGCCGTACGGGAGAGAAACGCTTCCGCCCCCTCCTTCACCGAGGACAAGATCGGCCCGCCCCCTCCGTCCGCGCCCGCTCCGGCGTTCATCTTCGGTACGGAAAGGCCGAGCCGCATAAGCTCTCCTCCTATGAGAGAATCTCTTTGAGTTGTCTGAGCAGGACGTCGTTTTGTTCCGCCGTCCCCACCGTGATTCGGACAAAATCCCGCAGAACGGGCTTGTCCCAGAAGCGAACGAGCACGCCCGCCTCTTTAAGCCGCGTATAAATTTCCTTGCCGCCCGCCTTCGCCCTTCCCGCAAACAGGAAGTTCGAGGCGCTTTCGGGAACGGTAAAACCCATGTCCCGCAGGGCGTTTTGCACCCTTTTCCGCTCGGAGACGACGTTCTGCGTCACGGCGGAATAGTAGGCGGTATCCTGCACGGCAGCCGTGCAGACGGCCTGCGCCACGCCGTCCACGGGATAGGAGTTGAAGCAGTCCTTCATGCGCAGGAGCGCGGCGATCAGCGCGCGATCGCCGATCGCGTACCCGCAGCGGATACCCGCAAGCGCGTAGCTCTTGGAGAACGTCTTGACGACCAGCACATTGGGACAGCGCCCGATGAGCGAAACACAGCTCTCGCCGAAGAAGTCCATGTATGCCTCGTCCAGAATGACGATGCGGTCGGGGACGGATACGGCGAACTGCTCCAGCGTCTCTCTGCCGATCCCGATTCCCGTCGGAGCGTTGGGATTGGCAATGTAATAGCCCTGGCAGTCGGTACGGCGGAGCGCGTCGAGGTCAAAGGTAAAGTCCGCAAGAAGCGGCACGATCCTGGTCGGAATGCCGAAGAACGCCGCAAAGACCTCGTAAAAGGAATAGGTGATGTCGGCAAAACACGCCCCCGCCCCGTCCGGATCGAAGAACGCGGGAAAGCTGAGCGCAAGCACCTCGTCCGACCCGTTTCCGCAGAACACGTTTTCGGGAGACACCCCCTCGCGTTCGGCGATCGCCTGCCGCAGCAAATCGGCATCGGGACGCGGGTAGAGGCGCAGATCCTCCGCAGGAAAGCGCTCAAGCACTTCCTTGACGCGCGGGGAAGGCGGATAGGGATTTTCGTTGGTATTGAGCTTGATGTATGTCTTGTCGCGCAGCTGTTCGCCCGCCGTATAGGGCGCGATCCCGCGCGCTTTTTTGCTGAAAAAGTCCATGTTCAGCCTCCGTAACAGATTATATCACACCCTGCCCGCGCTGTCAAATTCAGAAGGCCATGGGTGGAAGCGCAAGCGCGACGGCATTGACCGCATACCCCGCCGCAATGCCGAGCACCACCATAAAGGCACAGATGAGGAGCGTCCGTTTCCATGCGCGCACGTTTCGGAAGAGAACCAGATATCCGAGCCCCGCATTGACGATGAGCCCCGCAAGACAGCTCCCGAAGGAGATTCCGCCCATCGCATACACTTCCGCAAGAATGACGGACGCGGCACAGTTCGGGACAAACCCGAGCACCGAACAGATGAGCGGCTGATACCAGTACCCGCCCTCCTGCAAAAAGGCGATCACCTTGTCCTCGCCGATGAAGAAGAACAAAAACCCGAAGACCAGATTGACGGCGAGCACGAACGCCGCCACCTGCAGCGAATGCAACAGCGGCGTAACCAGATAGACGGACAAATTCCCCCACTTCCCGTGCTTGTGTTCGCACGCGGTGAACTCGTCGTGCGCTTCTGCGTTCTCCTCGCCTTCCCGTGCGTGTGTATGTCCGCAGGAACCCTCATCCTGCGCATGGTGTCCGCCGTCCTCCCTTTCGTCATGCTCCGCATGTCCGAAGGATTCCTCGTCGTGCATATGTGTGATCTCGCAAGCCTTTGCCTCGTCATGCTCCGCATGCCCGCAGAAATGCTCGTCCGCGTCGCATATGTCCTCCCCCGCACAGGCGCGGCCGTGTTTATGGCCGTGTTCCTGATCATGTTCATGGTTGTGTTCATGCGCATGGGCATGCCCGTGGCAGGAATGTTCCGAGAGTGTCTCGGGCATGGGCACGAGCGCCGTGCGGCGACGGCTGACGAGATCGGCGGCATAGCCGATCCCTGCGCCGAGGAGCAGTTTGAGACCGCACATGGCGAGAATGGAGACGAGCTTGTTCAGCCAGCTCATATCGGAGACGAGCATGACGAGAAAGGCCTCGTCGCTCGTGGCGATGAATACGGCGAGCAGGGTTCCGAGCGTGACGTACTTCTTTTCGTAGAGCTTTGCCGCCATGACGGAGAACCCGCACATGGGGACAAGTCCCGTGGCGCTGCCGATCAGAGGAGCCCATTTCCCCGCAAGCGCACGGTTCGCCCTGCCCATGCGGGTGTTGTGCTCCATCAGCTCAATGAGAATATACAGAAGGAGCAGGAAGGGAAAGAGTTTCAGCGTATCCAATACGGCGTCCAGTATGACATCCCACATAAATTCCCGACCTCCTTTCGTGATTGTTTCATATTACTCTTTTTGCCCCGATTTGTCAACGATTTGGGGCAGCGCTTCCCGAGAAACCTGCTTCGCGGCCGCCGCAGGACGCTCCGCGCAAATAAAGTCCGATGTTTTTTGCCAAGCCTTGCCGGGCGCGCGCCGTTCTTCCGTTTTTTCCGAACCGACTGCGCCGCCGTGCGCGGCGAGCGGCGCACGGCGGCGCGCTCGTCATGCAAAAGCGCCCGTCTTGCGACGGGCGCTTTGTCTTTCGTAAATCCATTATTCCTTGGGCGTGTTGTCCTCGTCCTCGGAAGCGTCTTTGGCCTCTTCGGCTGCCTTCTCGGCCTCTGCCTTGGCCTCGGCGGCCTTGCGGTGTGCCTCGATTCTGGCATCGCGCTTTGCCTGCTTCTTCATTTCCTTGGTGACGACGCGGGCGGCATCGATCTGTGCCTGCATCTCCTGAGGTGTAGGAGGCACGAACGCAGCGCCTTCGGCGTTCTCGGGAATGACCTCGTAGTGCTCATCGCGCTCGAGCATCGTGGACTCGGTGTAGCCGTCGAACAGGTGGATGTGCTTTGCATCGAAGGCAAGCTCGACGATCTCGCCCAGCTCGACCGACGCACGCGAGGAGATCTTTGCGATCATCTGTGCCGCGTTGTCGACGATGGTGTTCTTGTCGTTCTCGTAGTCGAGGTCGCAGTAGATCTGCGTCTCGGCGCCCAGCTTTTCGATGACATCCACGCGTGCCTTGACGACGGTGTCGGGCGACGTGGAGATGAACGCCTGATCCTCGTGGATATCCTCGGGACGGACGCCCAGCGTGACGGCCTTGCCCGTGTTCTTATACTCGTCGAGGTTTTTGATCTTGACGACCATCGACTTGGGCAGAAGGATGCGGTTGCCGCCGATGAAGTTGACGTAGACCTTGCCGTTCTCCTCGGTGATGGTGGAGTTCTTGAAGAAGTTCATCTGAGGCGTTCCGATGAAGCCTGCGACGAACAGGTTGATAGGATAATCGTAGAGGTTCTGAGGGGTATCGACCTGCTGCATGAAGCCGTCCTTCATGACGACGATACGCGTACCCATCGTCATCGCCTCGATCTGGTCGTGCGTGACGTAGATGAACGTCGTGGCAAGACGGACGTGCAGCTTGGAGATCTCCGTTCTCATCTGAGCGCGGAGCTTTGC
>ERZ1643251.2726-NODE-2726-length-17463-cov-5.036650_pt1 | contig 17463 bp, 13 predicted proteins | sample MGYA00579261_ERZ1643251 | MGnify/ENA primary metagenome ERZ1643251 (study PRJEB29033, sample SAMEA4952267) | chicken gut metagenome | biome: Broiler Chicken; feature: Gastrointestinal Tract; material: Caecum | place: Ireland | collected 2018 | study: Broiler...
GGCTATAAGCAGTTCAACCATGAACTGAAATTTGTATATGTCAAGTCCTACCATTCATTACACCGTCAGCACAATTTTGCTATTTAAAAATCAAAAACCCTGCCCTTATCGTTTTTTCAGGCGGCGAGGCACAATCGCATTTAAGATTTATTAATTGGTTGCATGGCAACCAATTAAGGGAGGTACCTCCCTTTTTATGCAAATCCATTTTAGCACGCTTTACCACTGTTGTCAACATCAATTGTATTTGCTCTCATTTCATGTTTATAAATAACAAAATATCCCGACACACTTTTGTGCCGGGACTTTATACAGATAATACTTGCCGTCCGGGGCGAGGCAGACGTCGGGGGCGTACATGCTCCCCTTGCCATTACATGAAGGATCATCCGTCTTTTTGTATATGACGCCCTCGTACCGCCAGTCGCTGAGGTCTTTCACGGGGGCAGACCTTTACCCTTAATTGAATTTTGCCAATAACATTTTATACTTTATCGGTATTGCCGGGCAGCGGACTTCAACCGAAGTCCGCTGCCCGCTTTTTTTAGAAAAATCAACAATTGCCGCATTATTTTTTTATATTTAATCTCCCGTTTAAGTTGATTTATTTTACCATTTAACTGCACGTGTTAAATTGAATATATTCTTTCAGGAGGAGATTAAAATGGTTAAAAATAATCTTAGCGAAGAAAACGCCGAAACGCAAAACACATCGCTCAGTTGCGCGGACAAAGAATTGCCGCTCCGCTACGAAAACAAGCGGCAAGTAGCCAAAGGCGGAATACTCGGCTTTTTCATCGGGCTTGCCGTTATCGTCCCCGGCGTGAGTGGCAGCGCCGTGGCTATCATCTTTAAGTTATACGAAAAGCTGCTGTACGCCCTCGGCAACTTCTTCCGCAAATTCAAAGCCTGCCTGCTCTTTTTGCTGCCGATCGCAATAAGGCTTGTTGTAGGATTTGTTCTCGGTTTTTTCGGAGTTAGGGAGCTTCTCAACCTTCTCCCGTTTGCGACCGTAGCCCTGTTTGCAGGATTGATGGCGGGCGCATATCCCGCGGTGACCGATCAGCTCAAAGGCGTCCGTCCCAAAAAAACGCAAATAATCTTATTTATCGTCGGGCTGATGATTCCCATTATAATTTCAGCGATAACAATATTTGCCGCGGCGGGAGAGCACAGCCTCGTCAATCTCGGCACAGGACAATACATCATGTTCCTGTTCCTCGGCTATGCCGTGGCGATCACGCAACTCGTGCCCGGGCTGAGCGCAACGGCTCTTTTAATGGCGGTCGGATATTTTACGCCGCTTATGAACTCGGTAAGTTTATCGTATTGGCAGTCGAACCCGCAGGTATTGATAGTCTACGCAATGCTCCTCGCCGGATTTATCGCGGGCTTGTTCACCGTCTCTAAAATACTGTCTTTTATCATGAAACGATACCGCCGCGGGGCGTTCTTTACGATAGCGGGACTTTCGCTCGGCTCGATAGTGACGATGTTCTTCAACCCGGAAATCATGACGGTTTACAGTTCCTTGACAAGCGGCTTTTTCCGAAGCGACCTTATTCTGGGCATAGCCCTGTTTACCATAGGCGTTGTTGCAGCTTACTTTTTTGTAAAATACGAGCGCGCAAATGAAAAGGAAAAAGAAAATTTAAAAAGTTTATCGTGAGTTAATTCAGATCAGCTTGACTTTCGTGTATAATTGTAACGGGTGAATTATGAAGATGACTATCAAAAAAACGGCTTGCCGTTTCAAACTTGCTCATGCTTCTTATCCCCGTTGCCGTAGTGCTTGTGGCGGGGATTGTATTCCTCGCCATTCTTTTTTCGATAATAAGCAGCAACGGCTTTCGGTTCGGAAAGGAACGATTTTACGACCATAAAGACGAAATAATGGCGCTGATAGGCGATTGCCTTGACAGCGATACCCCGACGGACAGCCTGAACGGGCTCATCGATTCGGCGAGACAGGCAAACATGCGCATTATTGTCGCCGAGAACGGTCAAATCTTATACGAAGAAGGGAACAGCAGCGCCTCGGACGAAAAACTTCTTGCAATGACTGTCGGCAGCGAAGGACTATTCGTGTCCGACGACATCAGACAGTTATACACGGCGACGCTAGTGCAGGGCGACAGAACGTTTGGAGTTTCGGTATTCTGCAACTATTCCGCGCTGCCCGAGCAGGCACTGGAAACGGCGCTCACCGCCATGGTGCTCAGCCTAATCGTCCTCGTCGCGATCAGCATAATCATTGCCAACAGATTGCTCTCCCGCTCAGTTTTCCGAAAAATAGAGCGCCCGTTGGATAAATTGCTTGCAGGTGCGCGGTAAGTGGCGTCGGGCAACCTCGGTTACCGCATCGAATATAACGAAAACGACGAATTCAAGCCCGCCATAGACGAATTCAACATAATGACCGAAAAACTGAAAAACTCCGTCGAAATGCTCAAAGATGAAGAAAATAGCCGTCAGGTGCTCATTGTCGGCATTACGCACGATATAAAGTCCCCCCTCACCTCGGTAATCGGCTATGTGGAAGGTCCGTGCGACGGCGTGGCGGATACGCAGGAAAACAGTTGCGTTACCTGAAAGTAATACGGAAAAAGTGCGACGAAATCAACGCGCTCGTCAACAAAATGATAGTTCTGACAAAGAGCGAATATGAACTTTCGGGCGGTAACGAGAGCATTTTGCCTGATGAGGAGATCAAAAACTTTATTGCCGAAAACGGCGAAGAATACAGCAACAAAGGCTTACAGATCGATTTTTCGGGAGAACAAGCGCCACAAATAAATATTTCATCCGCCTATTTTGCGCGGCTGCTCGCGAATATTGCCGACAATTCGCTCAAATATAAAAAAGGTGCGCAAGGGCGGCTGCAAATCGAATTGCGCCGTTCGGACGAGAATACACTCCTCTCCTTTGCGGATGGCGGACAGGGCGTTGCGGACGAAGATCTGCCCCACCTTTTCGAGGCGTTTTACAGGGCGGACAGGGCGAGGACGTCCACGCAAAGCGGCAACGGTTTGGGGCTTGCCATCGTCAAAAAAATTATAACGGCTGCCGGCGGAGAAGTTTCCGCCTGCAATAACGAACATGGAGGACTGACCGTTCTCTCGGTTTTTTAGGGATATGTAAAGAATTCTAATTATAGAGGACGATGCCGATATCGCAGGAATAGAAAAGGACTATCTTGCACTGAGCGGATATTCGGTGGACATAGAGAGCGACGGGAACAGCGGACTGTACGCCGCTCTGCACGGCAAGTACGATCTGATACTTCTCGATCTGATGCTCCCCAGAATAGACGGCTTGGAGATATGCCGCAGGATACGCGGCATAACAAAAGTACCCATTCTAATGGTTACGGCAAAGGCTTCCGATTTGGATAAGATACGCGGGCTTGGTCTGGGCGCGGACGATTATATCGAAAAGCCCTTTTCCCCGTCCGTACTCGTAGCTCGTGTCAAAGCGCACATTGCGCAGTTCAGGCGGCTGTGCGAAAGCGATGTCAAGGGAAACACGGCGGTACTCACGGTGGGGGATATCACCTTGAATACGGCGGAGCACAGAGTTTATAAGCGGGGAAATGAGGTAGAACTGAAAAACAAGGAACACGAACTGCTCGCATTCTTTATGACGAACAAAGGAATGTTGTTCAGCCGCGAGGAACTGTATGTAAAGATATGGGGCATGGAAGCCATGGGCGACAACTCCACCGTTGCCGTTCACATAAACAGGCTGCGAGAAAAACTTGAAGACGACCCGTCTGCCCCCAAACATATCACGACGGTGCGAGGAGCGGGATACCGCTTTGTATAGCATATATTATCCTCCGAAATTTAATAATAATTAAGGGACAGTTAACCGCCCGTTTAAGAAGTTCGGCTACAATATAGCCGAACTTCTTATTTCAGAGGAAAAATATGAATGCGCTAAATCAGATCGACTTGTGGTTTGCAACCTTTGCGCACACTGTCTGCTTAAACTTCGGCGACATTTTTACGCCCCTTCTCAGAGCGTTGAGCGTGGCTGGAAACAGCGGAGCAATCTTTATTGCGATATCCGTCGTTATGCTCGCTTTCAGAAGGACGCGCAAAGCGGGCTGTACGGCGCTGGTCGCATTGGCGGCGGGCGTGCTGATTACCGAGTTGTTACTCAAAAACATAGTCGGGCGCGCTCGACCGTTTACAGACGAAACGTCCCTGTTTTATACATATTGGGCAGATGCCGGCCGCTTGTCTGCAAGCGGATATTCTTTCCCGTCGGGTCATACTGCGGCGGCAGCGGCGTTCGCAACGGCTATGTTTTTGCACTTCAAAAAGAAAATTTCGTGGCTGTTCTTTTCAATTCCCATTGCCATGGGCTTTTCGCGGGTTTATTTTCAGGTACACTCTATCACCGACGTAGCGGCGGCGCTTGTCATCGACTTTTTGTGCGGACTGCTCGCCACATATGCGGTAAAGCTTTTGCTTAAACTTTCCTTTTTCAAAAAATTTATTGATGCCGGAAGCATTACAGTCCGCTGATTGCTTATACTATCTTTATTTTTTATCATCGGCAGAATCCTATTTTGAACCACGCGACTATCGCGTGGTTTTCGTTATACAACAAAACAGACCCGAAATTTCGGGTCTGTTTTATTGCGTATTTCGGCAAAATGTTCAGCGCGGTCAGACAGAGCACATTAATCAGTACTGCTGTACATTTTTCCATTCCACCGTTATAGTTACACCCTGCCTGTAAGTATATGCCCAATCTTTATCCCAGTTTTCCGGCTGTTCGGGTACTTCGCAACAAATCGTCAGATTGACTGTGTTGTGGTTGAACACGAGCTCGCCCATCGAAACAACGCTTTCCGGAATGGTTATTTCCGAGAGCGCCGCACTTGTAAACGCTTGCCCGCCTATGCTCTCCAACTTTGAGCAGTCGCCGAGATTGACAGTTTTCAGATATGAGCAACTTGCAAATGCGCCGTCGCCCATCGTCCGCAGATCGGACGGCAACTGCAGCTCTGTAATTCTCAGGCGGGCAAAGCTGCGCTGTCCGATATACCTCAACGATGAAGGCAGAGTCAATTGAGTGACTTTTTGCGCCCTTGTAGGGAAAAGCGACGTGTCTTTTCCGTCAGCAACGCCGACGGTACCCTCCCGCACGGCAAATGAAGTTCTGGCGACATTTTCGACCGCAACCAGCCAGTTTCCGATGTATAAACCGCCGTCAATATAGTTGCTTTCTGCGTCGTACGCAGTTTGTTCAAACACCGCGTAACCTATGGAACGCACGGAATCGGGAATATTGATCTGCGCGAGATAAAAATGTTTTGAAAAAGCACGTTCACCTATGCGGTACAAACCGTCGGGCAAGGTCATCTTTTTAATTTTGGACGAATATCCGACGCCCGAAAAAGCGTCGTCCGCAATGACGATGGTGCCTTCCTTGACCGCATATTCGGTAAGCGAAGCAAAATCTCTATTTACCGCAATAAGATAACCGTCAACATACAGAACGCCGTTTTCCCAATTGGACGCGTCGTTGTAATACGCCGTTCCGTTGAACATGGAAAAAGGAACGGCTATCGCATTGTCAGGCATATTGATTTCGGCAAGCGCCGTGCAGCCGTCAAAAACATGATCGGACAGCTCAGTCATTCTGTCGGACAAAACAACCGATTGCAGCGCCGTGCAGTTCTGGAACGCGCCGCTGCCGAGACTGCGCACGTTGTTCAGCTCGGCCGTTGCCAGATCGGCGCAATCCTTAAAAGCATATGCCCATATTCCTGTAAGCGAATTTGGAGCAACAAACCCGGTCAGAGCAGTGCCGCAGAATGCATCGGAACGAATCTCTTTGAGCGTTTCAGGGAAATTTATCGTTAGCAGCGAAGAGCATCCGTCAAAAGCTTCGTCGGGAATTACCGTCAGTCCGGAAGGAAGACGCACTTCGCGCAGAGCAGTACATCCCGAACACATCCTGTAACCGAGTATTTTTACGGAATCCGGAATAATGAGGCGCCCGATGTTTTTATTGTCTTTAAAGACGCCCTGCCCTATCTCTTTAACGGCGACGCCGCCCACCTCCGAAGGAATTTCAACGGTCATATCGCTTTCCGTCAGACCGCTCACCGCCGTCAGCACGCCGTTGCCGTCAACGGTAAACACAATTTTTTCAGACTCGTTCAACGTCCATTTGGCATACAATGTCAGGGGCTCGGTTACCTCATAAGGAAAAGCAACTTCGTTCTTAAAGGCTTTATCGGTATACCACCCGTCAAATGTATATCCATCCTTGGTCGTTACAGGCGACTGCTCTATTTCCGATACGATCATGTCGTCAACAGCCGTTCCTCCATCCGTATCGAAATGCACCGTATATGTGTTTTTGTCCCACTTCGCATAGAGCGTCTGCTCCGCCGTCACTTCGTACGGGAATGTTACCTTGTCGGTAAACGCGCCGTCTTTATACCACCCTGCAAACGTATATCCGCTTCTTGCGGGAACGGGTTCGGACTCAATCTCCGAAACTGTCATATCGCTCACTCCCGTTCCGCCGTTCAGCTCGAAATGCACCGTATATGTGTTTTTGTTCCACTTCGCATAGAGCGTCTGCTCCGCCGTCACTTCGTACGGGAACGTGACCTTGTCGGTAAACGCGCCGTCTTTATACCACCCCGCGAACGTGTATCCTTCACGCGTGGTATGAGGCGGCTCGTCAATCCTCGACGTCGTTATCGGAGCTACAGGAGTTCCCTGACCGACGTCGAACGTCACCGTATATTCCTGCGGGGGTTCCGGTTCGGGTTGTTCTGTCTTTTTATAATAAGCATAAACGTTGACGTCTTCCGTCAGCGGTTTGTCGGCATATGTATTTGCCGTCAGCTGACTTTGCCATTTTCCGTTATCGAAAAACCAGCCCTCGAACGTATAATCATCTTTTTCAGGGGCAGAAGGCAACACCAGGCTTTCGCGCCCGGATGTTTCTATGGTACCGATCACGATGCCTTCGGCGTAAAAGGTTATAGAATACTCCGCAGGAACGGGCGTTTCGTTAAAAACATAATGTGCATAGACGCTGATGTTTTCAGTCAATGCCTTTTCGGCAAACCTGTCCTCTGTAAACCTGTCATTCCATGTGCCTTTGTCAGAATACCACCCCTTGAACGTAAACCCTTCTTTATGCGGCGCATCGGGCAGCCCGATTTTTTCATTGCCTGCCGTCTCTATCGTGTCGACGAGTGTTTCGTCATCGTAAAACGATATCGTATATTTTTGCGGAGCAGTCGTTTCCGTGCCGCAGGCGGCAAAAATACCGAAAACCAAAGCAAAGCACATCACTATGCTTAAAAGAACGATAAAATGTTTTTTCATCAAAAAAGTCTCCCGGCGGTTTAATATATGAACCCCGTGCCGCAACAAGAAAGCGCGTTAAACGCTGCGATGCGTGGGATTTTTAATAAACCGGCATTTTTCTTAAACGGCATTATAGCATATATTTTTTGATTTCTCAACCGTTTTACCAACTCGGGACAGAACAAGTCATGAATGATATAATACGACGGCTGTTTCGCCCGAAAAGCTTAAAATTAAGCCGCCGAACGGCGATAACTCAGTGCGGCGGTATAGGCCGCAAATATTCAAATAAAAAATTTTAATCCTCCCCCCTTTCTCTTACGCCTGCGTCGCGCCTGCGGCACATTTTTCACCCCGCCGCGGACACGGGAGAACCAATTGCAGAGTAAATATGCCGCCGTCGGTGCCGATTGCAAGACTGCCTTCGTACTTTTCGACAATCCTTCTTATGCTCGCCATGCCGAAGCCGTGATAATATTCATTTGCCTTGCTTGTGAGCGGAAGTCCGTCGCGGAAGGATATTTTGCCTTCGTAATAGTTATCCGTTCTTATAAAAAGGATATCGCCCTGTTCCGAAAGCGAAAAATGTATAATCTTTTTTTGCGCATCGTTTATCGCCATTACGCTTTCAACCGCGTTGTCGAGAGCATTGCCGAGCAGAGTATAAAGGTCTACCACGTCCATAAAGTCCAGCCTTTTACCGCTGCCGGATACATACAGCCTTATGCCGTTTTCGGTGCAATACAGCATTTTCTCCGCGAGGATGGTATTTATTACCTCGTTGCCCGTATCGACCGAAAAGTCGTAGAACATGATGCGCTTTTCTATTTCGGAGATGCGTTCCTCGCGCTCCTCCTCGGACATGCGGCGCAGGGCGGCAATCTGGTGCTTTAAATTGTGACACTTGCCGTTTATTATGTCTATCGTCTCTTTTTTCAGCCGATATTGCTCCTTTGAATTGATGAGCATCTGATTGACAATGTCGTTGCGCCTGTCCCTTTCCCTTACGCAGCAAAAGGCATACAGGATAATAAGCACAAAAACGCAATTGAATATATCGGCGATTCCCGCCGTGTAATTGGGGGAAACAAGTTCGTACTTCGGCTGATTGTTCAAAAACAAGGTCTGCGCCATAAAAGCCGATGCGATGAGCATGACGAGCAGCAAACTGTAAAAGCAAAGCGAAGGAAAGTTGTCCGCAAAAGGAAGATCGCCGAGAGTGCGCAGCTTGCGGCGGAAAAGCAATCCGGCGCAAGCGCATAAAGCGGCATACGTTCCCACTATTATAGCGACGTAAAGCGCAATGTAGTTGTTTACCTGCGGAAAAATTCCCAGGGCGAACATTTCGTTGACGGCGACATATTCGACATGTTGAAGCGCGTATCCGCCTATTCCGCAGAATAATACCCAGCCGAAGGATATGCGGTAGCAAAAGACGATCAGGCAAAGCGACAGCACCGTCAGCGTGCTGTACCAGCCGATGTGAGCCGCCGCACGCACTACGAAATTTTCAAACGGTATGAGCGTGAGAAAATAATACAGCAGCGAAAAACACACGCAAAATACGATACCGCCTGCGCAGCGCAGCCAAAAATGATCGCGCTTTTGCGCGGACGGAGTGACAAAAATAAATTCGGCGCATATGAGTTCAAGGATAAACCGCCACTCTTCCACCACGAACAAAGCAGTCAAACCTGTTACCTCCCCTCTGCAAATTTTGCAAACTTTTCCATGAAATCTAATTTTTTGGAGCGGCTGATTTTAATTTCAGTGCCGTTTACGACTATAAAATCACCCTGCACTGCATAGACGTGGGCAAGGTTGACGAGATAGCTGTGGTGAACGCGGTAGAAAGAATATTTTTTAAGCTTTTCTTCGACATCGCGCATGGTGCCGTGAGATTTTATTTCGCCGCTTACCGTGTGATAAATAAGGTCGTGTTTGATTACCTCTACATAATATATATTGGAGGCAGAAATCTTGGCGACGCTGCCCATCATTTTAAAGGTGATGATATCGTCCTGCCCCCTTCTTACCCGCTTGACGGCTTTGCGCATTTTAATATAAAAATCGGCATATGTGACGGGCTTGACGGCGAAATCGCAGGCGTCGACTTCGTATCCCTTTATTGCATACTGAGCCATGTTTGTGACAAAAACGATGACAATTTCCTGGTCTATCGCCCGCAGTTTGCGCGCAACTTCTAGCCCGTCGAGCCCGACAAGTTTTATATCCATAAATACGATGTCGAAGTGGGTTTTGTAATTGAGCAAAAAAAGTTCGCCGTCCTCGAACCTGCTGACCCTTGCAGAAATCCCCGCTTCCTTTTCGTAGCGTTTTATGTAAAGCTCGATTTGCTCGGCATCGTGCGCATCATTCTCGACGATAGCTATTTTATACATTTTTTATTCTTCTCCTTATTCCCGACATGCGCGCCGCGTGAGGTGACATTGCGGCGCGCATCTTAGTTAATTATCATTATAAAAGGAAAATTTTAACTTTTTCCCAAATATGAGTTTACGGTATACCCCAAAACTGGCGGGATATACCGTGCTCATTACAATTTAATTGTTTAATATAGCAACTAATGATTTACATCATTGCTTGCCGGATTTTTCTTTCTTTTTGGCGGAAAGAATTATGAGAACGCCCCAGACGGCCAGTCCGACAACAATTGCAACATCGATATAAATCATAACCTCCTGCCACAGCGGCATCTTATAGCCGTCTACAGTCAGGCTCATGACGTTGCTGTTCGCCGTGACGTAAAGAATGTTCTTTGTGGCATTGCGCAACAGCGTTATCTGCGTGGCATCGTCATCCTTAGCAAACGTTTTGGAGGCCTGCGTAAGGAAGAGATCGCCGCCCGCGCGTATCATGAGGTCGACCTGCGTATAGGTGTTCATGCTGTAATCGGTGATGACGGCTCCGCGGAAGCCCCATTCGTCGCGCAAAATCTCTGTCAGGAGCGCATAGCTGCCGCCTGCCCAGGTCATGCCGAGGCGGTTGAACGAGGACATCATGCCCATCGCCCCGCCCTCTTTGACTGCAATTTCAAAGGGCTTGAGGTAAATTTCGCGCATGGACTGTTCGTTTGCCCATACGAGTATGCCGTTGTATTCGCGGTCGGTCTCCTGGTCGTTGACGGCAAAGTGCTTCATGTAGCATATTATGCCCTTGCTGCTCGCGCCCTCTATAACGCCGGCTGCGAGCTTGCCCGAAAGCAGACCGTCCTCGGAATAATATTCCCAGTTGCGGCCGCCGAAAGGCGAACGGTGAATGTTTGCGGCGGGCGCGTACCAGCCCGTGTAAGGCATACCGTCGCCGTTTTCGTTACCGGCGAGACCCTCTTCGCCGACAAGTTCGCCCATTCTGCGGGCGAGGTCGACATTCCACGTTGCGCCCATGACGCATTCGCCCTGATAGGACGCCGTGCCGTAAATTACAGATTCGGAAATGAAACTGGTGAAGCCCGAAGGGCCGTCGGCATCGTTGGTCATGGGTTTGTTTACAACTCCGTTTACGCCCTCTACCGCGTTGGTGCGGAATGCGGCGTAGCCGATGAGCGTCTTCATTTCGTCGATAGAAATTTCATTTAAAAGCGTCTCCCAGCGGGGGTCGTCGAAGTCGACGCTGCCCACGTAGTTGCCGTCCTCGTCGTAGAGCATGTCTTCGAGCGAAAGACCGCTGTCGACGGGAGTCGTAGAAGGCGCCGCGCCCGTAACCTGCCAGGGCATACCCTCGTCTGACTGCGTATAGCTGCGGCGTATGGACAGATCGAGCGCGTCTTTTAACTCTGCAGTGAGCGTGCGCTCCTCGTCCGCAAGGTAGTCCGCGGGAACGGTACCCGCGAAGTCGCTGCGGGAAATGTAGTCGGAATACTCGGTGTCGCCGAATATGCCCGCGCTGACGTCGTCGAAACGGTTTGTAACCGTAACTTCGTTGCCGCGCGCGTCGGTATCCGTGTTGAGCACGACCTTTTCTTCGACCGTGTATGTGGCGCTGTCCTCCGCGGTGTGCGCATCCGAACGAACGCTGACGGTGTAGTCGCCGTCGTCGAGGACGTAAGCCTTATCGGTAACGTAGTCGTAGGAGGCCATGTCGCGCACGTCGAGAGTGAGCGTTACGGTAGCCGAATTGGGATGATCGGCATCCGCCTGATCGGCGGGATAGAGCGTAGGCGTTTTGGCGAAGTCTGCCAGAACGACGTATGCCTTTTCAATCTTGGTCGTATTAGTGGTGGCGTCGCCGTAAGGAGCCGTGTAATAGAGCTGAACGACGTCCTTGCCCGCCCAGTCGCCCGTGTTGGTGACTGTAACGTTGACGGTTATAGTGCCGTCCGCCTCGACGACAGAGTTACTTGCCGTTTCAAAGCTTATATCCCAGTCGAAAGTGGTGTACGAGAGGCCGTAGCCGAAGGGATATACGACGTTTTGTTCGTACCAGGTGGCGTCGGGATCGTCCTGCAGCTCTTCATAGCCGCGCGTCTCCCAATAGCGGTAGCCGACGTATATGCCCTCCTCGTAATTTACGAAGGCATAGGACGTTTCTGCGCCGTCGTAGAGATAGCGGTTGCCGTACTGGCTGCCGTATATGCCCGTGTTGTACCACGAAGGGTCGGCGGTAAAGTCGGCCGCCCACGTATCGGTGGTGTAGCCCGAGGGGCTGAGCTGTTCGCCTTCGGTCGTTTCTCCGACGAGCAACTGACCTATAGCCATTACGCCGGTAGCGCCGGGGAAGCCCATCCAAAGTATGGCGTCGATATTTTCGTCCGCCTGAAGCTCGCCGAGCTCCATTGTCGTGCCCGTGTTGAGCAGCACAATGACAGTTTCAAAGCGCTCCTCTACGTATTCGAGAAGGGCTTTTTCATGTTTGCCGAGTTCGAGATAATGGCTGTCCTCCGAGGCCGCGTCGTCTAAAAGCGTGCGGTCGGTTCCGAAGCTGCTGTACATAGAACGGGGAAGATCCCAGCCTTCGCCGCCCACGCGCGACAACACGACTATAGCCGCGTCGTTATACTGCGAATAAGAACTTTCGAGATCCTGCCCGTAAGAACTTATGGGCGTTTCGCCTATGCCGAAACCGGCGAGGCGCTGGCCCGAGTTCATCGAAGGGTTGGCGGGACGACCGCTGCCCGAGCGGGCGTTGTCGTCATAGAAATCTTTGAGCGTTTGGTTGTAGCTTATGCCGGCGGCTTCAAGGCTTTCGTACAGCGTTTTTGTACTAGTCGACGAGGAGTTTGCCGAACCCGAACCGCTGTAAACGAGGTTTACGGAGTTTTTGCCGAACACGCTGACCGCAGGGGAATCTTTGGTGATGGGGAGCGCGTCGTTCTCGTTTTTAAGCAGGATTGCGCCCTCCTTTTCCACCTCGATAACAAAATCTTCCGCTGCGGCACGGGCATCTGCCTTGCTGGTAAATTCGCGGTCGTACTGCTCGTCCCTGCGATCTTCGGTTATGTTGGCGCGCTCACCGCCGAAAACGAGAGTGAGAGAGTTGCCGACTATGGGGACGGTTGTTAAAACGATCGAAATTACTAAGGCCAGAACGAGCACTATGCTTGTGACTATAAGCCATATGCGCGTGCCGAGATGTTTCCATATGAATTTCATGATATCCTGTCCTTGCAAGAATTATTTTTTTAATTACAGAATGTTGTCCTCATAAGTTTCCATCGTAAGGGTTGCGGTAGTATCGAGCCTTATATAGTCAATGGAAGGCATAGTTGTAAGGTTATTGAGGTACGTATTCGTACCCGCGGAGATGACGATTGTATTTTCGCCCTCATCGAGGGTAATCTCGCCGAGGTTTACAGTCGTGAAGTTCTGACCGTTGGGAACGGTGTCGGGCTGCGTGGTGAAGCTGTAACCCGTTAAAGCCGTGTCGTTTACAGAAATTACGAGCGTTTCGGGATTCCATGCGCACGTGCCGCCGAGCGAATTATTGCCGAACCTTATGCGCAGCGTTGCGGTAGCCTCAGCAGACGAAGTGATGGTAAACGTGATGGGGCTTTCGGGACCGAGGTTGGCCACGCACCAGCCGTTACTTGCGCCGGTGGCTTCCATTGCAAGTCCAACGCCCTGGGGGGAACCCGAAGGCCCGAAGCCGTTGAGCCCCTCGAGCTTGGTATATTCGGCCTCGAACGTGTATTTCGTTTCGCCCTCGTCTACGGGGTCTTCCGTATCCGTATTGTCGTTATTATTGTCATTGTTGTTGTCGTCATTGCTCGGAGTTCCGCCGCAGGCCGTTAAAGCCGCGAGCGAGCCTATGAGGCTTATCGCCAGGATTCCGAAGAGAAATTTTTTTATGTTGGTCATATATTACTCCTTTTTTGATATAAAAATAAAATGCTTCATTAAGCTGTTCAAGCTGCGGCGCAAGCCGCAGCTCAAAGCAGACGTATTTGCGTTTTTATGACGTTCCCCGCCGCCGCAGCGGCGGGGAACGCCGCTCATTCAGAAGTTAGCCATCTGAAATGCAGTTTTATGCAAACCGATTATTCTGACCTCTTTTTACGGAATACGTACATAGCCGCAGCAATTGCGGGAACGGCAACGGCAAGGCTTATTGCTCCGCCTATAACCGAGCCGCATCCGCCCGATTGCTCTTCGGGAGGATTTTCTTCGCCGCCACCGCCTACGGGAGGATTAGGTTCGGGTTCGTCTGCCGCTTCAACCACGAGGGTGAAGGTGTGCGAAGCCGACTGGTAGCCTTCCGCTTCGGCAGTGATTATTACTTCGTAAGTGCCTGCCGCCGTGGGCGTGCCGGAGATTATGCCGGTGCTTGTGTTGAAGGTCATGCCCTGGGGCAGGTTGACTGCCGAATAGGTTATGCCGTCGGAATAATCGTAATATGTGTTGAGAGTTGCAAGGTTGAGCGCAATCGAGGTGTAAGCCTCGCCAACCTTTGCATTTGAAAGGGTGATCTCTACCGTCTCGTCGTCCTCGTTGGTCGTAGTGGCATTGTAAACGACCTTTGCGCCTGCGGGAACGTTCATTGCGTTGCTGTTGGCAACGATGTAGAGCACCTGCTTAACGCTCTGCTGCATACCGTAGATGAGGACGTCCTTGGTCTTGCCTTCGGGCATGGCATTGATGGTAGCCGCGTCGAGGTAAGTGCCGCCCATGAAGCCCGTGAGCATAGTGCCGCCGCCCGAAGTTACGAGCTGATATGCGTTGACCATATTATAGAGAACTATATCGGTTACGTTGCTGCCTTCAAAGCCCCATTCGTCGCGGACGATGGACTGCATTATCGAGTAGCTGCCGCCGCACCAGGTGTTGCCTATGCGGGTGAACGAACCCATCAGATATCTCGATTCGCCGTCTTCCGTGCAGATCTGGAAGCCCTTGAGGTAAATTTCGCGGGCGGCCTGTTCTGTGCACCATACGGTGAGACCGGCTTCGGGATTGCTATCTGCGCTTATAGCGCCTGCGCGGTAGGTGGATGCGCCGCCGCCGTCGTTGTGGAAGGCAAAGTGCTTCATGGTGACGTAGCATCCCTTTTCGTTAGCGCCGAGCGAGATATTAGCCGCTGCTATACCCGTGAGTACGGGGTCTTCGGAATAGTATTCGGTGTAGCGGCTGTCGAAAGGCGAACGGTGAATGTTCATGCCGGGTGCGTACCAGCCTGTGTAGGAATAAGCCATGCCGCTCTCCTGCGTGCTGTTGCCCCAAAGTCCCTGTTCGCCTATCATAAGGCCCATCTGATAGTACAGATCCTTATTGTAGGTCGCCGCGATCATAGGTTCGGATGAGAAGTAATTGAAGCGGTCGTTGCTGTCTACACCGCTGCCCGTCCAGCCCTTGGGTCCGTCGGTATTGTGGGCATAGGGAACGCCGAGATAATCGATCGCCAGCGAGTGGAAGCCGCCGCCGTTGATGAACTCTACCATTTCTTCGATGGTGAGCTGCTCGACCATTTCCTGGAAACGAGGATCGTCCGCATCTGCGCCTACCATGTCGGCGAGGACGATCTTGTATTTGTCTGCCCTGCCCGCCGTGGAGGTTGCGTACGTTACGTCGAGATCTTCATCATAGTAGCTGTCGTAGTCGCCCGTATCGAAAGAGAGCGCATCATACTGGGTCTCGTCGATCGCCATGTACTGAGCGGGGGAATCGAGCATAGTGCCTTCAAAGTCCGAACGTGAGAGACCTTTATAGTTAGCTTCAAAGCCATCGGTCACGTCGTCGAGCTGGTTGGTAATTTCATTGCCCGTAACAGCCGTGCTGCATTCTATATCCGAAGCAACGTTGTATGTATAAACGCTGGCAGCATCAGCAAGGGCGTCGACTGCCGCATCGTGCGAATCGGTTGCGAGAATGAGGTCGTATGCGCCGTCTTCAAGCACATAAGTTTGAGCCGTTGCATAGTCGTAAGAAGCCATATCTGACGCGTCTATGCTCACTCTTACGACCTGGCTTTCGCCGGGCGCGAGAATTTCGGTCTTGGCAAAATCGCCGAGATTGACGGCAGCTTTTTCGACGCCGCCCTTAGTGTAAGGAGCGGAATAGTAAAGCTGAACAACTTCCTTGCCTGCAACGTCGCCGGTATTGGTTACCCTCACGTCGAAGGTGAGCGCGCTGTTTGCAGTGAGGTTGCTGTTTTCATCCAATACGGGCCAGATTTCCCAATCGAACGTAGTGTAGGACATGCCATAGCCGAAAGGATAAACGACGTTTGCGTCATACCAGTCGTCTGCGTCGGTATCTGCAAGGTAATTGTCGTTATGAATTTCGGTGTAAGCCGTTTCATACCAGCGGTAACCTACATAGATGCCCTCTTCGTAGCCTACCGCCCAGGTATCGATAGTTTCTCCGTCATACTGGTACTGTGTGTATCCCGTTGTCGTACCATTGCCGTCTTTGCCGTAAGGCACGCCAGATCCCATAACATCGGCTCTGCCAAGTACGTTAAAGTTTACATATGAAGGATTTTTTGTGAAGTCCGTCGCCCATGTATCGGTGAGGCGGCCGGAAGGATTAACTTCGCCCGAGAGCACTTTGCCGAGTGCGGCAAAACCGTTGTCGCCGGGTTCGCCGATGTTGAGAACGGCGTCAACAGCAGCATTGTTCTGTATTGCCGCAAGTTCGATGGGCGTGCAGCTGTTTACGAGAACGATTACCGTATCGAAATTGCTCGTAGCATAGTTGAGCAAATCTAACTGTTCATCGTCGAGTTGAAGGGAATGAACCCTTTGTCCCTCTTCGCTGCCAACCGTATTCGAGCCTGCCGAAAGGACGACGAGCGCTGTATCATAATCGCCAAGGTTAGTCCACGTTGCAGACTTTGTTGCAAAGTCATTGCCGTCCGTAAGGTTTGCGATAGCGGAATCAGAGGATACATTTTCCATATCCGCCCACGCTTCATACTGGTCTTTTACGGTGGGATTGAGCTCGTAATTGGCCTCCTCCAAGCTGCCGTAAACGTTTTCGATCGCGATTGCCGAGCCCGCAGACGAATCGCCGCCGTTTGCGCTCGAACCCGCGTTGGGATTGACGCCCGCATAGCCGAGAACGGTGACTTTCGTCTTGTTTGTTGCCGAAGTAGTCAAAGGAAGAGTAGAATCCACATTCTTTAAGAGAATCATGCCCTCTTCGGCGATCTGTTCGTTGAGGTCGAGGCCGGCCTGTCAGCTTCAGCTTTTGTGCTGTAATCAGACTTGAACAGGGGCGTGCCCTCGTCCGCGCTTGCGAAAGACGTCTGTGCCAACACCGCGCCGCTGAGCAGCATAGCTACCGACAGCGTTATTGCGGCAATGCGCGAAGTCTTTTTCGCAGTAAATGTTTTTGCCATTGTTAACCCTCCTATGAGTTATAATTTGGTACACCTAAACCTTACCATAAGGGGCAAAAACTTCTCAACTTTTATGCATAACTTGCAGATTTTGAGCATAACTTGCAGATTTTGGGGTCAACACACATTTTATTGTTAATTTCAACCTTTATTTTAATAAAGCGTAAAGGTTATAAAATAAGCGCATAAATCAACGCGGCATATTGCCGCCGGCAATGTAAACAACAATATCGTTTAATCAAATAAGCTTAGATATTATTTAATTTAGATATTATTTAATTTAGATATTATTTAATTTAGATATTATTTAATTTAGATA
>ERZ1643251.2728-NODE-2728-length-17453-cov-5.922692_pt1 | contig 17453 bp, 15 predicted proteins | sample MGYA00579261_ERZ1643251 | MGnify/ENA primary metagenome ERZ1643251 (study PRJEB29033, sample SAMEA4952267) | chicken gut metagenome | biome: Broiler Chicken; feature: Gastrointestinal Tract; material: Caecum | place: Ireland | collected 2018 | study: Broiler...
CTTGTTGTAGTGGTAGGCGATGTCGGCGGCAAAGTAGGTGGGGATGCCGTTGGCACGCACCAGCACCTCGTCCTTGGCTTCCTCCTCGCTGCCGTCCTCGGTCTTGCGCTTGTTGGCCACGCCGTACTTGGCGGCATACTGGGCGCTGCGGTACATGATGGCACCGTCCTCGGCCTTGTAGCAGGCACCGGTCTCCAGCAGCTTGTCCACCACGGCCTGGACCGCACCGCTCTTGTGCAGGTCACTCTCGTGGAACCAGACGTCGTATTGGATGCGGTACTTGCCCAGGTCGCGCTGCAGCCCCTCGATGTTTTTGGGCAGGGCATCGGCCACAATGGCCTTTTTCAGCTCCTCAAAGTCGGCATTCACATAGGCATCGCCGTGCACCGCGGCAAATTCCTTGGCGCGCTGGATGATGTCGGCGCCCTGGTAGCATTCGGCGGGCAGCGGGCAGGCCTCCTCGCCCTTGTACAGCTGCAGGTAGCGGATGGCCAGGCTCTTGCCGAACTTTTCGATCTGGTTGCCGGCGTCGTTGATGTAGAACTCCCGGGTCACGTCATAGCCGGCCCAGTCCAGGCAGGCAGCCAGGCAGTCGCCCAGGGCGCCGCCCCGGGCGTTGCCCATATGCATGGGGCCGGTGGGGTTGGCGGAAACAAACTCCACGTTGTAGCGCTTGCCGGCGCCGGCGTCGGTGCGGCCGTATTCCGGGTTGGCGCAGGCCGCCCGCAGAATGCTGGTGAACCACTCCTGTCCCAGGAACAGGTTGATGAAGCCGGGGCCCGCGATGTCCACCCCGGCAAACAGGGTGCCGTTCAGGTCCAGCTTGGCGGTGATGGCCTCGGCGATCTGGCGGGGCGCTTTGTGGAAGGCCCGGGCGCCGGCCATGGCCAGGTTGGATGCCACGTCGCCGTTCTTCACGTCGGCGGGAATTTCCACAATAAAGTCCGGCAGGTCCGCCTGGGGCAGGGTGCCGTCCGCCATGGCCGCCTGGACGGCATCGGTCAGCAGGGTACGCGCCTCGGTCAGGGCCGCCAGGCGGGGGTTATAGTTTTGATAATCCATAGTGAAAAACCTCCGGGTTGGATTTATGCTTCAGATTGTTCAGGGGATTGTTCGGGCAGCGGGTCCACGGTGATGGCCACCAGGTTGCGGCTGATGAAGTTTTCGGCGCCGGAATCCAGCGTGTAGCTGAAATTCAGCGTGCCGCCCGTGTCGGTCAGCGCGTGCTCGATGACGTCGGCGGCCACCCCCAGACTGATGGCACCATAGCCGGTCTCGTAATGGCAGAGGTGGCGGGTGCCCTTTTCGATGATCAGCTGGCTGGGAACCTTGCCGAACCGCAGCATGGAAACCTTGCGGGCATCCTCGGCCACCTTGACGGTGGTGGTGCAGCCCGCATAGCCGGTGGCCTCGGTTTCCTTATAAATGATATAGAAGGCACCGTCCTTGTGCACCAGCGAGCCGCGGGTCATCAGCTCCACGGTTTCGCTCTTGCCGTCCTGTTCCATCGTTCCCTTGATGGTGATCAGATATTTTTCTTCCATAAATGTTCCGATTCCTCAGTAGGATTCAATGGCGATCCGCTCCACAGGACCGCCGGCATATTCGCCCAAAAACAGCATTTCCTGCTCGGCAAAGTTGGCGGGAGTATCGCTCACGAAGTAGCGGGCAGTGCCGCCCTCGGTACGGCCGCTGAGCAGGTCCAGATCGGCCAGTGCGGCAGCGGCGGCCTGGGCGGTCACTTTACCGGAGTCGATCAGCGTCACATCAGCCCCCACATAATCGCCGATCATCTTTTTCAGCAGGGGATAGTGGGTGCAGCCCAGAATCAGCGTGTCGATACCGCTGTCCCGTACCGACTCCAGATAGTCGGCAATGACCAGCTTGGTGACGGGGTTGCCGTCCTGCACGTAGCCGTTTTCCACCAGGGGCACAAACAGCGGGCAGGCTTTGGCGGTGATCTGCACGTCAGGCATCATATCGCGGATGACCCTGGCGTAGGAACCGCTGCGGATGGTGGCTGCCGTGCCGATGATGCCGATCCGGTGGTTGCGGGTGGCCGCCACCGCGGCCCGGGAGGCAGCGCCCACCACGCCGGTGTAGGGCACCGGCAGGCGGGAGGATTCCTCCGGCGGGTAGGTGGAGGACACCGTGCCGCAGGCGGCAATGATGAATTTCACATCCTGACTCAGCAGAAAACGCACGTCCTGCCGGGCATACTGCAAGATGGTGTCCCGGGCGCGGGAACCGTAAGGTACCCGGCCGGTATCCCCGAAATAGACGATGTCCTCGCCGGGCAGAAGCCGGCGCAGCTGACGCACGGCGGTCAGACCGCCCAGGCCGCTGTCAAACACACCGATGGGTCTTGTATCCATCAGTAAGCCCCCTTCCGGCGGTGTACCGCCAGACGCAGCAGCCGATCCACCAGCTGCGGGAAATCGATTCCTTCGTGCTCCATCAACTTCGGATACATGCTGATAGCCGTAAAGCCGGGCAGGGTGTTCAGCTCGTTGCAGAGCACCCGGCCGGTGCCGCGCTCCACAAAGAAATCACAGCGGGACAATCCGGCGCAGCCCAGGGCCAGGTAGGCCTTGCGGGCGGTATCCCGCACTTCATCCAGCTTTTCCTCGCTCAGGTGGGCGGGAATGACCGTCTGGGACACGCCGTTTTTGTACTTGTCGTCGTAGGTATAGAACTCCGCACCGGCCAGAATCTCACCCGGCCGGGTGGTGGAAACACTGGCCGGGTCATCGGGGTTGCCGATGGCGGCGCATTCCACTTCCTGGCCGTCGATGAATTTCTCAAAGACCACCTTGTCATCCTCGCGCAGGGCCACGTCGATGGCGGCGTCCAGGGCGGCACGGTCGGCGGCCTTGGAGATGCCCACACTGGAACCGGCGTTGGCAGGCTTGACGAAGATGGGATAGCCCAGCATCTTCTCGGCCCGGTCCAGCACGGCGGTGCGGTCGGTCTCCACCTCGGCACGGATGGCACTGGTCCAGCGGCAGTGGGGGACGCCGGCGGCGTCCATCACGGTGTTGGCCAGGGCTTTGTCCATGCAGACGGCACTGGCCAGCACACCGCAGCCCACATAGGGGATGCGGGCCAGCTCAAACAGGCCCTGGATGGTGCCGTCCTCGCCGTTTTTGCCGTGCAGCACCGGGGCGCAGATGTCAATGGAGATCCGCTCGGCCCGGCCGTCCCGCAGCAGCCACAGGCAGTGGTCGCCCCGGTCGGGGCTCAGCACACAGGGCACACAGTCGGCGCCCTGCTCCCAGCTGCCGTCGGCCATCGCCTCGGGGGTGGGGTGGCAGGCCAGCCAGCGGCCGGTCTTGGTGATGCCGACGGGAATTACTTCATATCGACCGGCACAGGGTTCCTGGGCCAGGGCGCGCAGCCAGGCCGACGCCGAAACGCAGCTGACTTCATGCTCGCTGGAAACCCCGCCGAAAAACAGCGCCACGCGCAGTTTTTGATGTTCGCTCATGCAAAAAGACTCCTCTTGGGTGTATTTTTGTACATACTATAAGTCTTCAGCTTATTATCATAGCATATTCTCAAGCGGTTGGCTATATGAATTTCACAAATTTGCGGGGATTTTCCCGCAGCCCTTGACAACGCCCGGAGGCTGTGGTATAGTAATGCCTGTAAAAAAAGCAGCAACCGGCAGTACGCCGTCGGCTCACCTTGCGGATGTTTCATCCCGGGTCATACCAGAGAAACGCACTTTGTGCGCGCTTTCGTATGTTCGGCGGCTGCTTTTTTGGCAGCCGCTTTTATCTTTTCTATCATACACTTGTGGGAGGTGTGTTCCAATCGCCAGCAACAGCAATTCCAAGGAACTGGAAATCAATGAGCAGATCCGTGACAAAGAGATCCGCCTGATCGGGGCGGACGGCGCGCAGATGGGTATTATGAGCCCGCGCGACGCACTGCGCATGGCTATCGACAAAGACCTCGACCTGGTCAAGGTCGCGCCGCAGGCCAAGCCGCCGGTGTGCAAGATTTTGGATTACGGCAAATACCGGTTCGAGATGCAGAAGAGGGAAAAGGAAGCCAAGAAGAACCAGAAAGTGGTTGAAATCAAGGAAATCCGCCTGTCTTTGAACATCGACACCAACGACTTCAACACCAAGGTGAACCAGGCCGCCAAATTCCTGCAGCAGGGTCACAAGCTCAAGGTGAGCATCCGGTTCCGCGGCCGTGAGATGGCGCACACCAGCCTGGGTCTGGACGTCCACAAGCGGTTTGCCGAGGCGTTGGCGGGCAAGGCCGTCATCGACAAGCAGCCCAAACTGGAGGGCCGCAGCATGATGATGTTCATGTCCCCCGTACCCAACAAGTAAAAACCAACTCTTCAGGAGGAAACAACAATGGCTAAAATGAAGCTCAAGACCCTGTCCGGCGCCAAGAAGCGCTTCAAGATGACTGCTTCCGGCAAGATCAAGCGCAACGCGTCCAAGCGCCGTCATATCCTGACCAAGAAGACCACCAAGCTCACCCGCGGCCTGCGTATGCCCAAGTACGTCGACAAGACCAACGAGGCGACCGTCCGCAAGATGATGCCCTACGGCGGCTGATTTCCGCAAGGGGAAACCAAAGGTCAGATAATTACCAGAGTATAAAGGAGATATAAACATGGCTCGTATTAAAGGCGCTACCATGACGCACAAGCGTCGTGCCAAGACTCTCAAACTGGCGAAGGGCTACTACGGCTCCAAGTCCAAGCACTTCCGCATGGCCAAGCAGGCCGTCATGAAATCCGGCAACTACGCCTTCGTCGGCCGCAAGCTGAAGAAGCGCCAGTTCCGCAACCTGTGGATCACCCGCATCAACAATGCGGTCCGTGCCCAGGGCATGAACTACTCCACCTTCATGAACGGCCTCAAGAAGGCCGGCATCGAGCTCAACCGCAAGATGCTCTCCGAGATGGCCATCCACGACGCCGCCAGCTTCAACGCGCTGGTCGAGACCGCCAAGAAGGCCCTGTAATAGAACTTCGAAAAGACTCACGCACACGCGTGAGTCCTTTTGCGTTTATAAGGGAATGAGCCGGACCTGGATCCAGGCAAGGTTTCGTTCACACAATTTCAGTTGATTTTGCCCCGGGAGGACGCTACAATGATACAGGACTGCGCCGAGATCACCAGCCGCGACAACGCCAGAATCAAATATGCCTGTGCGGTGCGCGACTCCGAAAAGCAGCGTGCCGCCGACGGACTGTTCTTTGCCGAAGGGCCCAAGCTCTGCCTGGAACTGGCCAAGAGCTGTACGCCCCGTGCGGCTTACGCCACCCGGGCGGCGCTGGACAAAACGCCCGAACTGGCTGCCCTGTCTCCGGTGCCGGTGGCGCCCCATGTGGCGGAAAAACTGGCCGGAACCAAGTCCAGCCAGGGGGTCTTTGTGTTGTTTGCCACGCCCCGCCCGCCCGAGAATTTGTTGGACACTGCCCGCCGCATCCTGATGCTGGAGGGGGTGCAGGACCCCGGCAACGTGGGTACGCTGCTGCGCAGCGCCGCCGCCTTCGGTTTTGACGCCGTGGTGCTGGGCCCGGGCTGTGCCGCGCCCTTCTCGCCCAAGACGCTGCGCTCCTCCATGGGTGCGGCCGGGCGGTTGCCCGTGGTGCACCGGGACGACCTGCCGGCGACGATTACCGCACTGCGTGCCCGCGGGGTGGCCTGCCTGGCGGCGGCCCTCTATCGTTCCCGCCCGCTGGACGAGGCCGGCCGGGATTTTCCCGGCGGCGTCTGTGTGGTTATCGGCAGCGAGGGCCAGGGCCTGCGGGACGAGACCGTAAAAGCCTGTGACGCCGCCGTGCGCATCCCCATGACCGACCGGGTGGAAAGCCTGAATGCGGCCGTGGCGGGCAGCGTGCTGCTGTGGCATTTCCGCGGGGTGTAAGATGGACAAAACCCTTGCCTGGCTGTGGCTGGCCGATGCCGTGGGTTCCGCCTGCCACTATGCCCGGGAACTGCTGGACCTCTGGCCCGACCCGGAGGAACTCTATGAAGCGTTGCGCGCCGGCACCGAGGCACCGCCCTTTTGTCTCAGCGACGGGGCGCTGCGCCAGCTGCAGGAGACCACCCCCTTTGACTACGAGGAGCGGCTGGACTATTGCCTGCTCACCGGGGTGGAGATTCTGACTCCCGACGACCCGGCCTATCCCGAACGCCTCAAGGAAATTCCCGACCTGCCGCTGGCCCTCTATGTGACGGGGGACAAGACCTGCCTCAACGGCGGGCGGTATGTGGGGATGGTGGGCACACGGCGCCCCAGCCCCTACGGGCGGCAGGCGGCCTATGATTTGTCGCTGGCGCTGGCCCAACAGGGCATTGTCATGGTCAGCGGTCTGGCTGACGGTCTGGACAGCGAAGGCCACCGGGCCGCCGTGGAGGCGGGAACCCCCACCGTGGCCTTTCTGGGCACTGCCGTCGACAGGACCTACCCGGCGGCCAACGCCACGCTGCGCCGCCGTATTGAGGCCGGGGGTGGTGCCGTCTGCAGCGAATATCCGCCCGGGTATCCGGGTAAAACAAAGGGAACCTTCCTGGCGCGCAACCGGCTGATTGCCGCCCAGGCGGAGGTACTCTGTGTGGCGGAAGCCCGCACCCGCAGCGGTACGCTGAATACCGTCGGCCATGCCGAAACCTACGGCCGCCCGGTGCTGGCCGTGCCGGGCAGCATTTACAGTGCGTTGAGCGAGGGTACCAACGAACTGCTGCGCACCCGGCGTGCCGGTGTGCTCTGCCATGCGTCGGATGTGCTGGAACTGCTGGGGCAGCCCTGCCGCAGCGAAACCCTGGCGCAGCAGACATTTTCCCTCCGGGACGTCAGCGAGGACGCCCGGACCGTCTACGCCCAGCTCGGCCCCACTGCCCGGGGCGTGGACGCATTGTGTGCCGTCACCGGCCTGCCCGCAGGGCGGGTGCTGGCGGCCTGTACCGAACTGGAACTGTTCGGCGGTGCCCAGGCACTGCCCGGCCGGCGGTACATCGCTCTATAAAAGGAACATCAGGAGAAGAATATGGCAAAACTGGTCATTGTGGAATCGCCCGCCAAGGCGAAAACCATTGGCAAATATCTGGGGCGGGACTATAAAGTCACCGCCAGTATGGGCCATGTGCGCGATCTGCCGGCCAGCCAGCTGGGCATTGACGTCGAGCACGGCTATGCGCCCAAATATATCACTATCAAGGGCAAGCAGAAACTGGTCAAAGAGCTGAAAGCCGAAGCCAAAAAGGCGGACGGCGTGCTGCTGGCAACCGACCCGGACCGGGAAGGGGAGGCCATCAGCTGGCATCTGGCCAACATTCTGGGCCTGGACCCGTCGGCACCCAACCGGGTGACTTTTGACGAAATCACCAAAAAGGGTGTCAAGGAGGGCATGGCCCATCCCCGGGCCATCAACATGGACCTCTTCAACGCCCAGCAGGCCCGGCGGGAGCTGGACCGGCTGGTGGGCTACAAGCTCAGCCCGTTTTTGTGGCGCAAGGTGCGCCGGGGGCTTTCGGCGGGCCGCGTCCAGAGCGTGGCCGTGCGGCTCATCCGCGACCGGGAGATCGAGATCGAAAACTTCAAGCCCGACGAATACTGGAACATTGACGCTACCCTGCATCCCCAGGGCAGCCGCACCCAGTTTGTGGCGCGGCTCACCGCCGGTGCGGACGGCAAAAAGCTCACCGTCACCAACAAGGAGCAGGCCGACGCCATCGTCGCTTCGCTGGACGGCAAGAGCTATGTGATTTCCAAGCTGGAAAAGGGCAAGCGCCGCCGTCAGCCGGCGCCGCCCTTCATCACCTCCACGCTGCAGCAGGACGCCAGCCGCGCCTACGGTTTCTCGGCCACCCGCACCATGCGGGCCGCCCAGACCCTCTACGAAGGCGTGGACATCGCCGGCCACGGCACCGTGGGTCTGATCACCTATATGCGTACCGACAGCCTGCGCATTGCCGACGAGGCCGCTGCCGCCGCCAAGACCTTCATTGCGGGGCGCTGGGGCGACAACTACGTCTGCAAGACCCAGCGCAAGTGGAAGTCCCGTTCCGCCACGGCGGCCCAGGACGCCCACGAAGCCATCCGCCCCTCCATGCCGGAACTGACCCCCGACGAGGTGGAGCAGAGCATCAGCGGAGATACCGCCAAGCTCTACCGCCTGATCTGGAGCCGTTTTATGGCCAGCCAGATGGCGGACTGCGTGCAGGATACCGTGTCGGTGACCATCACGGCGGGGGATTACCTCTTCCGGGCATCCGGCTTCCGGGTGGCCTTTGACGGCTTTACCGCTTTGTACGAGGAATCCACCGACGACAAGCAGAAGAAGGAAACCGCCCTGCCCGAACTGGAACAGGGGCAGGAACTGCAGCTCAAATCCCTGACGGCGGACCAGAAATTCACCCAGCCGCCGCCGCTCTACACCGAGGCCACCCTTATCCATGCCCTGGAAGAAAACGGCATCGGCCGGCCCTCCACCTACGCGCCCATCATCACGACGATCGTGGACCGCGGCTATGTGGAAAAGGACCAGAAAAAGCTCAAGACCACCCCGCTGGGCCAGGCCGTCAACCAGGTCATGATGGAACAGTTCCCCGAGATTGTGGACGTCAAGTTCAGCGCCGACATGGAAAAGAAGCTGGACGTTGTCGAAGCCGGCAAGGCGGACTGGGTCCAGACGGTGGACGAATTCTACCAGGGCTTTGCCAAGAGCCTGGACAACGCCGAAAAGAACATGGAAGGCAAACGCATCAAGGTGGAGGACATCCCCACCGATGAAATCTGCGAAAAGTGCGGCCGCCCCATGGTCATCAAGTCGGGCCGCTACGGCAAGTTCGTGGCCTGCTCCGGCTTCCCCGAATGCCGCAACGCCCACCCGCTGGTCAAGGATACCGGCGGTTTGTGCCCGCTATGCGGTGGCCATATGCTGGTGCGCAAGAGCGCCAAGGGCCGCATCTACTACGGCTGCGGCAACTATCCCAAGTGCAACTTCATGACCTGGGACGAACCCGTTCCGGAAAAGTGCCCCCAGTGCGGGGCGACCCTCTTCAAAAAGAAGGGGCAGCTCTACTGTGCCAAGGAGGGCTGCGGGTTCACCAAGCCCATCGAAAAGAAATAACCTCCGGGAGGAACTATGCAAAGTACGATCATCGGTGCCGGTCTGGCCGGCTGCGAAGCCGCTCTCTGGCTGGCGGATGCCGGCGTGCAGGTACACCTGTACGAACAGAAACCCGCCAAATTTTCCCCCGCCCACAAGAGTGAGGGTTTTGCCGAGCTGATCTGCTCCAATTCCCTCAAGGCGGAGCGCCCCGACTCGGCCTCCGGGCTGCTGAAAATCGAGATGCGCAAGATGGGCAGCCACCTGCTGCGGGCGGCCGAGACCGCCCGTGTGGCAGCCGGCGGCGCGCTGGCGGTGGACCGGGACGTCTTTTCCGCCGCCGTCACCGACGAGGTGCTGCGCCATCCCAACATCACGGTCCATCGGGAGGAAGTGACTTCCCTGGACGAGAGCGCCCCGGTACTGGTGGCTTCCGGCCCGCTGACCGAAGGACCGCTGGCCGAGGCCATTGCTGCCCTCACTGGCAACCACCGACTGAGTTTCTACGACGCCGTGGCCCCCATCGTCACCGCCGAAAGCCTGGACTACGACAAGGTCTTTGCCGCTTCCCGCTACGGCCGCGGTGAGGCCGACTACTTAAACTGCCCCTTCAACAAGGAGGAGTACGAGGCTTTCCACACGGCGCTCATCGGCGCCGAGCGGGCCCCCCTCCACGACTTTGACGGGGACCTGACGGTTTACGAGGGCTGCATGCCCATCGAGGTCATGGCTGCCCGCGGTGCCGATACCATCCGGTTCGGCCCGCTGCGTCCGGTGGGCTTGCGGGATCCCCGCACCGGCCACCGCCCCTGGGCCAACGTCCAGCTGCGGGCCGAGAACACCGCCCGGACCCTCTACAACCTGGTGGGCTTCCAGACCAACCTCAAGTGGGGCGAGCAGAAGCGGGTCTTTTCAATGATTCCCGGGCTGGAGCACGCCGAATTCGTGCGCTACGGCGTCATGCACCGCAACACCTTCCTGGAAAGCCCCAAGGTGCTGACGGCCCAGCAGTACCTCAAAGCGCATCCCAACGTGTTTTTCGCCGGACAGATCACCGGCTTTGAAGGGTATATGGAAAGCGCGGCCAGCGGTCTTCTGGCAGCACGGCAGATTCTGGCACGGCTGCAGGGTCGTCAGCTGCCGCCCCCGCCGCCCCAGACCATGTGCGGCGCGCTGCTTTCCTATATCACCACCCCCAACAAGGATTTCCAGCCGATGGGCGCCAATATGGGCATCCTGCCCCGCACACCGGAGATTGATGCCATCCGCGACAAGCGGGAGCGCTATGCCGCTCTTTCCGAGACGGCGCAAAAGGCCATGCAAGCATGGGTACAGGAGGATGTACAATGAAAATTTTGATCGATGCCATGGGCGGCGACAACGCCCCCCTGTGTGTCTTACAGGGCGCGGCCCAGGCTGCGGCTGAGTTCGGCGACGGCATGACGCTGGCGCTGCTGGGCGACGAGAAAGCCCTGCGGGACTGTGCCGCCCAGAATAAAATTGACCTGACCCCCTTCGAGATCATTCCCTGCTCCGAAGTGGTGGATATGCACGACGACCCCGTCAAGGCGGCCCGCCACAAGACCGATTCCAGCATGATCAAGGGCCTGACCATGCTCAAAAACGGCGAGGGCGATGCCTTTGTGTCGGCCGGTTCCACCGGCGCGCTGCACGTGGGCACCAGCCTTATCGTGCGCACCCTCAAGGGAATCAAACGCCCGGCCCTGGCAACCCCCATGCCCGGTGCCAAGCAGAACTTCCTGCTGCTGGACTGCGGCGCCAACGCCGAGTGCCGCCCCGATATGCTCAACGCTTTCGGCACCATGGGCAGCGTCTACGCCGAAAAGGTCATGGGCCGCAAGGACCCCAAGGTGGCGCTGGTCAATAACGGCGCCGAGGACACCAAGGGCACTCCCACCTACCGGGAGGCTCACCAGCTGCTCAAGGCCAACCCCTGCATCCGGTTTGCCGGCAACATCGAGCCCCGCTACATTCTGGACGGGGAGGTGGACGTCGTCGTCTGCGACGGTTTTGTGGGCAACGTCGTCCTCAAACTGACTGAGGGCGTGGCCAAGACGCTGCTGGGCATGCTCAAGCAGGTCTTTTTGAAGAATCTCATCACCAAGCTCAGCTACCTGGGCATCAAGGGGGGCCTGTCCGAAATCAAGCGGATGATGGACTCCGAGGAAGTGGGCGGTGCGCCGCTGCTGGGTGCCGCCAAGCCGGTCATCAAGGCCCATGGTTCCAGCAAGGCCAAGGGCATCAAGAATGCCATCCGCCAGGCCAAGACCTGCGTGGCCAACGATCTGTGCGGTACCATGCAGACCGCCCTCAACGCGCTGCAAACCAAGCCCCAGGCCTGAACCAAGAAAGGACGGACGTACTGTGCCTACCCATAAACCCGAAGAACTGCAGGAAGTTCTCCACTATCAGTTCAAAAATCCCGCCCTGCTGCGCATTGCCCTGACCCACACCAGCTTTGCCAACGAGAGCAGAGTTCCTACCACCCACAACGAGCGGTTGGAGTTCCTGGGCGACAGCGTGCTGTCCGTGGTGGCGGCGGATTACCTGTTCCACCAGTCCGACCGGCCGGAGGGCGAACTGACCCGGATGCGCGCCAGCCTGGTCAGCGAGGATGCGCTGTTCCAGTTTGCCAGCGAAATCCATCTGGGCGACTATCTGCGCCTGGGCCACGGCGAGGACCTGGGCGGCGGCCGCAACCGGCCCAGCGTGGTGTCCGACGCCTTCGAGGCCGTCATTGCCGCCCTGTATCTGGACGGCGGGCTGGAAGTGGCCCGCAGCTTCATCCTGCCCTTCCTCAGCGAGGGTAAAACCGCCGAGGAGGACTACAAGACCCGCCTGCAGGAGGTTGTCCAGCAGAACCCCAACGCCCAGCTGCGCTATGCGGTGGAGGGCGAAACCGGCCCCGACCATGCCAAGCAGTTCACCGTCGCCGTCTATTGCGACGACGAGCGCCTGGCCGAAGGGGTGGGCCGCAGCAAGAAGGCGGCGGAACAGCATGCCGCCAAACAGGCGTTGCGCCGCCTGCAAGACAAACGCTAAGGAGACCCTATGCGCCTGAAAGAACTGGAAATTCAAGGCTTTAAATCTTTCCCCGACCGCACCAAGATCACCATCGGCAACGGCATCACCGGCGTCGTGGGCCCCAACGGTTCGGGCAAGTCCAATATATCCGATTCCATCCGCTGGGTGCTGGGCGAGACCAGCTCCAAGCAGCTGCGCGGTTCCGGTAAGATGGAGGACGTCATCTTCGGCGGTACCCAGACCCGCGGTGCCATGGGCTACGCTTCGGTGGCGCTGACCATCGACAACAGCGACCACGGCCTGGATATGGACGCCGACGAGGTGACCATCGGCCGTCGGTATTACCGCAGCGGCGAAAGCGAGTATTCCATCAACGGCCAGAACGTCCGCCTCAAGGACGTCTATGAGCTGCTGCTGGACACCGGTCTGAGCCGGGACGGCTACGCCATCGTGGGCCAGGGCCGCATTGCCGAGATCGTCGGCGCCAAGTCCGGCGAGCGGCGGGAAATCTTTGAGGAAGCCTCCGGCATTGCCAAATACCGCTACCGCAAAAACGAGGCGGAGCGCCGCCTGGCCGCCGCCGAGGGCAATCTGGAACGGCTGCGGGACATTCTGGGCGAACTGGAAAAACGGGTGGGTCCCCTCAAGCGGGACAGCGAGAAGGCTCAGCAGTTCCTGGAACTGTCGGCCACCCGCAAAAGCCTGGAAGTCACCCTCTGGGTGGACGCCATCCGCCGTGCCAACGAGTCCCTGCGGGACCAGCAGCGCAAGTACGAAGCCGCCCAGGCCGACTACGACCGGCTGAGCCGTCAGCTGGACGAGTTTGACGCCAAGAGCAACGCCCTGCGGGAACAGTCCCAGAGGTATGTGCTCCAGGTGGAGCAGGCCAATGCCGATATCCGCGCCATTACCGAGGCCAACGCCGGCAGCGAGAGCCAGGTGGCCGTTCTGAAAAACGAGAGCGAGCACAGCCGGTTCCGCATCGACGAGGCAACCTCGGAACTGGAACGGGCGGGGCAGGGCCAGCAGAGCATCCAGCGGGAGGCGGAAGAACACCGCGCCGCCATCGAAAAGCTGCAAAACGGGTTGGCTGAGCTGGATACCCGCATTGCCCAGCTGCGGGACAGTCTGCGCACCCTGGAGGAAAAGGCCGCCGCCAGCGGCCAGCGCCGGGATGTGATCGATGCCGCCATGGCGCGGCTGCAGGATACCGCCACCGCCGCCCGGGTGCGCATTGCCTCTGCCCAGACCGCCGCCGAGGCCGCCGAAAACCGGCGGGCCGAGGCACAGAAACAGCTGGAGGAAACACGGTCCAACGCCGATAACGCCGAGGCGGAAAAGACCCGGGCCACCCGCCGCCTGCAGGAGGCCGAGGAGGCCGTCACCCGCAACGACAACATCAAGGCGGGACTCAAACTCAAACTGGAAAGCCGCCGCCGCCAGCAGGCCGAAGCCGCCGACGCGCTGCAACAGGCCGACAAGGCCCGGTCCAACGTCGCCCAGCGCATCCACATTCTGGAAGAGCTGGAACGCAACATGGACGGCTACCAGCAGAGCGTCAAGGCGGTCATGCGGGCCGCCGGCGGGCGCCGTCTGCGGGGCATCATCGGCCCCGTGGCGGGGATCCTCACGGTGCGCAAAGGCTACGAGGTGGCCATCGAGACCGCCCTGGGGTTTGCCTTGCAGAACATCGTGGTGGAGGACCAGGGCTGTGCCCGGGCGGCCATCGCCTTCCTGAAGGAAGAGCGGGCCGGTCGTGCCACCTTCCTGCCGCTGGACACCGTCCAGGGCAACCGCTTCACCGGGCGCCTTTCCGGCACCGCCGAAGTGGCCGCTGATCTGGTCACCACCGACCCGAAATACCAGCACATCATCGACAATCTTCTCGGCCGCATCATCGTGGTGGAGGATCTGACCGAGGCCTCTGCCGTGGCCCGCAATCTGGGCTACCGCAACCGCATCGTCACGCTGGACGGTCAGGTCATCAACGCCGGCGGTTCCTTCACCGGCGGTTCCACCGCCCGCAGCGTGGGCGTCTTCAGCCGCAAACAGGAGCTGGAGGAGCTGCGCGCCCGGCTGAAAAAACTGGACGAAAAACACGCCGTGGCGGAAAAGGAACTGGCCGCCCGCAAGGCCGAGGTGGACAACCTTTCGGCCCAGCTTTCCGGCGCCGAGGCCGAGGGCATGACCGCCGCTTCCGAACGGCTGCGCGCCAGCCTGGACCTGGACCGGCTCAACGCCGCGGTGGCTCAGTACGGCGAAACGCTGCGTACCCTGCAGGCCGAAGTGGAGGCCCAGCAGCAGGCCCGTGCCGCCAGTGAGGCAGAGCACGCCGCCGCCGAAGCCGACCGGCAGAAGGCGGAAGCCGAGCTGGAATCCTACGCCGCCGAGCTGGCCCAGCTGGGGCAGAGCACCGGTTCGCTCACCGCCGAGCGGGAAGCCATCACCGAGGAACTCTCCCAGAAGCAGATGCAGCGGTTGGCCAACGAAAAGGACATCGGCCTGCACGAGGCCAGCCTGGAAAGCCTCCAGAGCCGCACCGGCGAGACCGAAGCCCGGGTCCGGGAACTGCAGGCTGCCATCCAGGCGGCCAAGGCCCAGATCGAAGCCAATCAGCTGAAGATTGCCGAAATCGAGCGCACCCGGGGCGAGAACCAGCAGAAGATTGCCGCCGCCGAGGAGGTCATCCGCACGGCCAACGCCGCCCGGATGGAGACCGAGGCCGCCGCCGCCAAGCTGGCCCAGGAAAACCGCAACCTCACCGACGAGCGTGAGCGGATGAGCGGCGAGATGGCCCGTTTGGCCGAACGCCGCACCGCTGCCGAGAATGAGCTCAACGATACCAACACCAAACTGTGGGAGGAGTACCAGCTCACCGACAGCGAGGCGCGTGCCCTCTGCGTGCCCTTTGAATCGCTGACCGAGCTGCGCCGCCAGGTGGCCAAAACGCGCTCCAAGATCCGCGCCCTGGGCAATGTGAATGTGGGCGCCATCGATGAGTATAAGGAGGTCAAGGAACGCTACGACTTCCTCAAGGCCCAGGTCACCGATGTGGAAAAGGCCAAGGCCGAACTCACCCGGATGATTGCCGAGCTCTGCAGCGAGATGGAGGAACTGTTCACCACCTCGTTTAAAGAGATCAACCGCCATTTCGGCCATATCTTCCGGGAGCTGTTCGGGGGCGGCCACGCCCGGCTCTACCTTTCCGACGAGAGCAACGTCCTGGAGTCCGGCATCGAGATCGAAGTTTCGCCCCCGGGCAAGGTCATCAAAAACCTCAGCGCTCTGTCGGGCGGCGAACAGGCCCTGGTGGCCATCTCCATCTACTTCGCCATCCTCAACGTCAACCCGGCGCCCTTCTGCATCCTCGATGAGATCGAGGCGGCTCTGGACGACGTCAACGTCGCCCGCTACGCCCAGTATCTGCGCCGCATGACCGAGCACACCCAGTTCATCGTCATCACCCACCGCCGCGGCACCATGGAGGCCGCCGACGTCCTGTACGGCGTCACCATGCAGGAGGACGGCGTCTCCAAGATCCTGCGTCTCGACCTCGAGAACGTCAGCGCCGACCTGATCTCGTAATCTCAAGGAGGGGCACCTATGTTTTTCTTTAAAAAGAAGCGCGACATCTCCGAGAAGGAGTTTGAAGAACAGCAAAAGATGCAGCGCGGGCTGGAAAAGACCCGCACCGGCTTCTTCCAGAACATCCTCAACACGCTGACCAACTGCCAGATCGACGACGACCTGTACAACGACCTGGAAGAACAGCTGATCCTGGCCGATGTGGGCCCCGCCTGCGCGGTCCGCCTGGTGGATGAGCTGCGGGATGCGGTGGAGGAAAATCACCTCAAGACCGGCGAGGAAGCCCTGGACGCCCTGCGGGGGATTATCTGCCAGGAGCTGACCCCCCGTTACCCGCTGGAACTGGACGGCCACCCGGCGGTGATCCTCGTCATCGGCGTCAACGGTGTGGGCAAGACCACCACCATCGCCAAGCTGGCCCACCTGTACAAGGAACAGGGCAAGCGGGTCATGCTGGCTGCCGGCGATACCTTCCGTGCTGCCGCCAGCGAGCAGCTGGAACTGTGGGCCGAACGGGCCGGTGTACCGCTGGTCCAGGCCGGGCAGGGGGCCGACCCCGCCGCCGTCATCTTTGACGCGGTGAAAAGCGCCAACGCCAAGGGGTATGACATGGTCATCGCCGACACGGCGGGCCGTCTGCACAACAAAAAGGGCCTGATGGACGAGCTGGGCAAAATCTCCCGCAGCGTCAAGAAGGCCAGCCCCGAGGCCAGCCTGGAAGTGTTGCTGGTGCTGGATGCCATCACCGGCCAGAACGCCATCAGCCAGGCCGAGGAATTCTGCCGGGCTGCCGGTGCCACCGGCGTGGTGCTTACCAAGCTGGACGGCACCCCCAAGGGTGGCTGCGCCGTCAGCGTCTGGGAAAACCTGGGCCTGCCCATCCGGTTCATCGGCGTGGGCGAAAAGATCGACGACCTGATGCCCTTCGACGCCCAGAGCTTTGTGGAATCTCTGCTGCCCGAAGTGCCGGTACATAAGGAGGACTGAGCCATGGTCATCTGCGCTGCCAGCAACAATGCCGGCAAACTGAAGGAACTGCGCCGCATTCTGGAACGGATGGGCCACCAGGTCAAGAGCCTGCGGGACCTGGGCATCACGCTGGACCCCGAGGAGACCGGCACCACCTTTGCCGAGAATGCCCGCATCAAGGCCGAGGCTTTCTGCAAGGCCAGCGGACTGCCCACCGTGGCCGATGATTCCGGCCTGTGCGTGGACGCCCTGCAGGGCGCCCCCGGCGTCTACAGCGCCCGGTACGCCGGGCACCACGGCGACGATGCCGCCAACAACGCCAAGCTGCTCCGGGAAATGCAGAATGTCCCGGAAGGACAGCGCGCCGCCCGGTTTGTGTCGGCGGTTTGCTTCCTGCTGCCGGATGGCCGGGAACTGCTGGTGGAAGGGACGTGCCCCGGCACCGTGGCTTTCACCGAGACCGGCACCAACGGCTTCGGCTACGACCCGCTCTTTGTGCCCGACCGGGTGGGTCTGCCCGACGGCACGACGGTGGAAAACACCGCCCGCCGCAGCTATGCCGAATTGGCTGACGACGAAAAGGATGCCATCAGCCACCGGGGCCGCGCCATGGAAAAACTGGCGGCGGAATTGCCCGCTTTTCTGGGGCAGGAATAAGCCGCCCCGCATACCCTGACCATAAGGAGATTGTATTCATGCTCAACAGCAAACAGCGTGCGGCCCTGCGCGGTGCCGCCAACACCCTTGACCCCGTCTTCCAGATCGG
>ERZ1643251.2729-NODE-2729-length-17447-cov-5.335039_pt1 | contig 17447 bp, 15 predicted proteins | sample MGYA00579261_ERZ1643251 | MGnify/ENA primary metagenome ERZ1643251 (study PRJEB29033, sample SAMEA4952267) | chicken gut metagenome | biome: Broiler Chicken; feature: Gastrointestinal Tract; material: Caecum | place: Ireland | collected 2018 | study: Broiler...
CTATTGTCAGCCGCGGCGGGCGACGCTTTCCTTTCGTCCCTATTGTCAGCCGCGGCGGGCGATGTGATTATATCATTCGTGCTGTTAGTTGTTTTGCGTTTGGCCATAATTCCCTGATCCCTGTATTGCCGATCACCGCGGCTTTGACTCAATGCCTCGATATCGCGTTGACCATAGGCTGGTTCCAGCTCTGATTGTCAGGCGCGGTTATCGCCGAGAAGCCGCGATAGCTCCAGACCGCGTGACCGATGCCGTGCTCGAGCATGAGGTCAGCCATGTCGCTGAGCCATCTCGCCGCGCTTTCGTTGTCCGCGTTCGCGATTACGCCGTATTCGCCGCAGTAAACCGTCTTGTCGTGCTCCTTGATGAAGTCGAACACCGGCTGCATATAGTCGGCGAGGAATCGCTTGTCGACTACGTCGCGACCGTTGAAATATTCGGGAGCTTTGCCGCCGTAGAACGCGAGGTGGTCCGCGACCTTGAACGGATACGTGACCGGCGTCTTATACGCCACCATCGACGGTATCCAGCCAGCGCGCTGATGCGTGAAAATGAACGGCTCGTAGAAGTGGAAGTTGTATATTATCCGATCGTCGTCGACTACGGTCAGATTTTTAAGCTCATGTACATTGTTATAGTTGTTGCCGCCGATTATGATCCTGCGGTCAGGCGAGAGCTTGTGAATCTCAGCTGCGGTCTCCTGCCAGAGCTGATTCCACGGGTCGGAGTTCTCCCAGACCAGCTCGTTCAGAAGCTCGAATATCAGGTTGTCGCCCTCGTCACGATAGCGGATAGAGAAGAATTTCCAGATGTTGATAAAGCGTATCTGGCTCTGCCGGTTCGTAAACAAATCGTTCTTCGCGCCGTTGCCGAAGAAGAAGCCGGGCGCGTGGTGCAGATCGAGTATCAGGTTGAGTCCATACTTCTTGCACCATGAAAGCAGGTTGTCTATGTATTTCAGCCGATTTTCGTCGTATACGCCGGGTTTGTCGTCACTCTCGAACAAAAAGTAGTCGACCGGAACGCGGATGTGATCCATACCCCAGCCGCGCATACGCTCAATATCGCTCTCGACGATGTAGCTGTCCCAGTGCTCCTCCGACTGTTTACCGTACTGCGAAATCCAATGTCCGAGATTCGCGCCTGCCATGTAGCCGTATAAAGGTTTCATAATCAATACCGTCCTTCTTAAAATAATAATGGGTCTGCCGGAATCTGATATTTTATTTACATTTTACACGCAAAACAATATCTTGTCAAGCGATATTTTGTAAACAATAATCATATTCCCGCAAACCCGTTACTTTTATCCGCGGTTAAATCTCAAGCATACGGCGCAGTGCCTTGCAGTATATACGGTATGCCAGCTCGAACTCACGCTCGAGCATATATTCGTTCTTCTGATGCTCGGTCTCGGGGCTCATCGGGAAGAGCGGTCCGAACGCGACAATATTGCCCATAGCCCGCGCGTAGGTACCGCCGCCCATTACGAACGCGTCCCTGCCGTCTCCGGTCTCCTCGCGATATACAGCCGTTAGAGAGGTGATAAGCGGACTGTTTTTGTCCATATACACCGGCGCCTTGTCCTCGTCAAGCTCGCAGTCAAGCCCATATTCAGCCGCGGTCTTTGCTACTATTGCCATGATATCCGAGCCCTTATATGTGACCGGATAGCGGATGTCGACGGTTATCTCAATGTTATCGCCCACGACCTCGATTACGCCGACATTGAGCGTCAGCGCGCCGCTCTGCTCATCGCTGAAATTACAGCCGATGAGACTGCCGTCGGTCGTCTCGCCGAACCGCTCGACAAAGAAGCGCGACAGCCTGCCCGGGCAGGTTGAGTTGACGTCGCGCATCAGCTTGAGTATCGCGTTTATACCCTTTGCCGCCGACTTTAGCTTTGCAGGAATCAGGCACGACGTTGTGCGCGGTGCCGCCCGAAACCTCGTCGAAGCCCGAGCCGTCGAGCGGGGTTTTCAGCTTGAGCACGAGTATTCCCTTTTCTCCGTAAACCGCCGGGAACGACGCGTCGGGCGTGATGCCGAACGTCGGCAGCTCCTCGGTCTCGCGGTAGTACTTCATATCACGCCACTCGCCGCGCTCCTCGGTCAGACCGAAGATGATTCTGATTCGACGGTTCAGCTTCACACCAGAATCAAGCAGCTCCTTCATAGCGAATACGCACATCATTGCCGGTCCCTTGTCGTCCGAGATTCCGCGACCGTACAGTTTTCCGTCAACTACCGTCAGCCCGAACGCCGGATAATCCCAGCCGCCGCCTGCCGGAACGACGTCGAGATGAACAAGGATACCGATAAGCTCGTCGCCCTCGCCGATTTCGGCGTAGCCGAGCAGATTGCCGCAGCGCTTGGTGCGAAATCCGAAGCCGTCGCAGAGCGCGAGCATATAATCGAGCGCCGCCTTGCAGCCCTCGCCGAACGGCGCGTCGCCCTGTCCGTCCTCGGCCACGCTTTCGATTGACAAAAGCCCCGACAGCGCGTCGAGCATTTCTTTAGTTAGCATAAACATCAACCTTTCGATTTCATCGGCGTGTAAACAAAGTTTTGACCGATGTTATTTGTTATTATATGACTGAATAAATATTATATGTAGCAGTCAATCCGGATATTTCATTATATAGCCGAATAAATATCATATGTAGCAATTATTCCGGATTTATCAAACATATGGAGGAAAGCCATGAACAATTACCCCATCGAAATCCAGCCCCTGCCCTACGCGCCGAACTCGCTTGAGCCGTATATCGACGCGCTTACGATGAAGCTGCATTACGGAGCGCACCTGCAAAGCTGCATCGACCGGCTGAACGCGCTGCTCGAAAAGTATCCGGCTTTGCAGTCAAAATCGCTTGACAGCCTCGCGTCGATACGCTACACTCACACCTCCGACAATGACATTGTCACAATCGGCAGGCTCGCCGGCTGTATACTAAACCACAACGACTTCTTCGGCTCGCTCGCGCCAAACCCAAAGCCACGACCGCGCGGGATACTCGCCGACGCGGTGAAGAACTCATTCGGCGGCTTCGACAATATGAAAAGCCGATTCGACGCGGCGGCACGCGAGCTGTACGGTTCGGGCTACGTCCGGCTCGCCGCCGACCGCCGCGGACGGCTGTATATCATGTCGAGCCCGAATCAGGACTACCCGACGTCGGTATTGACCTTGCTAAACCTCGACCTGTGGGAGCACGCGTATTACCTAAAGCACTACAACCGCCGCGACGACTATATCGCCGACTGGTGGCACGTCGCGAGCTGGCCCGCTGCCGAGGCGAGGTATCAGAGCTTATTCGAAAGCAATAATTAGCAGCGAGGTTACACAAGCAATGCGGCAGGTGGGGACTGCTCTCTTGGCTCGCAGAGCGAGTCGAGACCGCTCACCGCTCTCTCCGTCTCGCAGAGCGAATCGAGACCGCTCTCCGCTCTCTCCGTCTTGCAAAGCGAGACAGGAGACCTCTCTTTTCACGCGGCTCGTTTCACCCAGAAGCACAGATACCGGTCTCGTTTATTTGTCGCTTCCGTTCGCGATCGACGTGATTATGTGGCTGTTTTCGTCGAAGTCGAGAATATTCGACAAAATATAGCTGCTGACGTACATTCCTTTTGGCGTAAAGGCATAGCTGTCGCCGTCGTAGGTCATGAAGCCGTTGTCGATATACACCTTGAGCCTGCGGCCGTACAGCGCGTCAAAGTTCAGTCCGAACCGCTCGCGGAAGCGCGACGACGAAATGCCGTCCGACAGCCGCAGCCGCAGCATGATGTATTCGCCGACCCGCTCCTCGGGCGAAATTGTATACAGCTCGTCGATAAGCTCGGTGGCGCCGTATTGCTCGCTTGTCAGCGATATCCCGTCGTCGGTCAGCATACCTCCGTGTGAAATGTCCGCCTCGAGCGCGTCGCAGTATAGCCCCATATTGCGCTTGAACGAAAATCGCAGCCCGCGAAAATAGGAGTGAGCCGCACAGCCGAGTCCGAGATATTCGTCGCAGTTCCAATATTTCAGATTGTGTCGGCACTCATAACCGGGCAGCGCGAAATTCGATATCTCATAATGCCGGAAGCCCTTGGCCTCGAGATAGCGTATGCCGTCAAAATACATATCCGCCTCGGTGTCCTCGTCGGGCAATACAAGCGTATCTCGGCTCAATGCGAACGGCGTGCTGTCCTCGATTTTGAGTCCGTACATCGAGATGTGTTCGGGTTCGAGCGAGGTCACGTAGTCGAGTGTGCGCGTGAAGCTCTCGAGCGTCTGGAACGGGATTCCGAACATGATGTCGACGTTGATGTTTTCGTATCCCGCCTTGCGCGCCGCGAGATAGCTCGCTTCGAAATCGGTCTTTGTGTGGATTCGCGACAGCGCGGACAGCTCGTCCGAGTTCGCGCTCTGCAAGCCGATCGACAGCCGGTTCACTCCGGCGCGCCGCCACTTCGACAGGGTGCTCGGGCTTATCGTCGCCGGATTCGCTTCCATCGTGAATTCCGCGCCCTTTGACACGTCAAAGCAGCGATGTATTCCGTTAATGATATCCGCCATACACTTAACCGGCAGCACGGTCGGAGTGCCGCCGCCGATGAACACCGTGTCGACCCGATACGCGCTCGCCGCCTTGGAGTAGTCCTCCATCTGTAAAAGCAGAGCGTTGGTGTATCGCCGCATATCGTCGTCGCTCGTCCCCGACATCGAATAGAAATCGCAGTATGCGCACTTCGACTTACAGAACGGTATGTGTATATAAAGTCCGAGCGACAGCTTATTTGTCATCGTTTGTCTCCCCCATTAACCAGATATGGCGTACCGACAAAAGCACAGTCGATATCGTCGGTGCCGCCGTCGGAATTCATATGCGCTGCTAATATAAATAAATCAGGTCTCATCATCGAGCTTGAGCACCGCCATGAACGCCTCGGGCGAGATTTCGACCGAGCCGAGCTGACGCATCTTCTTCTTGCCCTCTTTCTGCTTTTCGAGCAGCTTCTTCTTTCGAGTGATATCGCCGCCGTAGCACTTTGCGAGCACATCCTTGCGCATCGCCTTGACCGTCTCGCGCGCGATGATCTTGCCGCCGATCGCAGCCTGAATCGGCACCTCGAACAGCTGACGCGGTATGTTGTCCTTGAGCCGCTCCGCGATTTTGCGCGCGCGGGCGTATGCCTTTTCCTCGTGGACTATGAACGAAAGCGCGTCGACCATGTCGCCGTTCAAAAGGAAGTCAAGCTTTACGAGCTTCGACGGCACGTATTCGGCGAATTCGTAATCGAGCGACGCGTAACCCTTCGAGCGGCTTTTCAGCGCGTCGAAGAAATCGTATATGATTTCGTTCAGCGGCAGTCGGTAGTGCAGCTCGGCGCGGTCGGTGTCGATATAGGTCATGTTGATGAACTCGCCGCGGCGTTCCTGACACAGCTCCATCAGTCCGCCGACATAATCGGGCGGAGTAATTATGCTCGCTTTGACGACCGGCTCGTATGCCGTTTCAATTTCGTCCGGACTGGGATAATTCGACGGGTTGTCAATAAACACCGTCTCGCCGTTTTTCTTGTCAAGCTTGTAAATAACGCTCGGCGCGGTCGTGATAAGGTCGAGGTTGAACTCGCGCTCGAGCCGCTCCTCGATTATCTCCATATGCAATAGACCGAGAAATCCGCAGCGGAAGCCGAAGCCAAGCGCGATCGATGTTTCCGGCTCGAACACAAGCGCGGCGTCGTTAAGCTGCAACTTTTCGAGCGCGTCCCTGAGGTCGCCGTAGTGCGCGCCGTCCGCCGGATAGATACCGGCGTAGACCATCGGGTGAACCTCCTTGAAGCCGGGCAGCGGCTCGCCAGCCGGATTTTCGGCGAGCGTCACCGTGTCGCCGACGCGTGTGTCGCCGACGCTCTTGATGCTCGCGGTTAGATAGCCGACGTCTCCGGCTGAAAGCATATCGCACTTGTTCAGTCCGAACGGCTCCATGTAGCCGACCTCGACGACGTCGAATTCGGCTCCGCTCGACATCAGCCGTATGCGGTCGCCGACTTTAAGGCTGCCCTCGGTCACGCGGATATTTACGACGACTCCGAGGTAGCTGTCATAATACGAATCGAATATCAGCGCGCGCAGCGGGGCGTCCTCGTCGCCGTCCGGACAGGGGATATCGGCGATAATGCTGTCAAGCACCTTGTCGATGTTGATTCCGGCTTTTGCCGAAACCGCCGGACAGCCCTCGGCGGGAATTCCGATTATGTCCTCGATTTCGGCGCGCACCTTGTCAACGTCCGCGCTCGGCAGGTCGATTTTGTTTATGACCGGCACTATCTCGAGGTTGTTCTCTATCGCGAGATATGCGTTCGCGAGCGTCTGCGCCTCGACGCCCTGTGTCGCGTCGACTATCAGCAGCGCGCCCTCGCAGGCGTTTAATGAGCGCGAAACTTCATAATTGAAGTCGACATGACCGGGGGTGTCGATGAGGTTCAGCATATATACATTCCCGTCCGGCGCGCTGTAATCGAGCTTGACGGCGCGCGCCTTTATCGTTATGCCGCGCTCGCGCTCAAGATCCATATTGTCGAGCAGCTGCTCCTCCATGTCGCGTGCCGCTACCGTGCGCGTATATTCGAGTATTCGGTCGGCAAGCGTAGACTTGCCGTGATCGATGTGCGCGATTATTGAGAAATTGCGTATTTTTTTCTGTCTTTCAGATGGCATTTTATATTCTCGGACCGCAGTCCTTACCTTTCTTATGTCTTTGTATATTAGAATTAATATCCGCGATTTATACCGCTTCACAGTTTTAGCTTGCAATAAATAATCCGCGTGACCGATTCGTCTATCCGTTCCTCAGTGAGTCTGCCGTCCATCACGGCGTCGTAAAGTCCATTGTATACCGCCGGAGTATCAGAGCAGCAAACAATATCGTTTCCGGAAAGTATCGCCAAAACAGCCGCCTCCGCTTCGTCATATAGGTCAGCGACCGCGCCCATAGAAATATCGTCGGTCATTACTATACCATCAAAATCAAGCTCGCCGCGCAGCAGCTCATGCACCGCCGGCGACAGCGACGCGGGATTGTCGGGGTCAAGACATTCGACTATGTTGTGCGATACCATTACGGCGTCGGCTCCGGCTTCGATTCCTACGCGAAATGGCAGAAGATCACGCTCCATGAGCTCGTCGAGACTTCGGTCGTCGTATGCCGCGCCGGTATGCGTGTCGCTGCTGCCGCTGTATCCGGGGAAGTGCTTTAATGTGCAGCCAACCGAGAGCTCGCGCGATTTTTCGACATACGCGCGCACATATGCAGCCGCGGCGTCAGGTCCGCCCGCGGAACGCTCGTAAATAAAATCGGACGGGTCGTCGCTGATATCCGCGACCGGCGCTAAATTAAGATTGAGCCAGAGCGACTTCAGCATCTGGCATTTTTCTTCCGTATCGGCGCTGACCGCATCGATTCCACCTGCCATAAGCTCGCGCGGCGACGCGAACTTTGCGTCCCGGTACTGCGAATAACGCGATATGCGCGTGACGGTTCCGCCCTCCTCGTCGACCGCGAAAAACATAGGCAAGCTCGTTATTTTCGTGAGATTTTTTATTTTATATCGTATTGATTGGGGCGTCTCATCCTCAAAGTCAGACGCGAACAGCACATATCCTCCGACCTTATAGGTTTCACAGTATGCGGTTGCCGTATCGTCGTCCGCTGGCATACGTGCCAAAATCAACTGCCCAATCTTGTCCTCGAGCGGCATATTACCAAGCAATTCCGCGGTCTGTAGCGCGATTTTATCCGGCACGTCGGAGTCGCTCGTGTCAGCGGCTGTGGTTTCAATCGGCGTGGTTTCGGACTCTGACGGTGTGGTCTCATAGTCTGTTGTACTTAGCGACGGCGCGTCAATACGCACCGGTTGATTTTCAACAATTTCCTCACCACAGCCAAACAGGATAAATACAAGAAGTGAAAGCACAAGCAAAAACTTACGGCGCGGATTTTTAAGAAGATTATATTGTTTCATGACACAACCCCTTCGTTTTAGCTTTAAGACAAGCTATATCAAGTGTATTTCAAATCCATACGCTATCCGCGTTGTCTGTCTATTCGATATTATCGATTATTCTTGCCAGTTCATCCCAGCTTGAAACAGTGATAAACCCGCAGTCCCCGCCGCTCGCCTCATATATCAAATCCGAGAATACATGATCGGGCAAATCTCGCGCTTCGAGCGCGCCGACATAGTGCACCGCGAACATACCGGCAGCTTTCGCTCCCTCGACGTCGAGTCTGAAATTGTCGCCGATATACCAGACGTCGCCGGCAGCCAGCCCGGCAAGCTCGAGCGCGAGCTTAAATATACGCGGACTCGGCTTGCGGAACATATACTCGCTCGACGCGAGTATGAATTCAAAGTTATGGTCAGGCAAAAGCGATTCTATCCGTTCGCGCAGCGCGTCGCCGCAGTAGGAGATGTTGCTTATAACTCCGGTGCGTATGCCCTTTTGCGACAGGAACGCGAGAAAATCCGCGATTCCCTCGGTCGGATGCGCGGGCGACGCCGCGTCCCAGAATACGCGGTCGATTTCGGGCGGTGACAGCGAAAGCTCGATTCCGAGCGAGCGGTAGAGATAAGCCGAAAACATACGATTCGGCACCTCGACCGTCAGCTCGATTCGCCGCTGCGGGTCGAATCTGCCGAGCTCGCGGTTGAGCTTGTTTGCAACGAGCTGTATCTGTTCGGCTGTGTAGCCATATTTATTTTTAACGGCGTATTTTAACAATGCCGCGCCTCCGGCGACGCCGTCGAACGGTTTTTCATCGGCGAGCGTCTGACCGTAGTCGAAGATAATCATGCGCGGCGCCGAAGAAATCGATTTATACTCCATATTCCCCAAACAGCCGATACCTCCAGCTATCTATTAATCTTATAGTCAGCTATTAACTAATACTACTAACAACTAATATCTAACAACTAACAACTATTTCAACGCTCCGCGCGCCCAGAGTATCCACCTCGCGCGGTCGAGCGGATTCACGCCGCGGCGCGGAGTCTCGGCGACAAATCCCGCCGGACACTCTCGCCAGCCCGAAAACGACGGCGCGTATGTGCTCCGTCCTCCCGACCACGACGCGAGCTTTATCGGAAATTCGAGCGACGTCGCCGCCGGAAGTATACATTCGATGTTGCAGCTGCCGTTAGATATAACCGGCGTGTCGAACTCGTCGCGCATTATCGTAATCTCGCTGAGTATCTTGCCGAGACACTCCTCTGGCGCGCGGATACGCGCTTTGAGCATCGGCTCGAGCAGCTTCACCCCGCAGTTCCGGAGCCCGTTCATGAACGCCATCGGCGTCGCTACGAAGAAGTCGAGCGGGTGCGTGTGTATCGTGTGATGCTCGCCGCCGGTGAGCGTACACTTGAAGTCGGTGACCTCCCAGCCGTGCAGTCCCTGCGTTATCGCGTCGAAAAAGCTCGTTTTTATATGTGACTGATATTTATAGAACAGCTGATTGTGCGGTACATTGCCGCCGTCGTACACGACGCCCGAGCCGCGCTCGCCCGGTTCGAGGTGAAACTGCACGACCGCCCAGCAGGGCTTCGGCATCGTGTAAGCCTCGAAGCCGTCGCCCGCGCGCGCCGGAGTCTCGCGATAGATTATAGTCGGCGGCATGAACAGAGCCTCGACGCCGTACCGCTCACGCAGCAAAGCGGAGATTATCTCAAGCTGAATGTTTCCGGTGAGGTCGATGTGAGCCTCGCGCTCGGTCTTTTCCCAGCGGAAATTGATGAGCGGCTCTTCCTCTGACAGCTCGCGCAAAGCGGAGGTCAGCCGTATCAGCTCGCTCGCCTCCCTCGCGGGGTCGCTGACCGCCGGACGCACGCACACGGTCAGAAACGGGTTCGCTAAATTCGCGAAGTGTCGATAGTTCGGCGGCAGCTCGCCGATGATGTCGCCTATCTTCAAATTCGGCTCGCCGCAGAGCGCGGCGATGTCGCCGGCCGAGACCCGACCGGTGTCGGTGTAGCGCGCGCCGTTCGACACACGTATCTGTGTTATCTTGCCGAGCGATTCTACCGGCTCGCGCTCGTGTGTGTAGCGGTTTTCACGCGTGACGCCGAGCACCGACAGGTCGTCGCGCGACTTCAGCTCGCCGCCGTACAGGCGAACGTGAGCAAGCGCGCCCATGTTGCTCTCGTGCTCGATGCGGTATACGACCGCCGACAATTGACCGCGGTCTGTTTCTGCGGACGGAAGATATTTCACGACAGCGTCGATTAGATACTCGATGCCTACGCCCTTTGCCGCCGCGCCGCAGAGCACCGGCGTGAGCTCCAACGACGCGCAGAGCTCGGCGAGTTTCGCGTCGAGCGTCTCGCGCGGCGGTATTTCCCCGGAAATATATAATGAAAGCAGGTCGTCGTCAAAATTTGCGAGTGCTTCGAGCAGACTCTCGTCGCTCGTCTTTTCGACCGAACAATGTCCCTCTCCCTCAGCTACCGGATTCGCGAGCCGCACAAAGCTGCCGCCGAGCGCTTCAAGCTCGCTGACAGTCGAGTCGACCGAACTGCCGGCGCGGTCGATTTTATTGACAAATATGATGTGCGGCACTCCCGACTCGACAAATATCCGGCGCAGATTCTCGGTGTGCGACTGTACGCCCTCGACCGCGGACACTACCAGAACCGCGCCGTCGAGCACCGCAAACGCTCGCTCGGTCTCGCCCGCGAAATCAATGTGACCGGGCGTGTCGATTATGTTGATGCGCACGCCGCCGATGTCGACCGAAGTCGAGCAGTTCCGAACCGAGATTCCGCGCTCGCGCTCGACTGTAAGCGTGTCGGTGCGCGCGGTGCCGTTGTCGACGCTGCCCGCCTCGCGGATCGCGCCGCTGTGATAGAGTATCTGCTCGGTAAGCGTCGTCTTTCCGGCGTCGACGTGCGCGAATATGCCGATATTCTTAATTGTCATAGCGATTATAATGCCTTTCGTGGTTGTTTAGATTTATTGAAAGGTGTAAGAAGTGTGTCTTGAGTTTATCCGGCGTTAAAATAGTTCAGCGGATTGACCGCCTTGCCGTTTTCGTAGATATTCAGATTCAGGTGCGCGCCGGTGACGTAGCCGGACGTGCCGACATATGCTATCACCTGCCCGCGCGTTACCGTGTCGCCGACGCTGACAAGATATCGCGACACGTGCGAATAGAACGACGCTATACCGCCGCCGTGGCTTATCGTCACATAGTAGCCGTCGCCGTAATTGTACGAAACCTCGATGACCGTGCCGTCGTTGACCGCGTAAATCTCGGTTCCGTATGGCGCGGGGATGTCGATGCCGTTGTGAAACTGCTGACGACCGGTGACCGGATGTATTCGCCAGCCGAAGCCGCAGCTGACCTCATTGTTGCCTGCCGGCAGCGGCCAGAGGAAGGTCCCGCCGACATAGCTCTTGTTCGACGTCTTTTGCAGCTCGGCGAGCTTCGCCTCGCGGTCGGAGTTGTACTGCTGCTCGGCGGCGTATGCCTTTTCATAATCCTGCTGTGCGACATTCAGGTCGCTCTCGGTCGTAGCCACGAGCTGGTCGGCATTCGCGAGCTCGTATGCAAGCTCGCTCTGACGCGCTTCAAGCACGCTGAGCTGACTGTCTAACTGGTCGACAAGATCTTGCAGCTCGTCTCTCTGACGCGTATATGTCTCCACATCCGCCGAGTAATTGTCGAACAGCTGCTTGTCGTATTCGAGCATACGGATATATCGGTCCATGCGCATGAAGAAATCGGTCAGCCCCTCAGAGTCGAACAATATTTCGAGCAGATTCATCCCGCCGTCCTCGTGGTTGACGCGTATACGCATACGCAGCACCTCGAACTGCTCCTCAAGCTGCTGCTCGACGCTGTCGATCGAGGACTCGAGCATCGTTATGCTGGTTTCGTAGCCGGCAATCAGCTGCTGCTGCGCGTTGATTTCGTTGTTCAACGCCAGTATTTTCCCGTCGAGCAGCGACTTTTCCTCGAGCGCGTCGGCGTAGTCCTCTTTAGCCGAGTCAAGTCTTCTCTCGGCCTCCTCGCGCTGCGCGGTCGCGGCGTCAAGCTTGTCCTCAAGTTCTTCGAGCGAGGACGAGCTGCCAGCCCCCGCCAAACTCAGCTCCCCGGGCAGTAGTATGGTCAGACCAATTAACACGGCAGCTATCGAAAATGTCAGCATTCGCTTTATTTTCATTTACTACATCCAATCCTTCGGAAAACCGACACGGCTGCACCGCGCGGTATTAACATATAATAATCCATTATATTATTATACCTCTGCAGGGCGTTTTTGTCAATGAATTTAATGTTACATTAAATAGTGCCGAATGTAATTTTCATATTTTTACAATTTCGGTCTGTACAAAACCGGAATAATATAGTATAATATATTCAAGAACATCGAACCGCGGCATAGCTTGTCGGTTCTGAAAGGATATCTTTATGAAAACAAATTTAGACGCGCTTCACAACAAGAAAGCGTTCATCTGCGATATGGACGGTGTCATCTACCACGGAAACCGCCTGCTACCCGGCGTACCCGAATTCACCGAATGGCTGCGCGACAATAAGAAAGACTTTTTGTTCCTCACCAACTCGAGTGAACGCGCGCCTCGTGAGCTCGCTCAAAAGCTCGCGCGTATGGGTCTTGACATCTCTGAGGATCATTTCTACACGAGCGCGCTCGCGACCGCGTCGTTTTTAGCGTCGCAGTGCCCGGGCGGAAGCGTATACGTAATCGGCGAGCCCGGACTTGTCAACGCGCTCTATGACGCCGGACTGTCGATGAACGACTACAACCCCGACTATGTCGTGTTCGGCGAGACTCGCTCGCTTTCATATGAAAAGATAGAGCGCGCGGTCGAGCTTGTGTTCAAAGGCGCGAAGCTGATCGGCACGAATACCGATATCACCGCGCCGGGCGAACGCGGAATCGTCCCCGCCTGCCGCGCATTGATATCGCCTATCGAGCTGGCTACCGGTCGCAGCGCATATTATATCGGCAAGCCAAATCCCTTGATCATGCGTCACGCGCTGAAAACTCTCGCCTGCCATCACGCCGAGGCGGCGATTATCGGCGACCGCATGGATACCGATATAATCGCCGGCATCGAGAGCGAGCTTGACACCGTGCTCGTTTTGTCAGGCGTCACGAATATGGAGAACATCAACAATTTCCCCTACCGTCCGATGTATATTTTAAACGGAGTCGGCGACATACCCGGCAACGAGGCTGTAGTCGGAAACGCGAACCCGCACGACAACTGAATAATATAATGGTCACGGCAGTTGGTTTTTATCAAGGTCGCACATCGCCCGCTTTAGATTCAATACATCCCTCGTTCGCGAGCACTCGTTGATTCAGTCTGTCCTTGACCTTTCACTCCGGTTCATTTTCAACAATAACCGTCCTCACGCCAAGCTTGTCGAAGGGCGTCAGCAGTTCCAGGTCACATCCCGAATCGGTGATAACGCAGCCGAGACGGTCGGCGGCGCAGAGCGATATCGGCGCGTTCCTGCCTATAACCGCCGACGGCGCGAGCCCGACGACCCGCTTCGCCGCGGGAATTATCGTCTCATATATCGCGAGCTCTGAGCCGTCAAAAACCGACAGCCCGAATTCGTGAGTCAGCCCCTTGGCGCCGATGAATATACAGTCGTACCAGATCCGGCGAAGCATCGCGACCGCGAACGAGTCATAAAACCTGCCGCCGCTCATCTCTCCGCCCGCGAGCCAGACGTTGAGGTTCTGCCGTTTTTCGAGCAGATTCGCGAGCTTTAGTGAATTCGTGACTACCCGCGCGCGCAGTCGCTCCGGAAGAAATGCCGCGAGCGCGCATCCGAGCTCGTCCGACGAGATGAATACCGTCTGTCCGTCGCTTATCAGCGACGACGCGTATTTGGCTATCGCATCTGCCTCCGCTAAGTCTTTGCAGGGTCTGCCGGCAGCAGTTCCGACAGCTTCATTCGCGGTTTCGGTTAAGCTCGTATCTGCCGGTATCGCCCCGCCGTGCGTGCGCTTCAGGAGCCCCTTTTCCTCGAGTATGCGCAGGTCGCGCTTAGCGCTGTCGTAGCTGACGTTGAATGTTCGCTGTATCAACGACGTCGATATGCTGCCGCGTTCGCGCAGCAGCTCGAGTATCGCCTTGTGACGTTCTTCAATAAACATTTCGCTCACCCATCGCGGATTGTCACACCGCGCCTTTCATTGTCTGTGCGTTGTCTTGGTTTATCTTGGTTGTTAACATTATATCACGTTTATTCACGTTTGTCAATATTATCGTGAATAAACGTGAATTTTATTTTTCTGCATAATCCCGCCCACAGCGAAATAGAATGTAATGTAGCAAAGCTATTAACTACAATAGCTAACAACTAATAACTAAAAACTAACAACTAAAAAAGGTCTGGGTGCAGAAATGATTAAAAGTGTTTATCAAACCGAAGGCAGCTTAATCGGTACGGACGAAAACAACAGATACATATCCTCGCTCGAGGGACTCGAGGAGGCTATGCGGGAAGGCCGCATACTCGAGGCCGCCGCAATCGGCTGCTCGGGCAGGCTCGAGCTGTGCGTCGAGCTGGGCGACCATGTCGGCACAATTGAGCGGGACGAAGCGGTATTGAATCTCGGCGGCGAGGAGACTAAGGACATCGCGGTCATCACGCGCGTCGGCAAGCCGGTCTGCTTCAAGGTGATTTCCATCGAAAAGAAAAAGGTCGGCGACGTCAAAATCAGGCTGTCGCGGCGGCTCGCGCAGCTTGAATGCGCTACGAACTACCTCGCGGGGCTTAAGGCGGGCGACGTCATCCCCGCGAAGATAACCCACCTCGAGCATTTCGGCGCGTTTGCCGACATCGGCTGCGGCATAATTTCATTGCTTTCGATTGACTGTATATCGGTGTCGCGCATCTCGCACCCGAAAGATCGCCTGCGTCAGGGCAGCGAGCTCGCGGTCGTGATAAAGTCGATCGAAAAAGACGAGTCGGGGCTTCCTGTGCGCATATATCTGAGCCGTCGCGAGCTGCTCGGCAGCTGGGAGGAGAACGCGTCGCGCTTTTCTGCGGGTCAGACGGTCGCGGGAATCGTGAGGAGCATCGAGTCGTACGGAATATTCGTCGAGCTTGCGCCGAATCTCGCGGGTCTCGCCGAATACCGTCCGGACGTCGCGGTCGGACAGACTGCCGCGGTCTACATAAAGAGCATAATCCCCGAGCGAATGAAATTGAAGTTAGTCATAGTCGATTCATATAAAGGTATACCGCCGCGCCACCTGCGCTCTGACTTCGAGGACGGCGATTATATCCCCGACCATATCAGCCATTGGAAATACTCACCCGAATGCTGCAAGCGTGTTGTCGAGACGGTGTTTGACGCCGACACACGACCGAATTATTGACCGAAAATCGAAATCACCTATTGGCAGCTAAGATTATCGATAATTTTTCTAAAATACCCCTTTATTTTTTCACAAAAATGGTGTATAATAGATATAGAAAAGATAAACGGAGGTATGGATATGAATTCTAATTTACTCATCTCGATCGGCAGACAGTATGGAAGCGGCGGACGTGAGATCGGCGAGAAGCTCGCGGCAAAGCTCGGCATCGCGTTCTACAACAACGAGCTTATCACGCTTGCGGCGCAAAAGAGCGGCATGGCGCACAACATCGTCGGCGACGCCGACGAAAAGGCGACGAACAGCCTTTTGTATACGCTCGCCATGGGTTCCTCCTATTTCAACGGAAACGCGGGTATCGCGTTCGATATGCCGATAAACGACCGGCTGTTCGTTACCCAGTCGGATATTATAAAGAGTCTCGCTGACGAAGCGCCTGCGGTATTCATCGGCAGATGCTCCGACTACGTGCTGCGCGGCTATCCGAATCTGCTGCGGATATTCATCATCGCGCCGCTCGACAAGCGCGCCGAGCATATCGCCGAGCGTCACGACGTCACGCTCGATAAGGCGAAGGACTTAGCCGTCAAGACCGACAAGCGCCGCTCGAATTATTATAATTATTATACCGGACAGAAGTGGGGGCGAATGGAGAACTTCGATATCTGCATAGACTCAAGCCGGCTGGGCATCGACGGCACGGTCGAGCTGCTTACATCATATGTCGAGGACTATAAAAAGATAAAACAACTGTAAACCGACACAATGTACCGCCGTGAGCTATTCACGGCGGTTTTGAATTTGCGGCTATATTCCATCGTCGTCATATAATGATCATCCGCAAAACCGACATAAGTATCGTGTCTTGGCTGAAATATCACCGCACAACTCACAATATCGTATTTTTTTCGATTATTTTTCAAAACCCACTTGACAAATCGGATTATTTCTGGTATAATATCAATGTTGTTTCGAGAGGAACACAACGGGGTGTGGCTCAGCTTGGTAGAGCGCTTGGTTCGGGACCAAGAGGTCGGGTGTTCGAATCACCTCACTCCGACCATATGAACGCCGGTTCTGATGATATCAGAACCGGCTTTTTTTTGGAGGCGCGTATGGAATTCCGCAGAATATTCGACACCATACCCGAGCAGTTCGATAAATATCGTCCGCGCTATTGTCCCGAGCTGTTTATGTATCTTATAAGGTTTGCCCGCATTGACAGCCGCAGCAAGGTGCTTGAGCTCGGTCCGGGCACCGGACAGGCAACAGAACCGATACTCGACACCGGCTGCGAATATAACGCTATTGAGCTTGGCGAGCATCTGTACGCGAAGATGAAGCAGAAATACGACCGCCGCCCGAACTTTCACATAGTCAACGACGACTTCATCACGCACGACTTCAGAGACAAAAGGTACGACTGCATATACTCGGCTGCGACTATACAGTGGATCCCCGAGGAGACCGCGTTCCAAAAGACCTACTCGCTGCTAAATTCGGGCGGGACGCTCGCTATGCTGACGACCCACGCCGATTATAGGACGCCGAACGAGGAGCTTTATTTGCGCATACAAAAGGTATACGACGAATATTTCAAGCCCGCTATCGAATACCCGCACCGCGGATTTCGATACGACCACGCGCTAAACTACGGCTATACCAGCTTCGAGCGTCAGGAGTTTGTCAAGAGACGAGTGCTCACCGCCGACGAATATGTCGCCTACTGCGGCACGCACTGCGACCACATCGTCATACCCGAGCCGTATAAAAGCAGGTTTTTCGACGGGCTTCGCGACGCGGTCTTGAGCGCGGGCGGCAATATCGAGTTTCGCGACGTCTACACGCTCTATCTTGCGGCAAAGCCTTAAGCCGTATCGTTAATACATACGCTTCGGCTTTAGCCGACGCTCCGGTCAAAGCTCGCGCTGTGCTTTATGCAAGCGGCTGAAGCGGCAAAACCGGAACTAATTTTCACTAGGCGATTGTAAAAGTCGTAAAAAACAATATAATTCGCACAAACTAAGCCGCTG
>ERZ1643251.2731-NODE-2731-length-17430-cov-52.861755_pt1 | contig 17430 bp, 17 predicted proteins | sample MGYA00579261_ERZ1643251 | MGnify/ENA primary metagenome ERZ1643251 (study PRJEB29033, sample SAMEA4952267) | chicken gut metagenome | biome: Broiler Chicken; feature: Gastrointestinal Tract; material: Caecum | place: Ireland | collected 2018 | study: Broiler...
TAATCAGTAAGTTCTTTAAATAATGCTTGATTTCTAGGAATATCTTTAATTACTCTTTTTGATGTATTCATAAATTGATTTAATGTATCGTAAGTATCTTTATCTATTTTAACTTCTTTACCCGTAATCGTTGGTTTAGAAGTTTTTAATTTTTCTTCCAATTTTTCATAATCTCTAGTCATAAGATAATTTTGTTTTTCTAACCTGTTATCTAACTTATTTGTAATTTTTTTAAATTCTTTAATTGAAATATGCTCGTTATCACTATTTTTAATACCTCTTTCTAGGCCAAAACCATTATCTATTAATCTTTGATAGTATTTATCTTGAAGTTCGCTTAAATGAGCTTTATCTTTGATATATTGTTTTTTAGAAATAGTCCATTTTTCAGTATTTGTTCGTTTATCAAATTTTCTAATTAGAGGAACTACTACACAATGAATGTGTGGCGTTTTTTCATCCATATGTAATGTAGCATGTAGTATTTGTTCTTTTGTATAACCTAAATCATTATAAACAAATTCCATACAAGTATCTGCCCATTTTTTAATATCTTTCTTTTTCATATTTTTAAAGAAATCATTATCACTTGTAAATAACATTTCATCTGCAACTACATTGTTAGAATCATCAACCATTTGTCTAAAAGTTTTCTTTCTATCATCTCTCATTGTTTCCATTCTTTTATCGTGTTCTAGTTTATATTCTTTTGTTAAATTATAAAAACCTTTAATATATTTTTCAGAAAGTGGAACTAAATCAATATTGTTTTTAGTTTTGGTAATATCTATATCAGGGTTAGATTTATATGCTTTCTTTTCTCTTTTATTATGTGATCCTATTTGGGATAGATCAGAAAGTTTATTTATAGGTTCTACTCTAAATATTGCATAACTCATTTTTCTTTTCCTCTTTTAATTTTTCAAAGAAACCTTTATATAGTTGATTACCATTTTTATCTTTTATATTTGTTAAGTCTATGGTTATAACCCCTAATTTTAAATTTTGATTTTTAAATCTTTTATCAGGTTTTAAAGCAATTAATCTTACTATTTTTTCTATTTCAACATCAGAAGAAAATTTTATATTTTTTAAATCATCATCAGTATCAATTACATAATAATTAAACTTATAATCACTCATAGTTTTGCATAATTTACCAAAATATTTTTTTGCCTCATCTTTTGTTCTTACTTCGTGATTCATATTTAATTTATAACCGTAATCATCTTCAAATATATTAAAATTATAAGGTATTCCATAATCATCGTGATTAGTTCTTATATCTTTTAAATAAGATTCTCTAAAATTACCATTAACAATTTTTATATAATCAACATTTTTCTCGATAGTAATATTGTCAATATATTTTCCTATAATCCGTTGTTGTTCACATTTTTCTAATTTATCCCATTTATCAAAATTCTTTAGATAGTTTTCTGGATTAACAAAACTATCTACTTCTTGTTCATCTTGTAATATAAGTAGGTCATCAATGGTAAAATTCAAATTTTCATATTGTTTTTGTTCTTTTTTCTTTTTTAACAAATCTTTTCTTTGAAATTCAATATGCTTAATCTCTTTATCAAAATCATTTATTTTAAGTATACCTTTAATATAAGCGTTTTTTATTCTATCCATTTGTTTATCTAATTCTTTTATTTGTTCATCAAAGTCTATTTGATTATTTTCTAATTTAGATTTAATGAATGGTGTATAGTAATTATTTAATAGTTCATCTTCTTTTACTAATTCATTCATTAAAACAAATAAACTTGTCTCTATGTCAGATTCATTAAAGTATGTTTTACAATGTTTACATTTATAATAATAGTATTTCTTACCATTAGGTTTTGTAGTAGCACTTCCACCTAAAAAACAACCACATTTAGAACATTTAAGTTTATTAGTAAATAGATAAGTAGCAGTTCTTTCATAATGCCTTGCATTTCTTTTCTTTTGATACTGACAACTTTCCCATTTTTCTTTACTAACTATTGGGGCAACTACATTTTCATAATAAGTAGGGTGCTTTGTTCTTCTCCCATTTATAAAATCTCCCTTATAAAGTTCATTTGATAATATCTTTTGAATAGTAGAATCATACCAATTAGTTTTACATAACACTTTTTCCTTATTATAGATATTAGCAATAGTTTGATGTGATTTTCCCTCTAAATATAAATCGAATATTCTCACAATAACATCTTTTGTAAGTGGATCTGGAACTAACTTTTTATCAATTCTTTTAAAACCTAGAGGAGTTCTATTTGGAATGTGTCCTGATTTTATGGCACCAACCATTCCAAATTTTGTTCTTTCAGAACATTTTTCAATTTCATTTTGAGATACACTTGTCATTATTCTCATAACCATTCTACCATTTGAAGTAGTAGTATTACTTTCATCTGCCATACAATCAATATCACATTCATAATCATTAACTGTTTTCATTAATTTTTCAATATCATAAACACTTCTTGTAAGTCTATCTAATTTAAAAGCAACTATGACATTAATATTTTTATTTTTAACATCACTCATCATTTCTTGATATGCTGGTCGTTTATCATTTTTAGCACTTATCCCAGCATCTTTATAAATTTTATAAATTTCATATCTTTTAAAATTACAAAACTCTTTTAATCTTTCTTCTTGTTCTTTTAGACTAAAACCTTCACGACTTTGTTCTTCTGTACTAACTCTTACATATATTCCTGCGATTTTCTTTTCTTCATTCATTATTTATCAACTCCTTTTCCATAAAAAAGGGAGTCAAAAATACTAGTTCAAACTAATACCTTTGACTCCTCTTAAATAAGTACATTTTTTTAATTGTTCTTGTTTTGGCATATAAGTACCTCACTTTCTAATAAAAGACAGATACTGCATTGCTTTTATTAGTTCTATACTTTAGACTTTTATTTTTGATTTGTCAATTACATATTTATGTAATAGTATTAGTTTTTAATATAATTTTCTAAATCTTTGAATTTAATTTTTTTATTATAACCATTAATGAAAATATCATCACACTCTTCAAAGATTAGATAATCATTATTTTTAATTTTTAATACATGGGGCTTTACATAAGCAATATTTGTTTCTTTAATATTTTTAATATGTCCATTTTTAAAAGTATATTTAACATTTGCAAACCTACACATCATTTCAACCTTTCTTTTTAATTCATCACTTATCTTTAATTCTTTAGTTTCTATTGTTAACATATATAATCACTCTCACTTTCTTTCTTAAATAACAAAAAAACTAACATTTCTGTTAGTAATTTATTACTCTCGAAACTATAAAAGTTCGAGTTTCCTATCAATCTGGTGGAGGCGAGGGGAATCGAACCCCTGTCCAAAAATATAGCCACTTAAATATCTACAAGTTTAGTTAGTTATTTAATTTCAATATATAATCATTAACTAACAAAAGGTTATATATCTATACTATTATATTCATTATTAGCTATAGTAATTACTAATAATATAGCTTACTGTATAAGTCCCTGTTATTCCCCGTAAGCAAAGAAATAGAGGAACCTGTAGCTTTACCTTAAATTAAGCGTATGCTACAGCATTTCTATAGCTGTTTCCAGTTATTTTATTTTTAGTCTTTAACGCAGCACAATACGACTTGCAATTTAAACTTCTATTATTCCTGTCGAAGCCTGAACGCCCCCATAAATAATAACAGTAACATTATATCATATAACAAATAAAAAGGAAATAGGGAGTAACTATTTCCTTACTTTATTATAAATTTTACACCTTTCTTTTTTTCATTTTCAATAGAAATGTCGTATTCTAAAAAATGAAGTGTTTTTTTAACAATGGAAAGCCCTAATCCAAATACACCTTTAATGCCTTTTTCGTATGGAGTGAAAATATTATTCAAGACATTTTTATCAATATTTGGTCCGTCATTATATAAAATTATTTTATTATTTTTTACAGTAATTTTTATTTCTTTATCAGCATATCTAATAAAATTACCTAAAATATTATCTATAATAGCTTCCCACATGTCTGAGCTTCCTCTAAAGATGGTAGCCTTCTTATCAATATCAAGAACAAATTTTACATCAGGACGCATTAATTTAAATTTATCAACTGCTGCATATATCGTCTGGCTAACATCATACTGTATTTTTAAATTGTCTTTTTTGTCCTCGATGTAACTAAGTTTATTTAAATATAATAAGGAGTGAACTTTAATTTCTAATTTTTTTAATTGTTCTTTAATTATTTCAATAGCTTTATCTTTTGTTTCTATTCCGTCTTCGGAAGCTTCAATATATGATTTCATAACTGTAATAGGAGTTTTAAAGTCATGAGATATATTTTGATACATTTGATTTTTATATTCTTCTTGCTCTTTTAGATAATCATGCATATTATCTATGGCAACAGCAAGTGTGTTTAACTCATCTTCATAAAATGACTTATCTGAATAATGGTTAAATTTATCATTATCTATGTTATCAACATTATCTTTTAATTTTTTTATTCGATTAACTAAATTATTTGACCAAGACATAATCAGTAACGATATAACAATAAATGTAATACCGATAACTATAACAATAGTTATTAATACATCTTGACGCATTCTATTGATGTACTTATCATTAGTTATGGCAATTTTTGTAATATCATTAGTTTTAGAAGTATTGTAATAGTAGGTATTAAGTTTATATTTAAATTTTCCAAAATCACCATCAAATTTAACTAACAATTCATCAATATTATTAATATCAATTATTTTTTCTAAGTTGTCGGAGACCATTATTGTACTATCAGAGCTTATATAAATATAAGCAATTTCGGAGTTAATTGTACTAATATCTATATTGTCTCCGACAAAAAATAATGGTTGTTTTAAATAATTATAAATATTCTCTTCGTAAATAGGAAGTAAAGTCTTTGGAAGTATTATTCCTAGTGATATTACAATTATGCTGATAACAATTACATATATATATAATAATTGCTCAGCAAGGGATCTTTTAGTTTTCATACTAATCTATACCCATATCCATATATTGTGTGTATTTTTAAATCTGGCATTTTCTTTCTAAGTCTTCTTACTAAATCGTCGACAACTCTATCATTACCAAAGTAATCATTTCCCCATATAATATTTAATATATCATCTCTTGAAAATTGTTTGTTTTTATTAGTTAAAAACATATATAATAAATCAAATTCCAAAGTAGTAAGATTTAATTCAACATTATCTTTAGTAACAATTCTCTTATTAATGTCAATATTATAATTTCCATAAATTAATTTTTGAGTGTCCTTAGTATAGACTCTTTTAATCATTTTATTGACTCTTAAAACCAATTCTTTTGGAGAATAAGGTTTAGTAATATAATCATCACTTCCTAACTCAAGTCCAATAATCTTATCCAGATCTTTATCTCTAGCAGAAGTAAATATTACAGGAACAACGTCATCTGATTCTCTAATCTTCTTAATGATATCATATCCACTTATATCGTCTCCTAGCATAATATCTAAAATCCATAAGTGAGCTTTCTGATTAACATTCTTTAACGCGTCTTCGCCGTTAGTATAACTAATGACATTATATCCTTCTTTTTCTAAGTAAGCTTTAATTAAATTATTTAAATCTTTCTCATCTTCCACTAATACAATGTTATACACAATATCATCCATAATATCACCACCAAGTTTAGTATATCACTAAATGTATTATTTTTCTAGTTGTTATTTATTCGTTTTATATTCATATATCACCTCGTTTCTTGATATACATTCTACTAGTAAAAAATAGAATAATTATCAAATAAATATGTTAAATTATGTGAAAAGAAAAAATCATTAAATTTTACATATAATGTAATGGGTGAATATAATGTATATAAAAATTAACTTGGATTATAATTCGTTAGAACCGTATATAGATAATAAAACTTTAATGTTACATTATAATGTTATATATAGTAGTTATATAGATAAATTAAATAAACTATTAAAAAAGAATAACTATAAAGATAATTATTCTCTTAATGAACTTGTAGATAAAATAGATATGTTTCCATTAGAAGATAGGGGAGAGATACTATATAATTTAGGAGGCGCCCTTAATCATAAATTATATTTTTATGAAATGAGTGATAAAGGTAATAATATTCCTTATGGGGAAATATTAAAAGATATAAATAAATATTTTGGAAGTTATGATAATTTTAAAAAAGAATTTATAAAAAAAGCACTTAACCTAGTAGGAAGTGGTTATACATTCTTAGTAATGGATGAGTCAGGAAAATTACAAATAATAAATACCTCTAATGAAGATACACCATATTCTTATGGATTTATACCTATAATTGTATTAGATTTATGGGAACATTCTTATTATTTAAAATATACTACAAACAAAGAAGCGTATATAAATAATTGGTTCAACCTTCTTGACTTTAAAAAAATAAATGATTTATATATAGAAAATAAAAAAAGTCTATTCTGACTTTTCTTCTACAATGGCTCCAGTAGGGCATAATTCTATAGCCTCTTTTACACCATCTTCTAAATCTTCTGGAACAGTATCTACTTTACAATATGCAAATCCATCATCATTAAAATCAAATACGTCTGGTACTAATGAAGGACAACTTCCACATCCCATACATTTTTCTTCTTTAATTGTTACTTTCATATTTATCCCTCTTTCCAATATAATTATATAGATAAATTAATTAAAAATCAATAAAAGAGTTTTAAATAGTTAAAAAATATGTTATTATTATATAAGTAAAGGTGTGTTGATATATGGAAAGTAGAATGGAAAAATTTTATCGCAAAGACCTATCTGATTATAGTAGAAGTAAGAAAAATGCTAATTTATATAAAGAAGTATATGGTAGTTATGGTAATATGGAACATTTACCAGTATCTGAAAATAGTAGTGAAATAAGCATGAGTGATTTACAAAACATGGTATCTAGTAGAGAACAATATAAAAAAGCAAAGATGGTTGAAGAGTTTACTAATACAAGTGTTAAATTGAAAGAGGAACCAAAGGAAGTAAAAGTAACTGCTAAAAAAGTATATGATATAAATGAATTAATAGAAAAAGCAAGGAGTGAAAATGCTAAAGCAAAAGAAATGTTAAGCAATACTTCAAAACAACCTAATTTTTTACAGACTTTAGAAGTTTCTCCCGAAGCTTTAAATAGAATTAAAGAAAAAAGTAATAATGATAATAATATTAAGTCAAGCACTGAGTCTTTTCCTTTAGATTTACTTTCTGATCTAAAACCAAGCGGTAATACAGTAGTAATGGAACCGATGAATGATACACCAAAATCAGAAATGGATGATATACCAATTGATAGTACTTTTGTAAAAAAAGATAGAGAATTAGAATTAAAAGAAAGCAAGGAAGCTTTTTATAGTGATTCTTATGCATTTTCTAAAAAAGACTTTTTTGATGATTCTGATGATATATTAGTAAATGAAAATGGACATGCTGTTTTAAAAGTATTAGTATTTATATTAGGGATAGCTTTATTAGTTGCAATTGGTTATTTTTGTTTTATGTATTTTGGAATGAGTAATGCATAGATTAGATACTTCATATATAATGAGTAACAAAGGAGGTTTTTATTAATGGCATCGGCAGTTATTCATCTAGCAGTTGCAAAAGAATTATTACCATACTTGGAAGTAGCAAATGTCAATGAATATTATTTGGGATCAATTGCTCCTGATATTGCAAAACTTGTTGGAGAAACAAAGCAAAAATCTCACTTTTTATATAAAGAGAGAGAAGATGTGCCAAACATAAAAATGTTTACAAACAAATATAAAGATTTTAAAAAAAACAGTTTTGACCTAGGTTATTATATTCATTTATTTACTGATAAGATATGGTTTGATAAATTTTTAAGAAAATTAGTACAAAATAGTTCAGTAAAATTACTAGACGGAACAATAATAGAGTGTTCTAAAGAACAGTTTGTAAATTTAATATATTCAGATTATACTAATTTAAATATAGAATTAATTGATGAATATAATATTGATTTATCCTTATTTTATGAAGAATTTCAAATTCCTAATACGAAAATAGAAGAGATTCCTAAAGATAAATTATATATATTGATTAATGAAATGGGAATTATTATCGAAAACTTTAGGCAAGAAAAAGAATATATATTAGATATATTTTTAATCGAAAATTTTATTAGTGAAGTTAAAGAAAGAATTCTAAATGAATTAAAAAATTATATTTAATGATAAGTTACAAAAGTTTATTAATAGCTTTTTTAGTTTGAATTGTAAAAAAATAAATATGTATCATACTAATTATGGGTAAAAAGAGGTGTAAAATGAAACAAGTTAAGAAAAGAAAATTAAAAATTGGAAGAATAATTATTGCCTTAATAGTTTTTATAGTACTTGTTTTTGTATTATTTATGTTGTTTAAAGGCACTAAAAAATTAATAGCTAAGGAAAGTGTTAAGTATTTAGCAAGTGATAGTTATAATGTTACTTTGTATGATTATAATAATGATAACAAAGAATTAAAAGAAAATACAAAAGTAGTAAGAGGTTCTGAAGTAAAAGCTAAAACTGATGATAAAATAAATAAAGATGGTAATAATTATATAAAAATAACTTTGGATAATGAAAGTTATTATGTATTAGAAGAAAATTTAGTAGATAAGAAAGAAGATGCTGTAAAAGAAAAGTATATATATGTTAGAACTCCAGCTTCTGTACTTGAAGATTTAGATAATCCTAAAATAGTAGATCAAGGATCAAAAGGTGAAAAAATGGAAGTGTTATCTTATGATAGTATTGATAAAGATGGTAAAGTAAATACTTATAAGGTAAAAACTGATGATAATAATGAAGGATATATATATGGAAAATATATTGAATTAACTGAAGAAGAAGCAAAGAAGAATTATGAAGCAGAAAAATATGATGAAATTCATTCTAAAATAAAGAATAGTTATGGTGGAGGAGATGCAATTGATTTAGATTTCTATCCAGTAGAGAAAGCATCTTTTGAAGATAATAAAATGCCAAATGCTGTTTATTCCTTATATTTAAATGGAGGGGTAATTGGTAGTGTTGATGCTTATATAGAATATGCTAAAACTACTAAAATAAATGCTTTTGTAGTAGATATTGTAGATGATACTGCAATATCATATCCATCTGATGTTATGAAAGAAATAAGTCCAACTTCTTATGAAAAAGCGATTAATAGTGTTGAAGATTATAAGAATGCTATTCAAAAAATAAAAGATGCTGGATTTTATGTAATAGGAAGAATTACTGTATTTAAAGATAGTTATTATGTAACTGATCATCCGGAAAATGCTATATCATCTAAAGCTACTGGGGAACCATTTAAACATAATAGTGCTTATTGGCCAAGTGCATATTCAAGAGATGTATGGTATTATAAAGTAGCTTTAGCTAAAGAAGCTGTAGAATGGTTTGGTTTTAATGAAATAAATTATGACTATGTAAGATTCCCTGATCGTATGATGTCAGTTGAAAATAGTGTTAATTTACATAATAATTATGAAGAAAGTAAAGTACAAGCAATTCAAAGATTTGTCCAATATGCAAAAGATGAGCTTCATAAAGTTAATGCTTATGTTTCGATTGATGTTTTTGGAGAATCTACTAATGGTAGTTATACAACAGCATATGGTCAATATTGGCCTGCAATATCAAATGTTGCAGATGTAATAAGTGGAATGCCTTATCCAGATCATTTTTCAAATGGCTATTATGGGATAAATGAACCATGGAATCATCCTTATGAACTTATGTATAATTGGGCAACTGAAGCAATGAAAAGACAAGAAGAATGTCCAACTCCTGCAGTTGTTAGAACATGGATACAAGCATATGATGTTATGACTTATGTTGATTCTAATGGTATTGATTATAATGCAGAAAATGTTGCAAAAGAAATAGAAGGTTTATATGATGCTGGAGCAATGGGAGGATATATTACATGGAATTCTGGTTCCAATTTATCTAAATATAAACTTCAAAAAGGGGCCTTTGATAGAGATTATTATAAGGAGTATAACAATGGAGATAATAACGAGTAATAATAAATATGAATTAATAACTAATCATAAAAATGGTTTTGATAAAGATGATTTTATATCTAAATGTACTGAATATTTTGATGATTATGATTATATAGTAGGGGATATTGCCTATAATAAGTTAAGATTAAAAGGATTTTATGAAAGTACAAACCCAAAAGTAAGAGCATTAAATGATTATAAAAATTTAGATAAATATCTAAAAGAAAATTGTGCTAATGATTGTAAATATTTTGTATTAAAAAAAATATAGAAGGTATTTTATGTTAACTTGGAATAAAAGAAAAACAGATTCAGGATACACAATAAATATTTTTGATGATAATAAAATATTAACAATAACTTTTGGGGGCAATTTAGATTTATATTGGTATTTAAAAAGTGAAGAAGAAAGGGAAGTAGATACATTTGAAATTACAAAAGAAAATTACTTCCTTTATTCTTTATTTGATATTTTATATAATGATATAGTTAATTGTAACATATTTAATGTGTCTTCTATAGAAAAAATATTTGTTCATTCGTTAAAAGAATTACAAAATCTATATAAAAGCAAAGAAGAATTAAATAAAAAACTTTTGAATTCAGAAGAATATAAAAAATTGTATAATGGAGAGTATATTTGTTGGTATAGCGATGATGATCCGATTGAAGATGCTAATTATGTACGAATAATAAAAAAAGAAGATAGATATGTATTAGAGTTTTTGTCTAATAAAAAAGCAAGTACTTTATGGCTAAAAAACTCAATTAGGTTTAGAAACAGTGGTACTAAATATCCACCTTTTAATATACTTTTTATGAATATGTATAATAGTTTATGTAATGTTGATTATGACGAGAAACAAATACATATAGAAGAATATTTATATAGAAGAAAAAAATAAATTTGTCATAGTTGTTAAAATTGTAATGTATAAAATTATACATTGCTTTTTTTTACTTTTTTTGTTAATATTATACTAGGTGATATTATGAATAGTAAAAGAGAAATTAATAAAAGTCAAATATTTTATCTAATAATTTTAATACTTAGTATAATAATAATGATTTCTAGTTTAACTATTGCATATTTTTCATTTGTTGCTAGTCAAGATAAGGATGATACAAAATTATATACTGGTTCATTAGTTATTAATTTTATTGATGGCAAAGTTATTAATAATCCTACTTTGGTACCTAGAAATGAGCCTACTTCTATTAATGATCTTAATTACGTTTATATAAACGAATTTGAAGTAGAAAGTGTTGGAACGTTAGATCAAAATATTGATATTTATATGGAAGTTTTAGCTAATGAATTTGCTAATAACACTATTAAATATAAACTTTTTGATAATGATGGTAATCAAGTATCTATAGGATATGTTAATGGTAATAATACAATCAAAATTGCTGATAGTAAATTTTTGGAACATGGAAAAAAACAAAAATATATAGTTATGTTATGGATACAAGAAAATGGTGAAAATCAAGATTCAGAAAAGGACAAAGATTTAAAAATAACTTTAAATGTAGAGGCTATTCAAACTATAAAATAGTCTTTTTTTAACTTGTATAAAAAAAATATTTATTGTATAATTAAATAAGAATAGTAAGGGAGAGAATATTAATGAGTGATGAATTAAAGGTAAAGCATTACAAAGTTAAAGTGGTAAAACAAAAACAAAATCCATTAAAATTTATAGTTAGCGTAATATCTTATGCGATTTTTATATGGTTATTGTTAATTGGTGGAACGCTTCTTATATATGTAGCAGATATAAAAATTAGAGCTATGAAAGGTGATTATACTGCTCCTAAATTTAATGCTTATGTAGTAGAGACTGGCAGTATGATTCCAGAGATATTAGTAAAAGATGTTGTTTTAACGAAAAAGATACCTACGGAAGATATAAAAGTTGGTGATGTCATTACATTTTTATCTGCTGATCCTAGACTTCCTGGTATAACTATTACTCACAGAGTGGTAGATATATATACTGATCCAGTAACGGGAGAAGTTGAATATCAGACAAAAGGTGATAATAATAATAGTGTTGATGCAACCTTAACTCCTTCTTACAATGTCTTAGGTAAGGTAATTTTAAAATTACCAAAACTTGGATATTTGCAGGAATTTTTGGTAGATATGAGTGGATGGATCTATGTAATATTGCTCCCATGTTTGGCAATTGTATCTTATGATATTATGAAATTATTTAAAATTGTTGGTAAGAAAGCTAAAGTTATTAAAAGTTAGGTGATTATATATGAAATATAATGAAGATGGGTTAAGAGTAAAAGAATTTGATAATAAGAATAAAAAGATAGTTATTGAAGAAGAAAAAAAGAAAAAACATCCATTACTTCTTTTCTTCTTTAATCATAAATTATTGTTTTTAATGTTATTATTATTTGCTTTAATGTTCTTTGTGATAGGATTACAACTTGCAATTTCTAGCTTAAAAGGAAGTATTGATCCTAGTGATGTACTAACTTCTTTAGAAATGGATTTTCATGATGGTACAGGGGATGTTAATCTTAATGGTAATAAACCTTTTACTGATGATGATGCAAAACGAAAACTATATGAAAAATATGGAAATATAGGTTTAAAAGATGGCGTTATATTAGAATTAAAAACAATAACTTTATCTGATAAGACAATAATTTATTATAGTGATGGAAGTGCTATGATAATAAATAAAAATGGTAGTATTGTAAGAGTATCTTCTTTAGAAGATGGTAGTTTTGGAGTAGATGATAAAGGCAATATAAAAGAAGGTGCAAAAACTCTTAATGTAAGACTTATAAATACTGTTAACTTAAAAGATAAAACTGTAATAAAGTATTATAGTGATGGAAGTGCAGAAATAACAAAAGATGGTAAAAAAGTATTCGTAAGGGATGGAAGTACTATTAAATTATCTAAAAATAATGAATATATAATAAAAATAAATCCAAGTGGTATTTCATTCTTAAAAGAAGAAAAAAAGTTAGCTCATAATAATATTAGATATTATAGTGATGGTACAATTAAAGTTACAATTGATAATAAAGAATATGTTATTAGAAATGACAAAGATATTAAAATAGATGGGAATAATATTAGTTTTCCTAATAATAATGCAGCAGTAGTAATTGATACTAAAAATTTAGATGATGGTACTATAGTTAAATATTATAGTGATGGAAGTGCTGAAGTAATAAAAACAGATGGAGAAATTATCTTTGTAAGACAAAGTGGAGATATTCTATATAAAAATAATGAAAGAATAAGAGAAATTGTTGAAGATAATATCGGATATAAAATATATGAAAAAGATACTCCAAGTGGAGATAAAGTTATAATATTTGATGATGGTTCTGCTGTTATTGTTCATCCAAATGGTAGCAAAGAATATGTTAATGAAAATAGTGATATTAAATATGCTGAAAATAATAATATTAAGGTTATTGAAGAAACAGGTAAAGATAATAGATATGAAGTGGTTTTGAAAGATGGAACAGTAATTACTATTTATGAAGATGGGGATGCCGTTATTGATTATACTGATGGCGATAAAAAATATGTCAGTGATTATGATGATATTAAATTTAATGAAGACGGTAATATTAAAACAATAAATGGTGAAACATCTAAGCCTAAAAATAATAAAGTATTACCTGACGAAACAATTGTAACAGAATTTGAAAATGGTATAATTGAAGTAGTAGAACCTGATGGAGATAGGTATTTAATAAAAGATACTGATATTGTATATGATGAAGATGGAAACATTGATAAAATAATCAATAATGAAAACAAAGATGTAGGTAAAAATACATTACCTGATGGAACAATAGTAACAGAATTTGAAGATGATGATAAGGTAATGATTGAATATCCTGATGGAACAGTAATTATTACGGATAAAGACAATATTAAATATGACGAAGATGGTAACATAGAAGATATTGATACTGGATTAGTTGTAGATATGGAAGATAAAGAAGATGATGATGAAATAGATAATGATATAACTATTACTAATCCTACTAATAAAGATTTAAAATATCGTTTAGTAATTGAAGAAACTGATAATTATTCAAAATATAATGTAAAAAGATTACCAGCAGATTTTGTTAAATATCAAGTAGATGTTGATTATAATAATAGTACACCTAAATATTTGAATAATAATATATGGACTATGGGGGATATTCTTGAAGGTGGATTAAAAATAGAAAAAGATACATATATATTGTATGAAGGAATAATTGATGCTAAAAGTAGTGTTGATATTAATTTAAGTTTATGGCTAGATTATGAAAATATGACTAATGAAAATCAAAATTCAGCATTTATTGGAACAATTAAAGCTTATGCTTGGATAGATGAAACATCTAATTAGGTGTTTCTTTTATTTGACAAAAACATTTGTTTATGTTAGTATATATATCAATTTCAGGGGGTATATATATGAATAAAGAAGTTAAGGGGTTACTATATGAAATAGTTACGCTATGTTTTATTATAATTATAAATTTGATAATATGGCCTAATTTAAAAGAAGAGCATTTAAAGAAAACAGAAGCAGTCATGAATTATGTAAGTAACTTATCAATAGATATTGTAAATAAGGAAGAATACTATTTATTTCCAATGACAGATGAATATGCAATAACTAATTTAAAAAAGAATACTATTAAAGTAACTAATTATAATAATAGTTATAAAGAATATTCATTATATTTAAAAGTAGATAAGAGTTCTACTACTGATATAGAGTCATTAAAATTTATGTTTAATGATAAAATTATTGATTTTAATGAAATATATTCTTATGAAGATGAAAACTATATTTATTATCAAGTTTATAATAATAATATAAAAGATATAGATTATATAGATTATATATTTTGGTTAAATAGTGATAGTCAATTAACTAATGTTAATTTTACATATTCTTTGCAAGTTATTTAATATAGTTGGAACATATTTATTAATTTATGATATAATATAATATAATATAATATATGAAACCTTATAAAGAGTAGTGGAGGGACTGGCCCAATGAAACTACAGCAACCTATTAGATTAGGTGCTAAAGCCGAATGATAAGGAGCTAAAACAGGTTTCTTCCTGTTTTTTCTTTATTTTGTTTCATAAAAGAAGGGAGATAAGATATGAGATTATATTCAAATGAGATTGTATTTCGTGGACATCCAGATAAAGTCTGCGATCAAATTAGTGATGCATTATTAGATGCATATTTAAAAGAAGATATAAATTCTAGATGTGGAATCGAAGTTATGGGAGGAAAAGGTAAAATATTTATCACTGGCGAAGTTACTTCAAAAGGTAATGTAAATGTTGAAAAAATTGTTAATAGAGTACTTGCTGACGTTGGATACAATAATAAATATGAAATTATTAATAATTTAGGAAAACAAAGTGAAAATATTGCATTAGGTACAAACGATGAAGTAGGTGGAGCAGGAGATCAAGGAATGATGTTTGGTTATGCTTGCAATGATACTGAGGAATTATTACCAACAGCAATGGTAATTTTGCAAAAATTAAGTATGTGGTATGATGAAGAAAGGAAAAAATGTAAATATTTATTACCTGATGGAAAAGCACAAATAACTGGTTGTTATGATAATAATATGAAATTACAAAAGATAAAAACTTTTACTATTTCTTATCAAAATGATGAATTGCACAGAAAAATAACCGATAAATTAATTAAAGATAAATGTATAGAAATTTGTGATAAATATAATATTGAAATAGAAAAGTTTTTAATTAATCCAACGGGCAAATTTTTAATTGGAGGTTTTGATGGTGATGCAGGACTTACTGGAAGGAAAATTGTGGTAGATACATATCATTCATTTGCTAAAGTTGGTGGAGGAGCTTTTAGTGGAAAAGACCCTAGTAAAGTAGATAGAAGTGGTGCTTATAAAGCAAGAGAAATAGCAAAAAAAAATTTAAAAAAATATAATTTAAGGTGGTGTAGTGTTCAAATTAGTTATGCAATCGGAATAGATAAACCACTTGCAATTTATATTGATAGTGATAAAGGTAATTTAGAAGTAGAAGAAAATTTATATAATGAATGCACTCCTAAAAGAATTATTAAAGATTTAAAATTACATTATATTTGTTATGAAGAAAAAGCAAAGTTTGGGCATTTTACAAATTAACATTTTTGTTAAATTAAGTAACTTATTAATATTTGACAATTTTAAATTATATTGTATAATAAATTAGCAAAGAAGTGGTGCATAATTATGGATTTATTTACAAACAATATTATAAATACTGACACTTTTAAAAATGTTGTGGGCGTTATAGAGAGTATTTATAATAAAAAAAAGAAAAACATTTCTTATATAGAATTTAAAACAAATTTTAAAGAATTAGGGAATTTGATAATGCGAAATTATTTACAGCAATCAGGTTTAATAAATGATAAAATGTTTCAAAATTCTCAATTTGTAGTAAAAAAAATGAGAAGTTGTATTGATGGGTATTATTTAAAAACAAAGATTATAGAATTTAATGAAAAAAGTATAAAAAAGTTATATAAAGGTGATATAAAAATATTATTTTCTTTATTGCACGAATTAAATCATTTTAAAGTGGATTGTGATATTAGTAATAATGTTTTAGATTTGTTTTTATACCAAATTTTAAAAGAAAAGTTATTGTGTGATATGATAGATAAAAAATCAGATAATATATTTACAAGTTACTATTTTGTAAATTATAAGTATTATTCAGAAGAAGTATATGCAGATGTTCAATCAATAGTACAAATAATAAAACTTTCTAAATTATGTAATATTACTATTAATGAAAAGCGGTTTCAAACTTTAACTAATCAAATAAAAATATATATGAAAAGATGGAATAATCCTACTCGTAATATATCAAATTTTATTAACTATGATAGTTGTTTTATGGATTTTTATGAAGTGTTTGATGTTGCTATTAAACACAAAAAAGAATGGTTAAAAAAATATCCAATATTAGGTATTGAATATTTTTTTGATGGGAAAGGAAATATTCAAAAAAGAAGTATCGATGAAATTATAGGATTAGAAACAATGGTTACTGATTCTAATGTTAAATTTTTCATAAAACAATTAGTATATAATAAAAAGAGTAGTAAGCAAAGTAAAGAACAAATATTGAAAAAGATTTTAAAGTAAAAAAGAAGTTAAAAGAAATTTAATATAATACTTCTTTTTTTTGAAATAAAAAAATAAAAGAAAATGCTAGAAAATGCTTGATTTTCATATAATTATTTGGTACAATATTGAACGTATAACTGGCT
>ERZ1643251.2732-NODE-2732-length-17426-cov-24.814288_pt1 | contig 17426 bp, 13 predicted proteins | sample MGYA00579261_ERZ1643251 | MGnify/ENA primary metagenome ERZ1643251 (study PRJEB29033, sample SAMEA4952267) | chicken gut metagenome | biome: Broiler Chicken; feature: Gastrointestinal Tract; material: Caecum | place: Ireland | collected 2018 | study: Broiler...
AGCTCGACAGGGAAGACCTTCTTTTAAGTTACAGGGAGCTTTGATATGGCGATCAGACGTGCGTTTCGGCTGTTGACCGACAACTTTACCAATGTCTTTAAGCTGCTTTTATACCGCCTTGTGATGGGGGCGCTCTTTGTGGGGCTTTCCTACTTCATCCTCGATCTGGGGCTGAGGAGCCTCCTCGAAGGGGAGGAAATGAAGAACGTTCTCACGATGGTGGGCAAGTTCTTCGAAGCGCTCGTCTCGGGCAATACAGGCTATCTTTCTTCCTTCCGCGAAAGCTTTTTGGAGGCGTTGAAGGCGCTCGGCGCTGCCTTTGCCGCCGACCTCGGCTCCATCATCGGGTCGTTTGCGGGGGTCGTCGTGCTCTATCTTGTCTTCCGCTTTTTGAACGGCATGGCGACGTTCGGCATGATGAGCATTTCCTACGACCGCCTCTCCACCTTCGGGAAGACGAGCTTTTCGGCGGCGTTTTTCGAAAATCTGGGCAGGGCGGTGCGCTATCACCTGCTGTATGTGCCCCTTTCCTTCGTATATGACGTGCTGTCGCTCGTCTTGTGCTGGTTTTTCTTCTTCTACACGCCTTCGGTGTTGGGCGATACGAGCGTTCTGACGGTGCTTTTGGGGCTTTCGCTCACCATCGCCGTCTATATCGTCTTGCAGGCGGTCAAGCTGACCTTCATCTCCTCGTGGATGCCCTATGCCGTGGAAAACAAGAAGGTGCTTGCAGGGCTTCGCGACAGTTTCACGCTCAAAGGAAAGTTCATGCGCCGCTTTGTGAGCTATCTCATTTCCGTCTATCTGATGGTCGTTCTCAACGTCGTGTGCGGGTTCTGCACGCTGGGGAGCTTCCTCCTCATCACGCTGCCCGCAAGCGCCGTCTATCTTCTGTGGCTACAACTCGTTTTGTATTATCACGAGAACGGCCGCAAGTACTATCTCCACGCGCGTAAAGTGGTGGGGGATGCCGAGGATATGCCTGTCGAGAGCGAGATCGACCTCGATCTTGAAAGCTGAAAAAGCCGAAATATAGTGGGGAATCAACGGCGCGCACCGCGCGCCGAGTCAAGGAGTTTGTTATGAGTTATAGGGAAAATTATCAAAGCTGGCTGAACGACGCGCGCCTTCCCGAGGCGTGCCGCGAAGAACTTCTCGCCATCAAGGACGACGAGAAGGCGATCGAGTACCGCTTCGGCGGCGAGCTCGAATTCGGCACCGCGGGCATGCGCGGCATCATCGGCTGCGGCATGAACATGATGAACGTCTTCACCGTCATGCGCGCGACGCAGGGCCTTTCCATGTATATCAAGACGCTCTCGCCCGAAGAACAGGCGCGCGGCGTCGTCATTTCCTACGATACGAGAAGGAACAGCCGCCTCTTTGCCGAGAAGGCAGCTTCGGTGCTTGCAAAGAACGGCATCAAAGCCTATCTTTTCGACGACGTGCACCCCGTGCCTATGCTCTCGTATGCCGTCAGGTACTTAAAGACCATCGCGGGCATCATGATCACGGCGTCGCACAATCCCAAGGAATACAACGGCTATAAAGTGTACGGCGAGGACGGCGCGCAGATGTCCCCCGAAGCGACCGCCATCGTCGTCAAATACATCGAAGAGATCAAAGATTATCTCTCCGTCACGGGGGACGACAAGAGCCCGCTCATTCAAAGCGTTCCCAAGGAAGTGGACGAGACGTATATTCAGGAACTTTCCAAGCTCACCCTCTCCAAGGAAGCGGTCGAAAAGTGCGGGAAGGACTTGAAGCTCGTCTACACCCCCGTCCACGGCAGCGGCTATGTGCCCGTCATGACCATTTTGAAGAAGCTGGGCATCAACGTGACCGTCGTCGAGGAACAGACCGTCAAGGATACCGAATTTTCCACCGTCAAGGTGCCCAACCCCGAGTTCAAGGAGACGCTCTCGATGGGCATCGACCTTGCGAACAAGATCAAGGCGGACGTCGTGTTCGGCACCGATCCCGACTCCGACCGCCTCGGCGTCGCCGTCAAAGACGACAAGGGCGAGTTCATCGCGCTTTCGGGCAACCAGGTGGGCATTCTGCTGCTCGACTATATCCTCACCCGCCTGAAAGAAGAGAACGCGTTGCCTAAGAACGCCGCCGTCGTCAAGTCCTTCGTCTCGACGGGCATGGCAAAAGCCATCTGCGATGATTTCGGCGTCGCCATGTTCGAAACGCCCGTCGGCTTCAAGTTCATCGGCGAAAAGATCAAGCAGTGGGAACAGGACGGCTCGCACACCTATGTGTTCGGGTTCGAGGAATCGTGCGGGTACCTGCGCGGCACCCACGCGCGCGACAAAGACGCCGTCGTCGCTTCCATGCTCTGCGCCGAGATGGTCTGCTATTACACCTATATCGGCAAGACGGTCTGGGGCAGATTGCAGGAAATTTACGCAAAGTACGGCTTCGTGCTCGATAAGAACATCTCCATCCAGTATTCGGGCCTCAACGCCATGAAGGAGATGAATGCCGTCGTCGACGCGCTCAAAACGCACAAGGTGGAAGCCTTCGGCACGCTCGAAGTGGAGGCGGTGCGCGATTATTCTTCTTCCGTCCGCCGCGACAAGGAGGGGAAGGAGTCGCATATCGACATCCCCAAGTGTAACTGCGTCTATTACGAACTTTCGGGCGGTTCCTTCGTCTGCGTGCGCCCTTCGGGCACCGAGCCCAAGCTCAAGATCTATTTCTCCATCCGCGCCAAGGACGAGGCGGCGGCAGAGGCGGAGCTTGAAAAATGCAAGGCTTCCGTCGAAGCGCTGCTTGCAAGCGTGAAATAACATTTTGTTTTCGGGCGCCGCCCGCGGCTCAAAGCCGCGGGCGGCGCTTTTGTTCTGCCCGAGGCGGGCGCTCCTGCCCGCCTCGGGCGCCCTATTTTTTTGACGAGGCGCATTGGGGATGTCTGTGCGCAATATAGTTTAGATTCGTCTAAAATGTTCTTGATTTGATTGACAATTCGCGCCAAATTTGTTATCATTTGTTATAATAAAAGAAAGCGATCGCCGGGGGGCGCGCCAAGCGTCCGCCGCGGGGAGGAGAGCCATGATCTATCTCAAAGATTTCAAACAGGGAAGGCTTTTGTATGAGGCGCTCGATTCGGATATCCGTCTCGGCATCCTCAACGAGCTGCTGCAAAAGGGGGAGCTCAACCTCGCCTATTTTGCGAAGGCGTTCAACGTCTCCAATGGGGCGATCACGGCGCACATCAAAAAGCTCTACGAGGCGGGGCTCATCGAGATCACGACCTCTTCGGGGAAGCGCGGCACGCAGAAGATCTGCCGCCTCGCCGCCGATAAGATCGTCATCGATTTCGTCAACGAAGTGCAGGCGGAAGGCAGGGTGGAGAGCGCGCATATCGACATCGGCCACTATGTGAGTTACGACATCCACCCGACCTGCGGGCTCGGCACGTCGGAAAAAGCCATCGGCCGTTTCGACGATCCGTGCTGCTTTTCCTATCCCGAGCGCATCAAGGCGGGCATTTTGTGGTTCGCGTGGGGGCATGTGGAGTACCTCATCCCCAATTATTTGACGCCCGAATCCGAACTCCTTGAATTGCAGTTTTCCATGGAGCTTGCGAGCGAGGCGCCCGGTTATGCCGCGTACTATCCGAGCGACATCCACTTTGCCGTCAACGGGCACGAGCTGGGGTATTTCAAGAGTCGCGGCGAGTACAACGACCGCCCGGGCAACTGCAACCCCGCCTGGTGGAGCGGGAACCTCGGTCAATACGGCAAGAAGGTGCTCGTCGTCGTCAACCGCAAGGGGAGCTACATCTGCGGGCTCAAAGTCTCCGAAACGACGCTCGACGATCTCGACTTAAAGGCGGGCGACCAGATCCGCTTCCGTATCTTTGTTCCCGAAGACGCCGTGCACCGCGGGGGCGTGACCCTCTTCGGTCGCGGGTTCGGGGATTATGATGAGGGGATCGTGTGCAATTTCGTTTGCAAATGAGGTTTGGCTTCGCATCTGCTTCGCAATACGGTGTCGCGCTGCGGTAACTTTCAGTCACTTACGCCTTAGTAAGCTCCTTCAAGTTTTCCTCGCGCTCCTTGTCCTGCTCGCATCTGCTGTGCCAAACTTCGCTTTCATGAGCTTTGATGGCTTTCAAACTTCGGTTCAATGGGCGTTGGCGGTTGGCGGACAAGACTCCTTCCGCCGCGGCACCAAAAAAAAGTTTGGATGCCGCGGCACCTCCCCCGAGGAGGTCATAATAAGGTATTTCAGGTGATCGTATGGATATTTCTGCACTTTCTGCAAGGTTTCATGTCAATGCGGAGCGCGCCGTAAACGGGGCGTTCCCCGTCTTTGAAGGGCGCGTGAAGGAGAAGCGCGTGCTGCTCGTCTCGGACGCCGTTACGCGCCGTTTTGCTGAGCCTCTTTTCGCTTCTCTCAAAAAAGGCGGCGTTCATGCCGCGCTCTTTTCTCTTCCCGAAGAGGAGCCCGTCGCCGACGAGGAGACGGTCGCCCGCGTCATGGCGGCGGGGGAGAAGTACGACTATCTCCTCGCCGTGGGCTCGGGTACCATGAACGATCTATGCAAACGCGCGGGCTTTCTTCTTCATAAGGAGAGCGGTGTGTATGCGACGGCGCCCTCGATGGACGGCTATACGTCGGGCGTCACGCCCCTCATCGAGAAGGGGTTCAAGATCACGCGCGACGCGCAGACGGCTTCCGACGTTCTGATGGATTTTTCCGTCCTCAAAGCGGCGCCCTCCGTCATGATCGGCGCGGGCGTGGGGGATATTCTTGCAAAATATTGCTGCCTCACCGACTGGCGCATTTCGCGCGATCTCAAGGGTGAGAAATACAACGAGGAAGCCGCTTCCCTCATGTATAACGCCGTGCGCGCCTCGAACGAGAGTTTGCCCGCCCTGTTCGCGGGGAAGGAAGAGGGCGTGGAAAAGCTCATGGAAGCGCTGCTCATCTCGGGCTATGCGATGGTCATTGCAGGCAGTTCCCGCCCCGCTTCGGGCGCGGAGCACCACATGAGCCACTTCCTCGAAATGGACTTTCTGCGCCGCGGCGAGCGCATTCCCCTGCACGGTATCAAAGTGGGGTTGGGGACGGCGGTCTCGCTCTATCTCTATCATACTTTGCAAAACCGCGCCGATTTTAAGGGGAAGGACGTCGTCCTCAAAGAGGCGGAGGGGCTGCCTTCCTCTGAATTCGTGCTTGAAACCTTAGGCAAACTCGGATGCCCCACGCGCTTTTCCGAGCTGGGCGTTTCCCGCGAGACGGTGCGCACCATGTTCTTCGAGGCGTACAAGATCCGCGACCGCTTCACCATTCTCGCCCTCTACAACGAGGAGGGGTTGATGAAGGATGCCGCGGAAGAACTTTTGGAGAAGTTCTACTGATGCAGGCGGGCATTTCGACGGCGACGCTCTTCCTGCGCCGCAACAACGAGGACGCGCTCGCCCTCTTCAAAGAGTGGGGCGTGCCCGTCTGCGAGGTGTTTTTGACGTCCTTCTGCGAGTACGAACCTTCCTTTGCGCGGCTGTGCGCCGAGAAAAAGGGGGCGGTGAAGGCGCATTCCGTGCACGTCCTCAACACGCAGTTCGAACCGCAGCTGTATGCCGAGCATCCGCGCGTCGTGGGGGACGCCTTTTCCCTCCTTTCCCGCACGATGGAGTGTGCGAACATCCTCGGGGCGAAGTATTACACCTTCCACGGCGTGGCGCGGATCAAGCGCACCTACCGCGAAAATCTCGAACGTTCGGGAAAGCAGACGCAGAAGATCGCAAAAGCGTGCGAAAGATCCGGCGTTTCGCTGTGCTACGAGAACGTGGAGTGGGCGCTGTATAACCGCCCGGGCGTCTTTTCCGTTCTGAAAGAATACTGCCCCGCTCTTCGCGGGGTGCTCGATCTCAAACAGGCGCGCATCACGGGATACGACTATTTTGATTATTTGAAGGAGATGGGGCCTTCCCTTTCCCACGTCCATGTGAGCGACGTCACGGCGGAGGGGAAGATGTGCCTGCCCGGGCGGGGCGTCACCGACTTTGCGCTGCTTTTGAAGCGGCTTCGGGACGTCGGCTTTGACGGGCCGCTCCTCATCGAAAACTATTCGGGCGACTTCGGGGAAGAGGACGAGCTCAAAGCTTCCTTCGAGTGGCTTTCCGATACCATCGAACACAGCAAATAAGGAGACATATGCTGCAAGTCAGAGATCTTACCAAACGATATACGACCAAGGGGGAGACGGTCGAAGCGCTGCACGGCGTTTCGGTCGATTTTCCCGAAAAGGGGATGGTGTTCCTTCTCGGCAAATCGGGGAGCGGCAAATCGACGCTTTTGAACTTGGCGGGCGGGCTGGACGAGCCCGACGAGGGCGAGATCATCGTCAAGGGCAAGTCTTCCAAGGAGTTCACGCCCGCCGATTTCGATTCCTACCGCAATACCTACATCGGGTTCATCTTTCAGGAGTACAACATCCTAAACGAACTGACGGTGGGGGAGAACGTCGCCCTTGCCCTCGAATTGCAGGGAAGGCCGCGCGATCGGGAATACGTCGAAGAACTCCTCAAAATGGTAGACATGCAGGGCTATTACGACCGTAAGCCCAATACGCTTTCGGGCGGGCAGAAGCAGCGTATCGCCATCGCGCGGGCGCTCGTCAAAGAGCCCGAGATCATCATGGGCGACGAGCCGACGGGCGCGCTCGATTCCCAAACGGGCGCGCAGGTCTACGATACCCTCAAAAAGCTCTCCCGCGAAAAACTCGTCGTCATCGTCTCGCACGACCGTGACTTCGCGGAGGCGTACGCCGACCGCATCATCGAACTCAAAGACGGGCGCATCATCTCCGACGTGACGCGTTCGGGGGAGGCGAAGGAGGCGAGCAACCTCGTGGAGGCGGGCCCCAAGAAGCTCGCCGTCGTGAGCGGCGCCGCCATGACGCAGGAGGACGAAGCGCGCGTCCTTGCCTTTCTGCGTGCCAACAAAGGGGGCATCCTGCTCTCCGCGGAAAAGGAGGACGTCTCCGATGTGCGCGCGCCCGAGGGCGTGGGGACGTTTTCTCCCACGAACGCCTCTCCCGCCCCGCGCGAAGCGGATACCGCCGTCTTCCTGCCTTCCCGCTTTCCCGTGCGCTATGCCTTCAAGATGGGGCTTGCGGGGCTCAGAGCAAAGCCGCTGCGCCTCATCGTGACGACGCTCCTTGCGGCGATCGCGTTCCTCGTCTTCGGCGTCTTTTCGACGATGATCACCTATTCCCCCGCCGACATGGGCGTTTCGGGGCTCTTGCAGTCCGCCATCGGCGCGGCGACGCTGCAAAAGAAGCTCATCATGCACGGCATCAACGACGACGGGCAGGAATATACCAGCCTGCTCCCTGTCCGTTCGGGGGCGACCAACTTCACCGAGGAAGAGGCGGAGGCGGTCCGCGCGGAGTCGGGCACGCCCTTTATCCCCGTGTATGACTTCGCCTCTTCGGTCATGAGCCTGCTCTCCTCTTACGGGAAGCCGGATTCGGACGTCTATACGGACAGCGTATTCTATAAGACGTTCGACAGCATCTCGGGCTTTGCCAACGTCTCTTACGCGAAAGAGGCGGGGTTCGCGCTCGTCGCGGGCACGTATCCCGAAGCGGAGGACGAGGGCATGATCTCGCTGTCCGTTGCGGAGGCGTTCGTCGGGTTCGGTTACCGCGCCTCTTCGGACGCATCTTCCGAACGCATCCAAAGCGTGGAGGACATCGTGGGCAAGACCATCCGTCTGAGCCTTCTGACGTTGGGGGAGATCTACGTCACCGTGACGGGCGTCTTCGACGCGGAGGACGACTTTTCGCGATACGACTCCTTGCGCGTTCCCGAAGTTCCCGGGAATGCGGAAGCGACAGCCCTTGCGGAGGAATTTTCCGAAGCGTATGAATATTCCTTCTCTTCCGTCTGCTTTACGGGGGAGGGCTTCTATGAACGTTACGACCACTTCGACAGGAGCCGCAGGGAGTATCAAAATTTGATGCAGCAGGTGGAAAACTACGGCGGCACGACCTCTTACACCGAAGATTCGGCAAGTTTCATCCGTTACAGCCGCCTCATGGCGCCCCTTGCGGACAATGCGGAAGAACGGGCGCAAGCGCTCTTTGCCTACTACGGGAAAGAGGAGAAAGAGCGCGATATTTCGTACTATATCCCTTACGAATATCTTACCGAGATCGATTCGGGCCAAAAGCTTTATGAGATCGTCTTCCCCGTCATCGGTGCGGCGGCGGGCGTGCTTGCGGTGTTCGCGGCGCTGCTTCTTTTCAGCTTCATCTCCGCGAGCATCAACGCCAAGAAGAAGGATATCGGCATCCTGCGGGCGGTGGGCGCGCGCGGCATCGACGTGTTTAAGATCTTCATCGTCGAAGGCATCGCCATCACGCTTCTCTGCCTCGTCTTGGGCGTCGCGGGGAGCATTGCGGCGTGCGCGATCACGAACGGCATCCTCATCGCCGAAGCGGGCCTCGGCTACGAGTTCTTCCTGTTCGGCTGGGAAAACGCGCTCATCCTCTTCGGGATCGCCGCCGTCACTTCCCTGATCGCGACCGTCATCCCCGTTGCCGTGTTCTCCAAGAAGAGGCCGGTCGAGACCATCCGCTCCGTTTAAGAGGCGCTGCCGCCTTGAAAAAGGGCGCAAAAAGGACGCAAAAAGTGTTTTCTCGCGGCGTAAAAAAATTGACAAGGCGGGCAAAGTCTGCTATAATGGGCAGGCACCTTGAAAGAGGGCAAATAAGTGCTGCGGCGAAGGAGGGTTGAACAGGATGTCTACCATCAGAGTCGGCGATAACGAAAATCTCGAGAACGCGCTGCGCCGTTTTAAGAGAAAGTGCTCCCGCGACGGCATCATCGGGGATCTCCGCAAGAAGGAGTTCTACGAAAAGCCTTCCGTGAAGAAGAGAAAGAAGGCGGAAGCAGCCAGAAAGAGAAGCAGAAACTAACGAAAGAGCCGTAACGGAAGTTACGGTTTTTTTCTTGCAAAAAATGTCGAAATCGGGAGAAAAATAGGGAAACGGAGCAAAAAAACATGGAGCGGACGTTGAAATCGCTTGCAAAAGAGGCCAAGGCGCGCATGAAGAAGGGGTTTTGGCGGCAGTGCGAAGAGGAACTTGACGCGCATTTGAAGGACGCGCGCGAGCAGGGGATCAGCGAAAGCAGGATGGAACGCTACTTCAAGGGCAAGGTCGCGGGGCATATCAAGGGCGAAGCGCCCGACGAGTTTTATCTCAAAGTCAAAAAGCTGCTCCTCGAAGAGGGGGAAGTTTCCGACGCCATCGGGCGGCTCACCGACAAGGAGTATTACGCGACGCTCTCCTACGCCGAAAAACAGCGCTATACCTTGGAGCTTTCGGAAAAGTACTTGAAAGCGTTGGAGCGCTTTAAGCGGGAGGAGCAGTTCGAACGAAGAAAGCAGGCAAAACCGCAGGGCTGAGCCCGGGCGGAAGCGGGTCGGCTTGCCGCCCAAGAGCGGGCGAGGGCGCTTCCGTTTGGCGGCGCTTGCATTCGGGGGCGGCGGCGTGTGAGCTGCGTCCAATCGCTTGTCGAAACGCGGCGGATATGATATAATATCCTCCATGAACGTTTTGGACTTGAACGAAGAACAGCGGCTGCCCGTCGAGACGACGGAGGGGGCCGTTCTGGTGCTCGCGGGGGCGGGCAGCGGCAAGACGCGCGTCTTGACGGCGCGCATCGCCCACCTCGTGGGGGATATGGGCGTGCCGCCCGAGAATATCCTTGCCATCACCTTTACCAACAAGGCGGCGAACGAGATGAAAGAGCGCCTTTCCGCCATCGCCGATACGCGGCGGATGTGGGTGAGCACCATCCACTCCATGTGCGTGCGCATCCTGAGGATGTACGCCGAGCGCAGGGGGCTCACGCAGAACTTTTCCATCTATTCCGAGCAGGAGCGCTCCGCCGTCATCAAGCAGGCATTCAAGGAGCTGAACTTCGAAGAGGACAGCCTCTTGAAGAGCATCAAGTGGCATATCTCCAACGCCAAGATGCTGGGGCTTTCTCCTTCGGAGTACGCCACGCAGCACCGCGCGGAGCGCAACGTCGAAGAGGCGGTGAAGGTCTACGAAAAGTACGATGCGCACTTAAAGCAGAACAACGCGCTCGACTTTGACGACCTTCTCTCCGAGGCGCGCGCGCTGCTTGCTTCCGACCAAGAGGCGCGGGAATACCTTGCGGGCAAGTTCCGCTATATCCACGTCGACGAATTTCAGGATACCAACGCCGTGCAGTTCGACATCGTCAAGATGCTCGCGAGCGTGCACGGGAACCTCTTTGTGGTGGGCGACGACGATCAGTCCATCTACGGCTGGCGGGGGGCGCAGATCGAAAACATCCTGCACTTCGAGCGCACTTACCCGAGCGCCAAGACCTTTAAATTGCAGCAGAACTACCGCTCGACGAAAGCCATCCTCTCGCTTGCGAACGCCTCCATCGCGCACAACCTCAACCGCAAAGGCAAGAAGCTTTGGACGGAGAACGAGGAAGGGGCAAAACCCGTATGGTACGAATCGGACGAGGAGACGGGCGAGGCGCTGTATGCGGCGCGGCTCATCGCGGAACTGAGGCGCGAGGGCTACAAGCTCTCCGACTTTGCCGTGCTCATGCGCATCAACGCGCTCACGCGCTCGTTCGAGCAGGAATTCACCAAGTACGGCATCTCTTACAAGGTGTTCGGCGGCTTCCGCTTCTTCGAACGCAAGGAGATCAAGGATGCGCTCGCCTACCTGCGCCTCATTTCGAACCCGTTCGACAGCGAGGCCGTTTCGCGCATCATCAACGTGCCGCGGCGGGGCATCGGCGAAAAGACGATGGAGACGCTGCGCGCCTATGCGGAACGAGAGGAGCTCTCCCTCTACGACGCCGTTCTCGATTGCGACCTTCTCCCCCTCGGCGAGGCGGTGAAAGCTAAGCTCCGCGCCTTCGGGAAGTATATCAAAGACCTCGTCATCTTAGCGCAGGAAGCGCCCGTCAACGAGCTGTGCAATACCCTGATGGAAACTTCGGGCATGAAGGAGATGTATCTCGACGGCACGGACGAAGGGGCGGCGAAGCGGGCGAATTTAGACGAATTCTTAAATTCCGTCGAAGAGTTCGTGCGCCTCAACCCCGAGGCGACGCTCTCCGACTACTTACAGCAGATCACCCTCTATTCGGACACCGACGAGATGGACGAGGACGACTATGTGACCATCGCCACCATCCACGCCGTCAAGGGGCTGGAATTCCGCTGCGTGTTCTTGTGCGGGCTCGAAGAGAACATCATGCCCACTTCGCGCGCGCAGGACGACCCCGCCGCGCTCGAAGAAGAGAGGCGGCTCATGTACGTCGCCATCACGCGGGCGCGGGAAAAGTTGTGGCTCACGCGCAGCCGCTCGCGCTATCTCTATGGCAAACGCGAGCCCACCGTGCGCTCGGAATTTATCGACGAGCTCAAAGACGAGCTGGGCATCGAGGACGTCAAGGCGCGCTATTCGGGCGACTACGGCGACTATGGCGAGGGCTACGGCTATGGCTCTTACGGCGCGGGCGGCGGTTACGGCGCGCGGCGCTCGTCGGGGTACGGCTCTTACGGCGGCTACGGCGGCTACGGCAATTCCGCGCCGAGGCGGGTGGGGCGCGCTTCCGACGAAGACGAGAGCGCTTACCGCACCTTCGGCAGCGGCAGCAGGCCGCAAAGGAGCGCCGCAAAGAGCATATCTCCCGCAAAAAAGGAGCCCGTGCGCTTCGGCAATGTGGGCGTTCGCCCCGCTCCTTCGGGGACGGGGAGCGCGGCAAACGCTACGAAGGCGGGCGTCGATCTTTCGCGCTTTCAAGAGGGCGCGCGGGTGCGCCATCCCCGCTTCGGCGACGGCGTCATCACGGGCGTGCGCGGCGCGGGCGGCAACCTCATCGTCACCGTCCGCTTCGAGAAGGCGGGGAATAAGGATTTGGCGGCGGCGCTGGCGCCTCTCGAAGTCCTCCTTTGAAAAGGATCTGCGGCGCAATACTTTGTCGGGCTTGCGTTTTGCCTTGGTCACTTACGCCCTGTAAGCTCCCTGCGGCAAAGCCGCGCTCTCCTCGTCTTGCTTGCATCTCTTTTCCGGAGGTTCGCTTGGACGAAGGGCGGCTCAATACTTTGTCTTGCTTGCATCTCTTTTCCGGAGGTTCGCTTGGACGAGGGAGGGCGGAAATTCATTTTAGGTAACATATCATGAACGAACGTATGAAGGAACTCGTCGGGATCCTCAACCGATGGGCATATGAATACTATGTGCTGGACGCGCCCTCGGTGGAGGACCGTGAGTACGACAGGCTCTACGATGAGCTTCGCGAGCTCGAGCGGACGACGGGCGTCGTGCTGCCCGATTCCCCCACGCGGCGGGTGGGCGGCGAGCCCGTCAAGGGCTTCGAACGGCACAAACACATCGCGCGGCTTTTCAGCCTCGATAAGGCGGTCTCGGAAGACGAGCTTGCCGCCTTCTTTACGCGCGTTCAGAAGGCGGCAAGCCCCACCTACACCGTCGAATACAAGTTCGACGGGCTCACGATGTGCCTCACCTATCAAAACGGCGCTTTTGTGTGCGCCTCCACGCGCGGCAACGGCGTCGAGGGGGAGGACGTCACCGCGCAGGCGCTCACGCTGCACAGCTTTCCGCTTTCCATTTCCTACAAAGGCACGCTCGAAGTGCGCGGCGAGGCGGTGATGCGGCTCTCCGTCCTCGAACAATACAACCGCGAGCATCCCGACGAGCCCTTGAAGAACGCCCGCAACGCGGCGGCGGGGGCGATCCGCAACCTCGACCCCAAACAGACGGCGCTCCGCCGCCCCGAAATTTTGTTCTACGACGTCAACTATATGTCGGACGGCATGCCCGCCTCGCAGGAAGAGGCGATGGCGTTCCTCAAAAGAGAGGGCTTTCAGACGTACCCCTTCTTCAAAGTGTGCAAAACTCCCGACGAGGTGCAGGAAGCCATCGACGAGATCGAAGTGGAGCGAAAAAAGATCGACGTTTTGACGGACGGCGCCGTCGTCAAGGTCAACGAGGAGCGCGTGCGCGAGGAGCTCGGCTATACCGATAAGTTCCCGCGCTGGGCGATCGCCTATAAGTTCGAAGCGGAGGAAGCGGAGACCACCGTTATAAACGTCTTCTGGCAGGTGGGGCGGACGGGCAAGCTCACCCCCCTTGCCGAAGTGGAGCCCGTCGAGCTTGCGGGCGCGACCGTGCGCCGCGCGACGCTCAACAACTACGGCGACCTTACGAAGAAGGACGTCAAGGTCAATTCCCGCGTGCTCATCCGCCGCTCCAACGAGGTCATCCCCGAAATTTTGGGGGCGGTCTCCCATACCGAGGGGAGCGTGCCCGTCGGAAAGCCGTCCGTCTGCCCCTACTGCGGCAGCCCTGTGCGCGAAGTGGGCGCGAATTTGTTCTGCTCCAACGAAGACTGCCCGCCCCGCATCGTGCAGAAGCTCGCGCATTTCTGCTCCAAGAACGCGATGGACATCGAAGGGCTCTCCGAACAGACGCTTTCCCTTTTGTTCGAAAAGCGGGGCGTTAGAAACTTTTCCGACCTCTACGCTCTCACCGAGGAGAGCTTTGAAGGGCTCGAAGGCTTCCGCGAGAAGAAGATCAAAAATTTACTCTCCGCCATCGAAAAGAGCAAGCATATCCCGCTCGACCGCTATTTGTATGCGCTCGGCATCGAGGGCATCGGGCGCGTGGCGGCAAGAGACCTTGCGGCGTTCGGTTCGGTGGAAGAAGTCGCCGCCCGCACGAAGGAGGAGCTTTTGGCCCTCGAAAACGTGGGCGAAGTGACGGCGAACGCCGTTTTGAGTTACTTTGCAAACGAGGGAAACCGCGCGGAACTTGCCCGCTTGAAGGGAGCGGGCGTTGCGCCCTACACCGAACAGCGGGTGACGGAAGGGGCGTTCGCGGGGGAGAGCGTCGTTTTGACCGGCACGCTCTCTTCGATGGGCCGCACCGAGGCGCAGAAGCGCATCGAAGCTTTGGGCGGCGTCTGCCAGAGCAGCGTCACTGCAAAGACGACGCTCGTCGTTGCGGGTGAGAAAGCGGGCAGCAAGCTCGACAAGGCAAAGAAGCTGAATATCCCCGTCCTTTCGGAGGAAGAATTCTTGAAACGGTTGGGCTGAGGGCGCACTCTGCCGCCCGAAGCGGAAGCTGCCCTCTGCTGCCGAAGTGAACGAGCCCCCGCCGCGCGCCGCGCGGCGGGGGCGTTTTTCTTTTGAAACCGCATTATCTTTGCAAAAAGCACTTGAAAAAACGGCGCGTTCGTGCTATAATGAGCTATCATAGAAAATCGGCGCATTGTCGGCATCACCGAGAGGGAGGCAGGGGCAGGATGTACAGCATGACGGGCTTCGGAAAGGGAGAATACCGCGAGGGAGGACTTTGCGTCACCGTCGAATTGAAGTCGGTCAACAACCGCTTTTTGGATCTTGCCGTCAAGTGCCCGCACGCGCTCGCGCCCTACGAAGAGGACGTGCGTGCTCTCCTTCGCTCCCGCTTTTCGCGCGGCCGTATCGACGTCTTCGTGAGCATGACGGACCTGAGGGAAAAGCCCAAGACCCCGCGCGTCGACTTTGCGCTCGCCGAAGGGTACCAAAAAGCCGCGAAGGCGCTTTCCGAGCGCTTCCCCGAAGCGGAGAACGACGTTTCGCTCGCCTTTTTGCTGCGCCTTCCCGACGTGGTGCGCTTTGAAGAGGAAGAGGGCGAGGACGGGGCTTTGAAGCCCGCCCTGCTCGCGGCGGCGGAACGGGCTGCCGACGCGCTCTCTTCGATGCGCCGTGCCGAGGGCGAACGCCTGAAAGAGGACGTGCTGCAACGGGGGAAAGAGATCGCTTCTCTCCGCGACGCCATTTCCGAACGCGCGCCCCTCGTTGCCGAAGAGTACAGAAAAAAGCTCACCGAGCGCATGAACGATTATCTCGGCGGCAAGGTGGACGAGACGCGCATCTTGACGGAAGCCGCGCTCTTTGCCGATAAATGCAGCATCGACGAAGAACTCACCCGTCTGAGCTCGCACATCAAAGAATTGTTCCGCATTGCGGAAGAGGAGACGGTGGGGAGAAAGCTCGACTTCCTCATCCAGGAATTCAACCGCGAGTGCAACACCGTGTGCAGCAAGAGCAACGACGCGGCGATCACGGCGCTCGCGCTCAAAATGAAGAACGAGATCGAAAAGGTGCGCGAACAGATCCAGAACCTCGAATGAGGCGCAATGAGTTTATGAGAAACAGGCTTTACATCATCTCCGGCCCTTCGGGGGTCGGCAAGGGAACGCTCGTGAAGGAGCTTTTGAAGCTCGACGAGAATTTGGCGCTCTCTATCTCCTGCACGACGCGCAAGCCCCGCGCGGGGGAAAGAGACGGCGTCGATTACTTCTTTCTGACGAGGGACGAATTTCTGCGCCGCGTCGAAGCGGACGGCTTTTTGGAGTACGACGAGCACTTCGGCAACTACTACGGCACGCCCAAAGACTTCGTGCGCGAGCAGATGAAAGAAAAATCGGTCATTCTGGAGATCGACGTCGTGGGCGCGCTCAATGTGCAGAAGCGCTGCGGGGCGGAATTTGCCCCCGTGCTCATCCTCGTCGTCCCGCCCGATGAAGAGACGCTCATCCGCCGCCTCGAAGGCAGGGCTTCGGAGGACGAAGACGCTTTGAGGGAACGGCTCGCCCGCGCAAGATACGAGCTTTCGCTCAAAGACCAATATGACTATGTCGTCGTCAACGACGATTTGCAGGAGACGGCAGCCCGCCTTCATGAGATCGTTTTGGCGGAGAATGCGAAATAAAGAGACAAGGAGACGGACTTATGATCAATGAACCTTCGGTAGACGCACTCGTGAGAAAACTCGGCACGGAAGAAGACCCCGTGAGCCGCTATGAGCTCTGCGTCGTCGTTGCAAAGCGTACCCGCCAGATCATCGAACAGATGCAGGCAACGGGAGTCACCGAGCTCCCCGGAAAGCAGAAGGAGATCGTGCTCGCCTGCCAGGAGATCATGAACGGCAAAGTGCACATCTCGAGGGACTGAGTTCCCTTGGCCGCCCCGTACAAAAGACGGGGCAATTTCCTATTTTTGAGGACGTAAGGAGGAAGAGATGGTCGCAGAGGTGATCGTAGACATCGCGCACAGCGAAGTGGACCGCGTCTTCGACTATCTTTGCGGGGACGAAGTATGTGCGGGTATGCGCGTCACCGTGCCATTTGCAAGGAGCGTGACGACGGGGATCGTCATGCGCGTCAAAGAGGAGAGCGAACTTCCGCCCGAAAAGCTGAAAAAGATCATTCGCGTCCTCGACGAGCTGCCCGCCCTCAACGCAGAGTGCCTTGCGCTTGCCGAAAAGCTCGCGCGGCGCTACCGCTGCCCGAAGGCGCTCGTGCTGCGGCTCTTTTTGCCCGCCGAAATGCGCACGGGAAAGGTCTCCGAGCGCGTAAAGTCGGTCGTCTCTTTTGAAGGAGACATCGGGCTCATCCCGCCCCGCGCTAAACGGCAGAGAGAACTTGCCGAATTTTTATCTTCCCGCGGCGAGGCGGACCTTACCGCCCTCCGCGAAGAGTTCGGCTCCGCCGTCAAGGGGCTCGAGGAGCGGGGGATGCTGCACATCGAAAAGCGGCGCGTCTTCCGCGACCCTTACGAACGGCTGCAAAAATCGGCGCCCCTCCGCCCGCTCACGCCCGCACAGGAGGCCGCCGTTCATACGATAGAAAGGACGCAAAAGACGGTCACGCTCATCCACGGCGTCACGGGGAGCGGCAAGACGGAAATTTATCTCACCCTCATCGCCCATGCCTTGGAGGTGGGGAAGAGCGCCATCTTTTTGGTGCCCGAAATTTCGCTGACGCCGCAGATGTTCGCACAGCTGCGCGCCCGCTTTCAGATGAGCTGCGCCATCCTGCACAGCGGGCTTTCGGCGGGGGAGCGCTTCGACGAATGGGAGCGTTTGCGTTCGGGGGAAGCCAAGATCGCCATCGGGGCGCGCTCCGCGGTGTTCGCGCCGCTGGAACATATCGGCGTCATCGTCATCGACGAGGAGCACGACGGCAGCTATTCTTCCGAGAGCTCCCCGCGCTACAATACCTTCGATATCGCCTACCTTCGGGCGAAGCACAACGGCTGCAAGCTGGTTTTGGGCAGCGCGACGCCCTCCGTCGAGACGTACCGCCGCGCGAAAGAGGGGGAGTTCGAGCTTATCACCCTCACGGAGCGCATCAACCGCCGCCCCATGCCCGAGGTGCATCTCGTCGATATGCGGAGAGAAGTCAAGCGGGGCAACCCTTCTCCCTTTTCGGCGGCTTTGAGAGAACGCCTCGAAACCTGCCTCGAAAAGGGCGATCAGGCCATTTTGTTTCTGAACCGCAGGGGATATTCGCAGACGGTCATCTGCCGCGACTGCGGGTATGTCG
>ERZ1643251.2738-NODE-2738-length-17401-cov-6.457051_pt1 | contig 17401 bp, 15 predicted proteins | sample MGYA00579261_ERZ1643251 | MGnify/ENA primary metagenome ERZ1643251 (study PRJEB29033, sample SAMEA4952267) | chicken gut metagenome | biome: Broiler Chicken; feature: Gastrointestinal Tract; material: Caecum | place: Ireland | collected 2018 | study: Broiler...
GATAGATTTTGATATTCATAATCCAATTCAAAATCTGATAAAGTTAGGAATTCAAACGGATTACCATCATCACCTGATTTACCTAACTTATATTTCTTATTTTTGTCATATGCCCATATTGCAAAATCTTCAAATTGAATAGATGTTCCTGTTTCAGTAATATATGTACGAAGTTCATTGAAAAGTTCTTCAATCATAGCAAATGTTGCAAATGGAGCAGTATCCGCTAAAGTCAGCTCTCCTCTCTGATCTTGAGCGGTTACTACTTTGGTATATAATTTTTCTATTTCTTTATTATTTTCTAAAGCAAAATCAGGTGAAAAAATATATCTGACTTGGAAATTATCTTCTAGTCTTTCTGCTTTATTTTTCTTGAAGCGATCAAAAATTCTCATATCACTGCACTCCTTTGATTACGTTTTATACCTAGAAGATTAAACTTAATCGTTTTTTACACAACTTTCGCCAATAAGTAATAAAAAGCAAAAAAATATCCCACATTTTGTGTGAGATATTTTTTTTACTATTATTGATCTGGGAAGTTTGTTGTAGCATATCCCTTAAGCCATGACAATAAGAACCAAGCGGCTACACAGACAACAATACCAATTGCTGCACGTGTCCATCTTTTCTTAGCAGATCTTGCCCCTTCTTCACCACCGAGACCAAATAGACCTGCGCCCCACATAATTGAGGCACCGAAACCTACTAGTGCTGCAATTTGTAAGTTGTTAGCAACACTTTTGATTGTGTTTGCGGTATTTTGACCTACATTAGCATCTAGCATATACAAATTAGCACCTGCAATTCCCTTCAATGCTAGAAATTTTGCATTACTAGCAGCTGCACTTACCATACTTAGCATAGTAAAAAACCTCCTTAGAAAATTCAATTAGTGCTTTAACACTGTTTGAATTATCAAGGAGATTTCAAATAAAATTAACTTTCGCCATAATTTGCAGATTCAACTTCGTTATCTTTATCAATAGGTATGATAGTTTTTTCTACATTTAAAGATTGGGCAAGTTCAACGAACGTCTCTAGTTCCTCTTCATCAGTTATATTAAATTCATCAACTATCTTCTGACCTACTTTTTTGATAAAATTGTCTTTTTCTTGTCTCCGAATTTTTTGTAATTTCTTTTCTTCGACAGCCAATTTAGCTTTAAGTGCAGCAACTTTCTCTTCTGCTGTTAGAATTTTTTTAGTTTTTATACTATTAACCACTATTTTCACCTCTAATCATCAATAATTCCTGTAAATTTTACTTTTCTAGATCCTTTTAAGTGAGACTGTAACTGACCACCCAATTTCTCACCCACAACAGTAGCTTTTAAGGTATGGATATTATTGGCAGGGTCGTCAGACAATTTCATAATATACATAGCAACAGGTGCTGAAACTTCTTCTTCAATACATCGAGCTAAAGGTCTAGCACCATTTAGAACATCAGTACCTATATCCGCCAAGTAATCAATTAGATCATCTTCATAAACCAACTTAAATCCATGTACTGCCATTCTTTGCGATAAAGTTGCTAAATTATTATACGCAATTTGCTTAATAATATCTCTAGTTAGCATATTGAAGATAACTTTATGTTCAATTCTGTTAACAAATTCTGGCCTAAAAATATTGGTTAGTTCCATATTAACTTCTTTTTTAAAAGCGTCTTGCTTTCTAGCAATTTCGTTAGGTGTTAAATTCAGAAATTTTTCGGCAGTGTTTGCTTCGTAAATTTGGTTATCTACTATTAGTTCTGCACCTAAGTTAGTAGTCATAATGATAATTGTATTCTTAAAACTAGTAGAACGACCTCTTTTATCACGTAAGATACCAGCATCTAATACTTGCAACAATCTGTCATGAACAGCTGTACAGGCTTTTTCAATTTCATCAAGCAAAATTATACAATATGGTTTTCGTTTAACCTGCATTGTTAATAGATCTTGAAATCTATCTAAAGACTCTCTCTCAGAGAATTCTGACATATCTATTCTTATCAAATTATCAGTAGAATCAAACATAACTTCTGTCATAACTAAGGTTAAGGCTGTTTTACCAACACCAGTTGTGCCTAAAAATAAAAATGAACTAATTGGTTTAGTGGGATCCTGTAACCCAGCTTTAGCAATCGTTACAGCATCAGTTACAGTTTTTATTGCTTCGGCTTGGCCTTTAACGACTTTCGCAAGTTTTTTATCCAAATTTTTAAGTCGACTATTATCATTCTTTAAAATATTAGTCACTGGGATACCTTTCATATCCTGAAGAACTAAAGCTATATCTTTTACATCTATGATTTCTTGGCCTTTAGTAGCAGCTATAGATCCAGCTTGATCCAATAAATCAATTGCTTTATCTGGTAATTGCCTATCACCTATATATCTAAGTGATAAATCAACACAAGCTTCAACTGCTTCATCTGTATATACTAAATGATGAAACTTCTCATAATTGTCTCTTATTCCAAATAGAACTTTAACTGCATCGTCTCTAGAAGGTTCATTCACTACAATTTGTTGAAAGCGTCGCTCTAAGGCTGGATCTTTCTCAATAAATTTGTCATATTCATCAAAGGTAGTTGCACCAATTAATTGAATTTCACCTCTTGCCATTGCTGGTTTTAAAACATCACCTAAATCCATAGCACCATTACTAGTGTCAGCACCCATAATAGTATGAATTTCATCAATAAATAAAATGTTTCTACCCTTAGTTTGTTTACATTCTTTAATGATATTTAGCATTTTTCTAACAACATCTTGTTGACCCAATGCTGCAATTTGTAGAACTCTGATTTGTTTATTCTTTAGTTTTTCTCCGACTTGATTTAAGGCGATCAATCTAGCTAATCCATCAACGATAGCTGTTTTACCAACACCAGCTTCACCTAACAAAATAGGGTTATTCTTTGTTTTTCTAGACAAATTAAAAATAACTTGAGCAATCTCTTTATCACGACCAATTACCTTATAATCATCAGGATTATTACGAGCATTTGCAGTTAAATTTATTGTATATTTAGATAATGATGGAGTTTGTATTTTCCTTGCCAAATAACTCACCTCACCCTTGATCCAGTTTAATTGCTTCAAAAAGACTTTCTGTTTTAATTTGTTTTCCTTCTAAACGGTAGCTAAAATTAGTTATTTTGTTATTTTTAAAGTTCACTAAAAATGTCCTAGATATAAAAGGGTTTGATATTTCCCAAACATCAGAATAATTAATAGTTCTTTTTAATTCTTTTGATACAAACCAAAACTTAGTATCAAGTCCTTCATTCTCTAAAATTTTCTTCAATGAAAAAAGTCGAATTTTAATTAAATCAGAGTTTGGATCATACATAGAAAAGTTATCAATCTGAATCATTGATAATTTAGTTAAATTTAGTAATTCCTGTTTCCGCCATTTAGCAGCATTTTGTAAGGACAACTCTGACAATTTTATTCCATAGTAGTAATTATCCCTCTTTAACAACTTTTCCATTTTAAACACCTCATCTTATTACCACCAATCGGCAGGAATTTCAGTTCCGTCATCGTCATCATCAAAATCGGCTACATCGGAAGAATTAGTGGTATCTGTTTTTTCTTCTGTATCATTATCCTTATTTTGATCTATTGGAACTTCTTTTTTATCAATTTCAGATAAATCTACTTCAGTATTTTTTTCTTCCTTGTCATCATCTTTATTTTGATGTGAACCAGAAAAACTAACATAGTTATCAGTTACTTCATCTAGATCATCATCATCTTCTTCAGTATCATCTGTTATATCTTTTAAATTATTCTTTTTATTCTGAAATTCAGTTAGTATTTCATCATCTGATATTTTCTTAGTTTCGGTAGGTTGAACTTTATCAACAACCAACGTTTTATCTATAATTTCATTATCTTCAGCATCTACTTGGTCAACTTTTTTGATTTCGTCTTCTACTTTGTGTTGTTCCACCTTTTTTACTTTGAAATTTTCTACAATTGTTACATTGTCTAGGTATTCTTTAACCTTAGTTTCTCCATTTTCTCTAATTACTACTTGTGAGACACTAAGTTCCCAAGATTTATCGGCATTATCCTCGTCTAGTAACTTATCAATGAACTTACGCTCATTAGTTACGGCTTTAAAAAGGCCGTATTCTCCTTGAACGACAAAAAGATAATGATTATCTGAATCTCTCAAATTTATTTTCTCAACTAATCTACCTCTAATTTTCATAAAATGCGCTCTCCTTTACTATTTTGATTTGAAGCCCCAATATTCATGTCCTTGATATTTTTGTTTCTCTAATTTACCACTTTTCTCAGTGCCATTGTAGTTAAAGGTAATTGTTTCTCCACGAATTAAAGCTTGAATCTCTGGTTCTGAGAAAATATGACTTCCCCATTTATTTTTAAACTTAATTTTTTCTCCATTAATTTCAGCAAATGTATAATTGTTCTCGTTAATAGATTTTCTCTCATCAGGTGAGAAACCCCAATACTCATGTCCTTCATATGTTTGTTTTTTTAACCTACCTGTTATAGTAGTTCCTTTGTAGGTAAAAGAGATTGGTTCACCCTTACTCAATAAATCTATCTCTTCTTTGGTAAAAGTATATTTACCCCAACTATTTTTAAACTTAATATCTTCATCATTGAATTTAGCTGTAACATAACTATTACTCTTTTTAGGTTTTCCTAATACATCTACTAACTTTGTAGCATTCTCTTTAAAGATTGGCTTATCGTGTATAATAACTTTAGTTACAGTATCAATAGTATCTTGTGGTTCTCGTTTAAAATTACCTACCTCATCCATCATCTCAAACAATCTAATTGTGATATTTGGTGAAGCAATGTATGTTTTTTCACACAAAACAGCTGCGATCATACCTTGATCAGTTAAATCTAATTTTCCCTGCTTATCAGTTAAAAGATAAGCATTAGCCTTAGAATTAGTAATCTCTGACATAGTATTTTGCTGCGTTGCACCCGTACCAACACCATATTTACCATAATTTCTTAATTTGGCATAAAGCCATTTCTTTGTAGGTGATGCTGGTTTAGAATTAGCTCCCTCAAACACAAATGGAACAGCATTGGTACCAACATCTTTTTCTTTTTTGATCGCTGTAGGATTATATATTTTACGGTAATTCAATTTTTTAGGGATATTAAATTTAGTCTCAAATGCAGGATATTCTAATAAAGATGCTCTGACCTCTTCATAAACATAATCTTCTGCTAGTATAGCCAAAGTACATCTAGCCAGCACTGTATAGATATCTTTAGCGCATTCACGATCTCGCTCTTTATCAAAAATTTGGTTAAATTCATCTAAATTTTCAGGAATATTGCTACCAGGACGATTAGCCCCGTGTGTTGCACTAGATTTCACATGGCTAGAGCGTGCTTCTCTATGTGTCAATAAGTTTGTATTCACACCTACTAATGCAGCGATTTTATCGGCATTTTCTGAAAATTCTCTAAACTGTTCTTGAGTTATAAATTTATCCTCAGTCCTAGGATATGAGACATAACCTTTCTCATATAGTTTTTGATAAACAGTTTTAACTTGATTAGACGGATAATTTTTTTTTGAAAGAATTGCATCCAAACTTGCTAAATCTAATAATGCTGGTGGTGCTTGTGTAGTGGTCTTTCTAACTACATCACCAATTGGACTACTAGAGTACATAGACAATTCAGTTTGAGCATCTTCTTTTGACTTATGGCGAACTAAATTTAACTGTTCTTCATCATCTTTTTTAATTTTTCTAGCATATATATGGCCATTTTCGTCTTTAAACTTAGCCTCATAATATGGCTTTTTAACATAGTTTTTAATTTCGTCAAGTCGTTCTTTTACCAAAGAAATTATTACCGATTTTAATCTACCTTGATTTGCTACTTTAACATTAAAACCTGCTTCTCTAGCATAACTAGTCGCTAATCTAGTTAATTGCATTGAAGAAAAATCCCATTTATTTCTGACCAGTCCTTTTAGATATTCACCATCTTGATTTTTATCTGAAACATCTTTTAAATTTGACATAGCCTTACGTATAGATTTAGGAGTTTCATCATCATGGTATTCACGTAATACAATTCCGTTCCATCTTATGTACTCAATTATTTCCCATGCTAGTAGTTCACCTTCACCACTTGGATCGTTATCTGTAGCAATCACAATAGCTTTAGCATTTTGAGCTGCATCTTTAATTGAGTTTAAAATACTTCCAGCATTTCGAATAGGACTTCTACTCCATGAAAGGTTAGATAGATTCCAAGGAATAGTCTCTGGATCCCATGACTTGTACTTTTCTTTTAGAGAAGAATCTACTTGATTTTCAGGTTCAGCTAAGGTCAATAAGTGACCTCTAGCATGTACAATTTTGTAGGTTTTACCATTGAAAGTACCATTTTTCCCGCCAAGCGCTGTACTGAAATTTTCAGCAGCACTAGGTTTTTCTGTTAAAATCAAATAATCAACCATATGTATCACACCCCTATCTTTCTTTAGATTTACGCTTATTAATCACATTAGGAGACTGTACATTATTTTTTTCTTTAGGGTAATTAACAAAATCAAATTTTTTCTTTTCATGTGCAGCTTCAGTTGCAATATCTAAAGCTACATTATCTCCTAATTTTTCTTTAACATACTCGATATACTGAGGCATATCTAGCGTTGTAAATTCTGTTTCTCCTTTCTGTAAGGCTTCATTCCAATCTTTAACATCTACACTTTTAGGAATATCCGCATATACCTTAACTTGTTTTTCATCTGTTGCAAATTTAGATTCAAACCCTATGTCTGTATCAACAATAAACTTCATGAAGGCTTTAACTCCTGCTTTATCAGTGTCAAAATTTAAATGTAACTCATCAGGAACTCCGACTGTTTTAAAAAATTCACCAATTGTTTCTAACTTAGTCCCTGCCCCGTTTAATGATATAAACCTATAACCTTCATCTTTTTTCTGATAGTTTTTGGGCATGTATGTTTGATAAAAACTTAACGCATCAATTGGGCTTTCAAAAATAAAGAATTTTTGTTTATCAGCCTTAGTTCTAACACTAAAATTGAAACCATAATTTTTCTTAGATCCAGGAACAACCATCTTCTTGGTTCCTCTGTCACCATATTTTTCATGATCAATCCTAGTACCTTGAATATCTGATCCTACTTCTTGTCCTTTTTCTTTCCAAACAAACAGTGCGTCACCATATTTTAGTTCTCGAAGTAAGTCTCTATCTATGAGACCGTTTACTAAACGTGTACTTAACTTTCGCTTATTAATTAAATAGTCTTTTACCTGTTCGTGATTACCTTTATTTTTCCATTTTTCTGGGACATACTTTTTATCCTCATATCTATTTGCAACAGCTTTTGATAATTCTGGAGATAATTCCTTTAATTCTTTTAGAATGTCTGTTGACTCCATATCTAAATACTCTCTCATAAATTGATATAGATTGCCACCAATGCCTTTAGAGTTCCAAAAAAATGTTTCACATTTCTTTTGATCTGTGATTCTAGTATCAATAACCAAAGAATCGTGATCCATTAATTTAAGGTAGTTTCCATTTCTAGTATAACCTATACCTTTTAAGTCTAAGTATTTCTGAATAGACTGGTTGCTAAGTTTTTCAAATAAATCTCTATCCAAGCTCTCCACCTCCAATTTCCTTAAGCATAGAGAAATGGAGATGATAATAAAACTTTCGCCAAAATAAAATATAAAAATTTAAACCTAGTACAAATTTGTACTAGGTTTAGTTTTTTAATTAATATCAATTAATATTAAGTTAATTCTAAGCAAAATAATAAGACAACTATACATCTAAACGCTGAACGCTTGCTTAAAATGCGTCTGACAGCACTATCTTTCCTTAGCTACACTAGGAGTTATAAATCCTCTACCTTGATTAAATGGTATAGTTCCTGTAGAAACTCCTCTAACTTTATCGGCTAGCATTGTACTAAATCTAGTATTTAATTTTGCAACCTTTTCAAAAATAGAAACTTGTTCCTTAGTACCTAGCTGTTTTAAGTTGTTCAGATAATTATCTTGTACTTGATCATAATCTTTTAAGACAACTTTTCCCCACAATTCTTTACTAAAGTCATCTGAAATTTTTGTTCCTAACTTACTAGTAATACCTCTTAGTAGCGTTTCATTCTCTTCTTTATCAGTCATAGATTGTGGTTGAATAATTATTGATTCATCTTCAATATAATATCCTACTCTATCAGGTTCACGTCTAATGGTTGCAGCGTCATCTTTACCATGAGTATAAATTTTTATACCCAAGTCGGTCGCAACTTCTCTTAATCCTTGGTTGATTGTTTTCAAGTCGGTATTTTCTAGTACGTTGTCTTTTTGATTAGTATATCTGCCATATTCTTCTTTAGGAACGTTAGTTTGACTAACATCAAAAACTGTTTGTAGCTTGTAATACGATTTCTTCTGAGTTTTTATATTACCGTTCTTGATAGCCTCTTTTTCCGAAGCAGTTGCCTTAAAAACATCTACAACAGATTTATCTGCACGTTGAAAAACTTCATGCTCTACAGGTTTAAGAATTTTTATTCCTTTCTCGCCTTTTTTAACATGGTACCCATCTTTTTTAAATTGATCAAAAGTTCTAACCCCTGTGGCATTTGGCTTTTGTGCTAGAATCAAAAGTTGGTTTCTTGCTGAGTAATTATTAAATTTCTGCATATCTGAGAACAATTGTAAGGTTTCTTGAGAAGTTGATAGTGTATTATTTATTTTTTCCTCAATAAATGTTTTTAGTTTATTAATAACCTGTAATTGTTTACCTTGCTTAGGTGTTTCTTTTTGATTTTTATGTTCTTTTTCAACTTTATTATTTTGAATATTACTTGCTTTGTCTATCTTATTTTGTTTTTCCAGTATTTCTTCTACAGCTGCTTTTGATTCATCATCTTTTGGTGTATATTTTTGACTTACTTGAAAATTACCCTTTTCAGTTAGTTCCAAAGCAACTCCTCTTAGATTATTTACGAAATAAATACTAGGCTTCTTTTTCCATTGTTTTATGATATTATCATCAACTAATTTTTTAGCACCTGGGGACAAAGGTGTTTCAGCTAATTTAGCAATCTCCTCTAATTTGGCAAGTTCTTTTTTATATTTCCTAATAGTTGCTTGATTATAGTGAGACTCACCTTGCTTTGCTTTTTCAATTTCAGCCTTAATTCGTGGAATATTATCTACACTCATTATTAGTCCACCTTGCTTATTAAGACCAAGAGCTTTATTTTCATCTTGCCACTCAAGTTTCTCAATAAGTTCTTTTTGTTTTTCTATTTCAGTAGATAATTGTGTAGCCTTTTCATCTAATTTATTAGCTTTATTAAAAAATGCATTTCCACCACGTTTATCATTCATAGGCTGACCATTAGCCTGTTTATAATGGTCATATATGTTTTTCGTAGCTTCTGAAAATTCTTTTTCCAAGCGAGCTAATTTTTGCTTGGCACGTTTGATTTTATATGATTCATACTTTTTTTCAGGTGCGTCTTCTTTACTTGACGATTCTTGTTTCTCATTATTTTTTGAATTATTATCTTTCTTATTTTGAATACTTTTATTATCTTCTGATATTTCCTTGTTCACTTTAGGTTCAATGATATTAATAGAAACTGCAGATACTAAATATTGTGCTGCTAAGTTACCATCATCACTAGGCAAAATTACGTTTTGCTTATTACCTTTTGCATCAATATAACTTAATTCAACTCCAACAGCACGACCTGAACTGCTCATAATTGATTGCATTTCTTGTTTTTCAACCGTAAATTCAGTTCCTAAAATATTTAGTTTATCTCCAATATCACTATTCTCTAACTTATTCTGTAAATCTACTTTGGTTGCAAATTTTGCTAATGCTTCTGAACTAAAATATCCTGTTGGTCTAAGTCCTGTAGATTCAGTATAATCTTTAATTTTCTGAGACAATAATTCCAAATTCTCTCTACTTATCGAATTAAGCACTAATTTTAGATACTTTTTACCTTTTTTGGTAATCACTTCTTTTTCATTGTTATCTTTTGTTTCAGATTTTTCTTCCTTTCTGTCTTTAGCTCATCAACTAGCTTTTTAGCTGAATTATCAAGTTCCTGTTTTTCTGTTTCTAATTTCTTATCATTATCAGATTCATTTAAATCTAAATTTAGATCTTGTTGTTCAGCATTTTCAACTGACTTACTATTTGTTGCTTTTACTTTTTGTTTATATTGGGTACGTTCTTCTAAAGTCTGATTATATTCTTGTACACGTTGACGATAATCAGGGAATTTATTATCAAAATAGTTTACGATATTTTTTCTAGTATCGTCAGTAAAAAATGAATATATAAGGCTATTCTTGTATTCACTTCTGTCTTTTAATAATGAATTTTGCAGCCCTATTTCTGAACTATATACTTCAAAAGCTCTAGCATATACTTCTGTTGGAGTAGTGTAGTAATTAATAAAATGACTAGACATTTTAAGTCCATTAGCCACTCTATTTTGAATTTCATGTTGTGTTTGATGCAAAATCTCTTTGAAGTCATCTTGCATTGATAAAATATGTTTGAATCTATTAGCGTATTGTCTAGTTTGTCCATCTTTAGAGAGTTCAGAATTATTAGCATTGTAGTCTAAAAAGTGACCATATTCATGAATAAAAGATTCTATTCCTACACCTGATGGGCGGTACTCACTTTTAGACTCGTAGCTTCTAAAATCAACGGCTAGTGTATTATTGAAAGGCACAAATAGACCTGTAGCATGGTGATTACCTAATTTTCTAAATCGAAGAATTGGCTTTTCACTATTTGTTGATTGAGGTAAGAACTTAACTGTTTCTCTAATTTCAGGCTCTAACTTTTTAAATTTATCTATATCAACATCGTTATCTAACTCTAAGTCTTTAAAATCCTGTTTTAAAGATGAATTTTCCATAGCGTCTAAAGTGGCTTTATTAATATTTTTCTTTGTTTGCCAACTTTTAGCATGTGTTTGTGCTTCAATATCTACTTCATATTGCATTTGTAGAGTTAAATTATAGGTATCTTCTAGATAATCGGATATACTATCAACCGCTTGATTCCTTAATTGCCGCTGCTCATAGTACCTAAAGTTCATTCGTTGCCAATCATTAACTTGTATCATGTAATCAGGATTATTAGTAGCTTCTTTTCTCATTTCTGCCGTTATTTTATTGTCATAGTACGCATCGTGGGTAAAGAGATACGCTTTCTTCTTGCCACTATTTTCTGGATTAGTGATACGTGCTAATAAAGTATTTATTTGATCTCGATTATCTGTATCTTTTAGCTCACGTAAGATATCTGTACATAACTTATCATAACCAATTGCCCTATTTAAATTACCAATCTGCATTTCAGAACGATTATCATTATTATCATAAATGGCATATTCATGCTTATGTAAAGTCCCTACTTTATTATCTGGATCTAGAATAATAGTTTTATTTTTCTTCCACAAATCTGGATTTCTACTTCTACTATCGGTATACGAAATCTTATAGACGTGATCTTTCCATCCATCAGTTTTAAATAAATCACCTGCTTCATTATATGTTTTAAATGTATTATGTCTATCACGGATCCTATCTACATTATTATCATCAAACTGAATTTTCTCGATACTAACATCACTTATATCCCCACCAAAATAGTCATCTTGATTTAGCATTCCTTTAATTGCAGTTTTCTCATCTTCTACAGTCCATTCGCCATTGCGATAGATATAATCTGCAGTTTTTCTAAAAATTGTATATAAAGTATCGCTAGGGGTAACGTTTAAACTTTTCCCTGTCTGTTTAATTCCATAACGTTCCTTCATTAAATCTGTAATTTTTTCCATTAATCTTGCACCTCCTCTTCAGGCTGTACAAAATTTGAGTGGAGTTCATAAATTACTTTGGCCAAGACATCTTTAGCTCCTTGATTATAAGGAGTATCATCTAATTTTTGATATTCTTTGTTTATACGACTTAATTCAGCAGAGAATCTCTCTACATTAAATTCTTTTGTATCCATAAAAAGCACATCCTTTCCTCTTTATATAAGAAAAGATATGCTTTCTGTATGAAATATTTAATTTTCGCCAAAATTTTTATCTTATAGCTTTAGTTTGCTAGATTTTTGTTTGCAACAAAATAAAATCAGACTCTGAATTTTATAAACTTAAAATTGGAGTCTGACTTCTACTCTATTTGATTACTTTTAAATTAACCATTACTCAAATATTTTTTTTAGTTAATGCAATCATTTTGTCTTTATATTCAATAACATCTTTAATCGTTAATTTTTCAACTGCTCTGATGTAATTTTCCATGTATTCAAAATCTAGAGTATTATCATCAGTTACTGGTAACTTAATCTTATATCCTTTAATTCGATTCCAAGTAGCTTTATTGTCACGATTAAAAATTGGTCGAATTGTTTTTTCGATACAAGTAGCAATATAAAATAATCTTCTACACTCTTTATCAACTTCAAAATTTGATTGAATCAAGTATCCATCCCAAAGTACACCTGTATGTTGTGGTTGTACATAAACTTTTCCTGTTGCAATAGCACCATTCTGGATTATAGCAATTGATTTTTCGATATGATCAAAATCTTGGCTTCGTCCATAAAACATAATTCCATTATCACCCATTTTAGCGTTTATCAATGGTAGATTGAATTCTTTTGTTTTATGATCTGAGGTATCTTTTGCTTTGGTGAAAGGTCTTTTATGTCCTAATTTCTTTTTTACAAAAAGATCATCAATTTGAAATTCTTTAAATTTTAATTGTTCGTCTTCAACAACGTTTTTAGAATGTCTGACTTCATCAGAAATATCAACTTGAGATAAGGAGAGTGTTTTCTTGTCTTTGTCATTCAATACATAGTCATCTAATCCTGTGGCAATCAGATAAGCTTCCAGTTGCTGGAGGCAGTCAGCTTCCAGTTGTCTAATGTAATTTTCAATAAACTCAACATCTAGTTTACCTGCATCAGCAATTGGTAGTTCTATTGTTTCGTTTTCTAACTTTGTAAAGACACACATATTGTCATATGAAAATTTACTTTTATGTTTGCTTAAACATGTTTGAAAATATAGACCTATGCTTCTTGTAATATTTTGTTTAGGAATTAGTGAAAATACTCTAGCATGTGTAACCATTTTATATTCAAAATCTCTAAAATAAACATTTCCAAACATATCTACTGTAATAGTATTTTGGGGTATTACTTTTGCTTTTTTAGTAGTTAAGCCTAAAATACCATAGTTTTGCACGCCAGATGTTATTACAGGAACACCATTGTTTTCAATATCTACTTTTTTTAGATCAGTATCACCAGATTCTGCTGTAAATAAATCACCAATTCTAAATTTTTGAAATTTAACCATTATCTACACCGTCCTGCATAAGTTGGCTTACTTTCCAAGAAAGATAATCTGCCACAGTCTTTTTAAAATCTTCTTCTGTTGGCATTGGATCAATTACAACATGTTGACTAAACGTCCAGTCATTGCCTCCAAGTGTAATTCTATCTTTAATCAGTTTTCCATTTGCTTCTGTGTAGTATTTTGTATCTGGAATATTGCCTAATACATGATCTATTACTTCTTGATAACGCGCCTTAGCATTGCCTGTATCACGTAAATTAACTTCTTGGCTAGCTTTCTTTCGATTTTGTCTTGAATATCCATCTTCGCTAAAATCAATAAAAGTAACAGCTTTTTTAACATCATGTGGCTTATTAACCTTAAATACATATATAGCGGTTTGTACACTGGATTTACCATTAAATAAGTCATTAGGCATATGAATTGATGCAACTAATGTATTATGGTCTAATATCTTCTTAGTATATGGTAGACCTGCTCCAGAACCAGCATTTTCTTGAATTAGGATTGCACCATAACCTTTTTGCATTTTAGAAAAAGCTTCTGCAACAAAGTTAAAACCTTTACCATCAGCAGAATACGGTGGATTAAGTAAGAATACATTAGCTGGGAATTCAAGGTTATCATATATCTTATGTGAGTCACCATTTTTCATCTTGCTAGCACCATCACCCATTAAAATCATGTTCAAAACCGCTAGTATGTAGATATTACCTAATAATTCAACCCCTAGCAATTGCTCTTTTTTAATGTGTTCAAGCTTTTCTTCTAATTTCTTTTTATCTTGGATCTTTTCTTTAGCATCTTTAAACATTTCGTCCATAGCCGAAACCAAGAAACCACCAGATCCCATTGCCGTGTCCCAAACATAAGAGTTCATATCAGTTCTTGTTAACTTCACCATTAATTTTGTGACGTAACGTGGAGTTAAGACAACATCATTTTGCTTGTCATTTTCAATTGATACCCAGTCATTTAAAGAATTTAAGATCTTTCCTGTAAAGTCTAGTTGTAAGTCAGACTCAAGCAATGGAATAACCTCTGAATGAATATCAGTAAAAATATGTTTAATTAAAGACTCGCCATTGTTATTTTCCCATAAAAACTTTTTTGTAAAAATTGGACTTAATAAATCCATAACCATCTTAACTTTATAATTATTAGAATTGCGTTTTTTTAGAAAGCTACTAATTTTTTTAAGTATTGTGGTTCCATCGTTATCATCATCATCAATATTTCCATCAAGTTTTTCAGGTTTTAACTGTACAATACCATCTGTTTTTAATCCTGCCATAATTAGCCCAGAAAATAGATATAGTTTTTCATTTGTAGTTAAGACATTTCTTAATGAAGCATTATCGTAAATTTCTTGATGAATTTTCTTAACAGCTTTTTCTAATTGATCTTCAGTCTTGCTGGTTAAAGCTTCTAATTCTTCTTCTGATAGAGTCAACTTATCAATAACATCAAATAAACTTTCTAAATTATCAGCTTTCATCAAATCCCATGACTTGTCTAAATCTTTAACATACTTAGGCTGCATCTTATTACTTCTTGATAAGTAGTACACTTTATGCTCTGAGTCAGCTACTTCGTTATTTTTAGTTAATTTTGTACCATTAACTCCAATGAAGATTACTTCATCGTAATTACAACGCTCATCTTCTAAAATAATTTTTGCATAATGATAAGCCCCATTAACTGCATACTTTTCTATCGAGTTAAAATTAGGATCACCTTTTTTATGTGGATTCTTTGCACCTTCTTTTGAGTCACTGTCCCATAGTTTAACTTGTTCAATATTTCCTTCTTTATCTAATTTTTCTAGTTTATTTTTACCACCTTTTGCTTCAATCATTACTGGTATGTAGCGGTTTAGCTTCCTAGATTTTAGCATTAGCATAATGTCTGGATAGTTGTTACCCGATCCACCAGATTTGGACGGAGCTTCTTTTAAAGCATTAGCTATGCTTTCGTTCAGTTGACTAGCTTGTGTTTTTCCATAATATGTTATTCCTAATTCTTTCAGACAATCTTTATAGTGTTCTTCTACTTTTTCTTCAATTGACTTTGCCATTATTCAATCACCAACTTTCTTTTGAAAATTAATGATTGTACGCAAAATAGCCCACTATTTCCGTACATTAGTGGACTACTAATTATATTTTGTTTAAATTTAGAATCTAATTCGTTCGTTCGTTCGTTCGTTCGTTCGTTCGTTCGTTCGTTCGTTCGTTCGTTCCTAGAATCATTGCAAATCTTCTCCTTGTCAAGTTTTAATTGTTTATTGTATTAAAAAAGTATTCTATATATTAACATAAAAGGATACTTAGTCTTATTATAGGTCTGCTGGGCTAACAATTTTTATCTTAGCTTTCCTATAATCTTTAATATTCCTTGTTAAGATAAAATCTACTTCATTAGAGATAGCTGTTTCAACCATAACGGCATCTTCATAATCAGTTACATCAGAAGTAATAGCCTTTAGAGTATCTTTTTCTTTAGTATCAAGAATCTGATAAATTTTACTTAACTTTAATAGTACTTCCTTTGTTTTATCATTATCGTGTAAAGAATGATGTACAATATAGAAAATATCTGTCATTGCTTTAGCTGTAGTATAAACCGTATCACCTTGTCTTATTAAACTAGAAACAGCATTATAACTAGCATCAACAAATTTCTGTCTATTTAAAAGAATATCAATAATAACACAAGTATCAACTAAGACTTTTGCCATCAGATTTCACTAATCCTTTCATTTCGCAGCTCATCATCTGTCATATTTATATCAGGAGCAATACCTTTTAAATCATTTAACAGTTGTAATCTACTTTGATTTGGATTGGATAAAACTGATACAATTACACCATTTTTAGTAATATATACATCTTCAAATTCTGACTTTTTCAAGTATTTACCAAGATTATTCTTTAATTCTGTTGCTGTAACTTGAACCATTTAAATCACCTCCATAAGCTAATTATATCATGTGTTAGCTAATATTCATATTATAATAGCTAATATTTATCCATAAATAGCTATTAGTTGGTATCTTATTGTTAATATCTCTCTTTCAATTGCTCGTTAGCAAATTCTATAATAGCTTGTATATCTTCTTTAGTAGCAACTCTCAAAAAACTTTTAGCCGTACTTCTTTTACTAAGGTATCGCTTATGTTCCCTATTCTGTTCATTCCATTTTCTGTTATATGCTACTTGCTTTTTCATCTTATCAGACACGTTATCTGCCATTTTTTACTACCACCCTACAAGATATGTTTTTCTTTACATTTAAACCTATTACATGTATTATTGTATATGAAAAGAGGGCAACAGCTCCGAACCTGTTACCCTCAAGCGTGAATGTTTAAGGCTATTGTGATGTATAAGCTAGTTACGATTATTTAAAATCGTGATTAGCTTTTTTTATTATCCAATATGCAACAGCAAGATCTACTACGAACTCACCTAATGCAAGGATAACCCAAGCCATAGCCTTTACACCTCTAGCCTCTCACGTGTTGTCATGACTCATCACCTCGGTAAATGTTTAATCTTTGAGAGGTGTTCAGCCTTACAACAATTCACTAAGTCAATCCATAGGGTAGCTAATCCTATTTCATAACCTAGATAATATTATATAATACTTGTATTATTGTTACAAGTGAACCTAAAAAAATATTGAATACTATAAAAACGAAAGTATGTTAAGTTAGTATATATTCTTCTATAAACAAAAAAACATCCCATGAATTTCCATGAGATGTTTTCTTTATATTTGGGTTAAAATATATTAATCTTCACGTTTCTTCAAACTAGTTCCTGCCATACCCAAAGCAGCTACAATTGCAGCAAATCCTACTACTTCTTCAGCTAAAGTATCATTAGCTTCACCAGTTTGTGGTAATGCTCCTGTTTCAGGAGCTTTAGGAGCAGGTGTTGATGTTACCATCTTCACTGGTTGTGGAGTA